>RCUN01000092.1_pt1 | contig 101346 bp, 95 predicted proteins | sample 2166181 | NCBI WGS metagenome assembly RCUN01 (sample SAMN09932603, study PRJNA488358) | compost metagenome | feature: garden; material: soil; isolation source: compost soil in crotononitrile-enriched culture | place: Germany: Experimental Botanical Garden Goettingen | collected 2016-01-27 | reverse complement strand
CAATCAGCTCCTTCTCGTCATCCAGATCCTGCACCAGCTTGATGATGAGGCCGATACAGAGCGCCCCAGCGATCATGGGATAGGCGATGTGGCTGACGATTTCCACCCCCACCTCATGGGGTTCGGTCAGCAGCCAGATCAGCAACATGGTCAGCCCCTCACACAGCATGCCCGCAAATATGCCATAGAGCCAGAGCCGCGACTTGCGGCAGCGCAGGTGCAACCAGGTTGCCAGCAGACCGGCGATGATGCTGGCGATGAGACAAGGGATCGAGGTGTGACCATCCATGTCGATGAGGTAACGGTGCAGGCCTGAGATGACCCCGGCCGGAATGCCGACCCAGGGGCCGAACAGGATGCCGCCCGAGATGATGGCGATGATCCGCACATTGATCAGCGCCCCTTCCACCGGAATGCCGGTATAGGTGCTGAACACCGCAAACAGGCAGAAGATGGAAGCCACCAGCAGCAGCTCCGCCGGGGTGTGATCCCGCTTCTGGAACAGTCGCTGGAACGGCCGGGTGCGGGTCAGGAGAAAGAGCGTCATCAGCATCAGCGCCGCCCGCTCAAACACCGCCAACAACATCATCTGATTTTCGAGCATGGGGCCTCCGGCCTATGGCCACGAGGGGCACACTATAGAAGGAATCTGGCCATGGACGGCTGACCCCGATCAAATCAGGGACATGAGACCACGGCGGCAGGATTGAAAAGAGAGGGGCCCTCTCATCGGGCCCCAGTGTACCGCAGGCAGGTACCAGAGAGGCATCGGGCTGCCATATTCAGCCCGATGGAGAAGGCAAGGACGGCATCAGGACGACAGGGTCGCCAGCCTGGCGGCGAAGCCCATGAAAAACAGGCCGATCAGGCCATTGCCCAACCGGGCAAGCCCCTGTTTACGTCGAAAGAAGCGGGCAACCAGAGTGCCGCCGAAGATCAGCAGGGTGAGATAGACGAAGCTCATGGCTTCCAGCATGCCCGCCAGCACCAGGTAGGAGATCCAGGTGTGGGCATAGCTGAAGTCGATGAACTGCACGAAGAAGGAGACGTAGAAGAGGATCGCCTTGGGGTTGGTGAGGCTCAAGGTGAGGGCCTTGGAGAAATAGCGCTCCCCCAGCTCCACCGCGGATTCCTGCCCTTCGCCCTTGGCAATGAAGTTGGCATGGAGGATCTTCACCCCCAGATAGAGCAGGTAGATGGCGCCGAGGTAACGCACCAGGGTAAACAGCAGGGGGGTGGTACGAATGAGGGAAGCAATCCCCAGGTAGGCGCAGAAGATGAGGATGGCATCGCCGACAAAGACGCCGAGGGCGGCGCGATAGCCCGGTCCTATGCCCCGTACGGTGGCGGTACGCAGCACATAAATGGAGTTGGGTCCCGGCGCAATGATGATGAAAAAGAGTCCCACCAGATAGGTCCAGACGTTGATGACTCCCAGGCTTTCGAACATGTTCCCTCCATGGCGGGCGATGGGCCGGATAGCGGCGGCAGGCTTTCTATACTAATCCGCCCCGCGCCAAGCACAAGATCTGACCTGCCATCCACACACCTTCAGGATGAACGCCTTGCACACCGATCGATAGCCACCCTGGCGTTCGCCCACTTTGGTTATGTCCAGATACACCGGGATAGGGCATGGTAGAGGGAGTATGAAACCGCAGATACCTCACCCATGGACAAGACCTTGAGCACCGATACCTCTGTCACCGCGACGCCCTCGGCCGACCCTCTGAACACCACCACTTATCCGGTGATTGCCGCCATCAGCTTCTCGCACCTGTTGAACGACATGATGCAGTCGGTGCTGCTGGCCATCTATCCGTTGTTGAAGCTGGGGCTCGATCTGTCGTTCACCCAGATAGGGCTCATCACCCTTACCTACCAGTTCACGGGCTCGTTGTTGCAGCCGCTGATCGGCCTCTACACCGACCGCAGACCCATGCCGTATTCGCTGCCCCTCGGCATGGGCTTCACCCTGATCGGCTTGCTCTCCCTGTCACAGGCGGGCAGCTTTGGCGCCGTACTGCTGTCGGCCATGCTGATCGGCATGGGCTCCTCCGTCTTCCACCCGGAATCCTCCCGGGTCGCCCGCATGGCGGCCGGCAACCAGCCGGGTCTGGCCCAATCCCTGTTCCAGATCGGCGGCAACCTCGGCTCGGCCATAGGTCCGCTGCTCGCCGCGCTCATCATAGTGCCGCAGGGACAAGGCAGTGCCGCCTGGTTCTCGCTGTTCGCCCTGGTGGGCGTCATGGTGCTCTGCCTGGTCGGGCGCTGGTCCAGCCATCACGGGGCCAACTTCCACAAGCGGATGAAGGCCCATGCTGGCAGTGGCCTGAGCCGCCGCCAAGTCGGCTGGTCGCTGGCCATCCTCGGTCTGTTGATGTTCTCCAAGTTCTTCTACATGACCAGCCTGAGCAGCTATTACACCTTCTATCTGATGGACAAATTCAGCCTGTCTCTGGACAGCGCCCAGTTCCATCTGTTTGCGTTCCTGTTTGCCGTCGCGGCGGGCACCGTGCTCGGCGGGCCGGTCGGTGACCGCATCGGCCGCAAGCGGGTGATCTGGATCTCCATCCTGGGCGTCGCCCCCTTCACCCTGCTGCTGCCCCACGTCGACCTGTTCTGGACCTCGGTGCTCTCGGTGATCATCGGCCTCGTCCTGGCGTCGGCCTTCTCCGCCATCCTGGTCTACGCCCAGGAGCTGGTGCCCGGCAAGGTCGGCACCATCTCCGGCCTCTTCTTCGGCTTCGCCTTCGGCATGGGGGGCATAGGCGCCGCCCTGCTGGGTCAGCTGGCCGATGCGACCAACATAGAGACCGTGTACCAGCTCTGCGCCTACCTGCCGCTCATCGGCCTGCTGACCGCGTTCTTGCCAACCCTTAGAAAGGGATAGCGGGCCGCCCCGCGAGGGATACAACCCATAAAAAACGCGGCCTGAGCAGGCTGCGTCTGAAGTTGATGAAGGCAAGGGTAGGTCAGCAGTACTGGCCAGCCACCCAGCCGGAAGACCAGGCCCATTGGAAGTTGTAGCCACCAAGCCAGCCGGTCACGTCCACCACCTCGCCGACGAAGTAGAGACCGGGCACCTTGCGCGCCTCCATGGTCTTGGAGGAGAGCTCGTTGGTATCCACCCCCCCCAGAGTCACCTCGGCGGTGCGATAGCCTTCGGTGCCGTTCGGCAGTATCTGCCAATCCCCCAGCAGGGTGGCCACCGCGTCCAGTTCCCGCTCGTTGTACTGACGCATGGGCTTGTTGATAAGCTGCCCCAGCTCCACCAGCTTGTCGACGAAGCGCTTGGGCAGCTCGCGCCCCAGCACCGTCTTCAGCTCCTGCGCCGGATGGGCCTGGGCCCACTCCCTGAGGGTGGCGGCGATGTCGAGCTCCGGCAGCAAGTTGATGTGGATCTTCTCCCCTGCCAGCCAGAAGGAGGAGATCTGCAGGATGGCCGGACCGGAGAGACCGCGATGGGTGAACAGCATGGCCTCCTTGAAACAGGTGCCATCCTCGGCGGTCACCGCCACCGGCAGGCTGACCCCGGCGAGATCGGCGAAGGCCTCTTTCTGTTCCTGATGCAGGGTGAAGGGCACCAGACCGGCGCGGGTGGGCAGCACGTTGAGGCCGAACTGCTCCGCCAGCTTGAAACCGTAGGGAGTGGCGCCGAGTTTCGGCATGGAGAGGCCGCCGGTGGCTACCACCAGGGAGTGGCAACGGATCTCGCCCTTGCTGGTGTCGAGCAGGAAGCCGTCATCCGTCTTGTTGACGGAGAGGATCTCGGTCTGGCACTGCAGGGTCACCCCGGCCCAGTCACACTCGGTGAGCAGCACCTCGACTATCTCCTTGGCGCTCTCGTCACAGAACAGCTGGCCCAGAGTCTTCTCGTGATAATTCACCCCGTGCCTGTCCACCAGATCGATGAAGTCCTGCTGGGTGTAGCGCGCCAGCGCCGACTTGCAGAAGTGCGGATTGCCCGAGAGGAAGGCGTGGGGACCGGCCTGATGGTTGGTGAAGTTGCAGCGACCGCCGCCACTGATGAGGATCTTGCGACCCGGTTTCTTGGCATTGTCCAGCAGCAGCACGGATCGCCCCCGATAACCGGCCTGGGCCGCACACATCAAGCCAGCCGCCCCGGCCCCGATCACCACCACATCCACTTGCTTCATCGTCACTCACCCACCAAAAGAAAAACGGCCCTGCCAAGGGGCCGTCATCGCATCCGGCAGAAACCACAGCGGCGGTTTCATGGCTGCATCAATCGAAAACGGCCCACGAGGGGGCCGTATTGTACTGGCTGAACACTAAGTGTCCACGACTATCAGGCGTTGCCGTCCATGATGCTGGCAGGGGCGCCCTTGGCCAGCTCGGCCAGCTCCTTGTCGATGAAGTAGAGACCCTTGCCATCCTCGCCCACCAGCGACAGACGATCGACGATGCTCTTGAACAGCTTCTCCTCTTCGTGCTGTTCGGCCACGTACCACTGCAGGAAGTTGAAGGTAGAGTAGTCCTGGGTGGTGAATGCCACATGGGCCAGGCCGTTGATGCACTTGGTGATGTGGAACTCGTGCTCCAGGGTGGTGCGGAAGATGTCCCCCAGCGAGTTGAACTCGTGGGGAGGCGCATCGATGGCCCCCAGCAGCGGCATGCCACCGGTTTCGCTCACGTAGGTGAACAGGCGCTCCATGTGCTGGCGCTCCTCGGCGGCGTGCTTGCGCAGGAAGGTAGCGGCCCCTTCAAAGCCCTTGTCCTCGCACCAGGCGCTCATCTGCAGGTAGAGATTGGAGGAATAGAATTCAAGATTAATCTGCTCGTTCAACTTCTCGATCATGGCTTTGGCCAACATGATGATTCTCCACTGTGATTTGGTCACGATTGTCGCCACTGTTGCAGTCTGACGCAACCAGATACGACGGCCAGCACTCGCAGTTGTGACCCGGACGCATCTCATCCTGTCACCCATACGGTTATAGAGAAGCAAAGAAACATGGTGTAGGTAGCGTCAGCCATTATGATGGCGCCAGTGGTCGGGGAAAGGATTCAATGAGATTCATTATGGCACTGGCGCTGCTCTGGATAACCCAGTTGCAGGCCACTCCCTCCTTGCTGGAAGAGGCAGAATTGCAGGCGGCGCGCGATCCCGTCGGCTACCTGCAACGCCTCGACGCCAGCCCGCAGCAAAACATGGAGCTGTTCTACGCCAGAGCCCTGGCCCAGGCCGCGCTGGGCCGTTACCAGCAGGCCCTGCTGGACAACGCCCGCGCCCGCGGGCTGGCCAGTGCCCAGCAGGAGAGCCGGCGCCTGCTCGACTTCAGATTGCAGCAGATTGCCCTGACCCTGGATACCGAGGCCCCCGAGCAGGCCCTCCAGCTGCTGACCCAGCTCAGGCCGGCCATCCTGGGCCATCTCCAGCAGGAGTCCGAGTGGCATGCCCTCAATGGCCTCGCCCTCTACCGTACCCAGCAGATGAAGGAGGCGATCGCCGAGCTCAAGACCGCCTTCCAGCTCAAGCAGAAAGGGCCAAGAAGCGCCCTCTCCACCCTGCAGCGTGCCCGCCTGCTGATGACCCTTGGCAACCTCTATGCCGATCTCAGCCTCCACCGGGAGGCCGAGAGCTACTATCAGGATGCCCTCGGGCAGATGGTGCGACTGAACGAGCCCAACAGCCAAGTCATCATCCGTGCCAACATGGCGCGGCTCTACATCGACATGGCACGCCCCGATCGGGCGCGCGAGCTGCTCGATGCCCTGCTGGCCACCCCGGGGCTGTCACCGCACTATCGTGCCATAGTGCTCGGCTATCAGGCCATGGTGTTCAATGCACAGCGAGACTGGCACTCGGCCTGGCAGAGTCTGGAAGAGGCGCAGGCCATTTATGAGGGGCTGGGTTACCCTCAGGCGGCCTCCCGGCTGACCGAGATCCGTGCCAGAACGCTGCAGGGACGGGGGGAGACCCAGCTGGCCTTGCAACTGCTGACGACCCAGCCAGGCCCGGTCAGCATAGAGGGCAAGGCGATGCAGGCCAGACTGCTGGCCGATCTGGGGCGCTACTCCGAGGCCTACGGGGTCATGACCCGCTACATGCAGCACTACAAACAGCACTTCAACCAGACCCTGAGCCAGCATGCCGCCGCCTTCCAGGTCGAGATGGACCTGGCCCGCAGCGAGGCCAGCAACCTCGCCTTGCAGCAGGAGAACGAGAACAAGCGCCAGCAACTGCTGTATCAACAGAGCGCCCGTTACTACCAGATGATGCTGGTTGTCCTGCTGATCGGCGCCCTGATCCTGCTCGGACTCACCACCCACAGGCTGCACCGCAGCTCGCGCCACCTCTACAAGCTCGCCACCTTCGATCAGCTGACCGGGCTGCCGAATCGGCGCGCCCTGCTGGAGCGGCTGGAACAGCAGTGGCAGCTGGATGCGCCGCTGACTCTGCTCATCATCGACATCGACCATTTCAAGCAGATCAACGACCGCCACGGCCACCAGACCGGCGACCAGGCCATCCGGCAACTGGCCCGGGAACTGAAGAACTGGGCGCCGGATCTGCAACAGGTCGGGCGCTGGGGAGGAGAGGAGTTTCTGGTGGCCATGGCGCAGGATGGCATCACCTGCTGGCGGCTGGCCGAGCAGTTGAGAAACCGGATCGCCTACCTGGCCGCCCCTCACATGACCATCAGCATTGGGGTGGCAGAGCGATCACCGGACGACGACAGCCTCAGCCAGCTGATCCACAGGGCCGACATGGCCATGTACCAGGCCAAGCGTCAGGGACGCAACCAGACCATACTGGCACCGACCTCCAACCAGCCCGTCAGCAACGTCGCCTGAGGCCGGGGCGGGAAGCCATCGTGACTGCTTGATGATCGTGCATCAGACAACAGATGCCAGGGGCGCAACCAGACCATGCTGGCGCCAGGCCCCAACCAACCCGCCGAACTCACCTGCCATGTTGCCTGAGGCAGGTAACGGACTCAGGGCAACAGCTCGGTCATGGAGGCGACATCCACCGGTGCCCCATAGTCGACGCCCGGCAGCTCGAAGCCGTTGAGCTGCATGAAGTCCTGGCGCAGCCCGGCGAAGTCTCCCAGGGCATGGAAGTTGTCCGGCGTCACCTTGGGCCAGAGCGCCGAGACGGCGGCCTGAATGGCCGGGTCGAGCTCATGGTCATCCATCCGGATCAGCCGGTTGCCGTCGGCCACCACCCCATTGGGCCCGTACATCTTGGCGGCGAACAGCCGCTGCATCTGCTCGATGCAACCCTCGTGCACGCCCCGCTCCTTCATCACCCCCATCAGCAGGCCGAGGTAGACTGGCAACACCGGGATATAGGCGCTCGCCTTGGTCACCAGCGCCTTGCAGACCGACACCCAGGCGTGACCACCAATCTCCGCCAGCTGCAGGTTGATGGTCTCTGCGGTGGCGTGCAGATGCTCCTTGGCGTAGCCAATGGTGCCATCCCGATAGAGGGGATAGGTGGATTCAGGACCTATGTAGGAGTAGGCCACCGTCTGGGCGCCGGGTGCGAGGCAATCCGCCTGCTGCAGCGCCTGCAGCCAGAGCTGCCAGTCCTCACCGCCCATCACGGTGACGGTGTCGCGGATCTCCTCCGGAGTGGCGGGTGCCAGGGATTGCTGCACCAGGGTGTCCTGCTCCAGATCCAGCCCCCAGCCGCTGAAAGGCTGGCCCGTGGTCTTGAGCACGGAGCGTACCTGCCGGCCATCCGGCAGCACCCGGATGCCGTTGGCCAGGGAGTAGATCACCAGATCCACCTGCCCCAGCTGCTGACGGATGGCGTCGATGGCCTGCTGACGCATGGCATCGGAGAAAGCATCGCCGATCAGGTTGATGGCGATGCGCCCCTCCTGCTCCGCCGCCTGTCGAAACCAGATGTTGTTGTACCAGCCCGCGCTGCCAAGCCCCTTGTCGGAGGGCCCGCGTTCGAACGAGATGCCCAGAGTATCTGCGCCGGCGCCGAAGGTCAGCGCGATGCGCGACGCCAGCCCGAAGCCGGAGGAAGCACCCAGCACCAGCACCCGCCTGGGCCCGTTGAAGGAGCCCGCCGCCTTGACGCGGGCGATCTGCTGCTGCACGGCGGCACGGCAACCGATGGGGTGGCAGTTGCGGGCGACGCAGCCCTGGATCTGGGGATGAATGATCATGAATGAATCTCCAAGGAATCGATGGAATACGAGGAGCGGCGGCCGCTAGCACATCGATCATCGCCAGCGTCTCCACGGGAATTGGCTAGAGCATAACCAAGAAGCCGGTGATTACCTTGATGTCGGGCGGCATATGGGCAAGAAAAGGGGGCATAAAAACAAGAGGGAGCACAAGGCTCCCCAAAGCGTTATTCAGATGCTTTTTGTTGTGTTGTGTTCATTGCGAAGCACGGGCACATCCTATTCTTCTCCCTGGATCGGGGCAATAGACCGGTTGTGATCGGCTTCAAACTCCTGTTCAAAATATGTGCGACTCTGTCCCCAAGATGGCAACCGGGGCGTACGGGTTTTCCATGCAAATCCCGAAACTGTGGTGACATCGCCGTTTTAGTTTCAGCGGACATTGGTATAGTGAATCCAGGATCAGTGAGGAGAACTCCCATGAGTGGAACCTATTACAAGCACATACTGGCCGCGATCGACCTGTCGGAAGACAACCGCAAGGTGATCGACAAGGCGGTCGACCGGGCCCGTTCCAATGGCGCCAAGCTGTCGGTGATCCATGTGGACGTGGACCTCAAGGATCTCTACACCGAGATGATCGATATCGACATCGACAACGTGCAGGATCAGGTGATCGCCGAAGCGAAAGAGAAGCTCGAGACCTTCCTGGCCTCGGTGGACTACCCCATCGAGAAGAAGCTGGTGATCTGCGGCGATCTGAGCGAGCGAGTCAACCAGGCGGTCAAGGATTACCAGATAGACCTGCTGGTGTGCGGCCATCGCCAGAGTTTCTGGAGCCTGCTCACCTCCAGCGCCCGCCAGCTGATGAATACGGTGCCCTGCGATCTGCTGGTGGTGCCCTTGCAGAAGTGATCAAACAGGCGTAGCTTGATTTGCCATGAACATGACCTTCGTCAATCACAACTACTGGTGGTGCTGCTTATAAACAGGCGGCACTGCTTTTCTATGTAATTTTTCCAAAAGAAAACACCGTGACCGCCGAGAGGCGGTCATTGTTTTTATCCCTTTGTCGCCTCCCGGCCCACCCCAATCGGAGAGAGTGACATGCAAGACCCCGTTATCCTGACCGGCGATCGCCCCACCGGCAAACTGCACATAGGCCACTACGTCGGATCCCTGCGCCAGCGCGTCGAGGCCCAGCACCATTACCGCCAGTTCGTGATGATCGCCGACCTGCAGGCGCTGACCGACAACGGCCACAACCCGGCCAAGGTGACAGATCACGTGCTGGAGGTGATGGCCGACTACCTGGCCGCCGGTCTGGATCCGGCCAAGACCACCTTCTGCCTGCAGAGCGCCCTGCCCGCCCTCGCCGAGCTCACCTGTTACTACCTGAACCTGGTCAGCGTCTCCCGGCTGGAGCGCAACCCCACGGTGAAGGCCGAGATCCAGCAAAAAGGGTTCGAGCGCAGCCTGCCCGCCGGCTTCCTGGTCTACCCCGTCAGCCAGGCCGCCGACATCACCGCCTTTCGCGCCACCCATGTGCCGGTCGGCGAGGATCAGCTGCCCATGCTGGAGCAGACCAACGAGATTGTGCGCCGCTTCAACGCCCTGGTAGGAAAAGAGGTGCTGACTGAATGTCAGCCCATCCTGAGCGACACCGGCCGCCTGCCCGGCATCGACGGCAAGGCCAAGATGTCCAAGTCCCTCGGCAACACCATAGAGCTCGGCATGTCGGCGGAAGAGATCAAGCAGGCGGTGTTTGCCATGTATACCGACTCCAACCACCTCAAGGTGAGCGATCCGGGCCAGGTGGAGGGGAATACTGTGTTCGCCTATCTGGATGCCTTCCACCCGGACAAGACCCTGGTAGCCGAGATGAAGGCCCACTACCAGCGCGGCGGGCTCGGCGACATGCGCTGCAAGCAGGTGCTGAACGACTGCCTGCAGACCCTGCTCGCCCCCATGCGGGAGCGGCGTCAGGCGGCCATCGCCGACAAGGAGCAGCTGCTGCGTCTGTTGCAGCAGGGCACCTTGCAGGCCCGCGCCCTCACCGACGAGGTGCTGGCTGAGGTGAAGGGGGCGATGGGGCTGGACTACTTCGCCGGGTTGCGCTGAGTCGGCGCCCCCAGCGCGTCTGCACCGTAGCGCTCGAAGGCGAGCCGGTGCAGCAGCCCCTTGAACCAGCCGATCGCCTCATCGTGGGCGCTGAGCGGGTGGCCCGCCATCAGATAGACGATGGGAATGGCGGGCTCCAGCTGATGCAGCCGCAACGGGTAGTAGCGGCAGAAGTGGCGCCCTATCATCTCGGGCACCACCACCAGATAGCGGCCGGTCGCCATCAGCTGCGGCACCGCCATAAAGCTCGGCAGCCGCACCCCCAGCTCCCGCGCCACCCCGAAGCGGGCCAGCCAGAGATCCACCATGGCCTGGCTGTGCCCCCAGCTGGAGGTGTGGATGTGGGGGCGACTCACCAGCTCGTCCGGCCCCAGCTCATCGGGCAGCGCGCTGCCGAGCGGTGACAGGCAGACCAGGGGATTGCTGAACCACTCCTCGCGCCACAAGCGAGGGGAGAGATGGTTGGCGCCCGCAAAACCGATCACCAGATCCAGCTCCCCCTTCTCCAGCTCCCGCTCGTAGTCGCTGTCCGCCAGCTCGCACACCTCCAGCCTGCAATGGGGCGCCTGCTGCACCATGCGCTCCACCAGGGTCGGCACCAGACCGTGCTCCACCGAGCCCGGGGTGGCGATGCGAAACACCCGCTGGGCGCTGGCGGGCTCGAATCCCTTGGCCTGGCGCAAGCCCTGCTCCAGCATGGCCAGCGCCTGGCGCACCGGCCCGGCCAGCGCCTTGGCCCGCTCGGTCGGCATCATCTCCCGCCGGCTCATGACAAACAGGGGATCATCCAGCGCCTGGCGCAATCGCCCCAGGGCGTGGCTGACGGTGGACTGGGAGAGGTGGAGCCGCTCCGCTGCACGGGTGACGTTGCGCTCCTGCATCAGCATGTCGAACACATTGAGCAGGTTGAGGTCGAGGCGGGAAAGGGGGATTTCCATCGATATTGGCCATAGTTGAATGACGACAATTCATTTTTGGCATAGTAGCAGATTGCATAGAATGCGCGGGCGAATTACACGGAGATTAAAATGCGTAGCTATCTGTTGTTGCTGGCAATTGGCCTGTTGTGGGGCTCCCAGTTCATTTTCATGCATCAAGCCGTCACCGAACTGCCCCCCATCATGGTGGCGGCCGGTCGTGCCCTGTGCGGCAGCCTGACCCTGGGTCTGCTTTGCCTGTTCATGCGCCTCAAGAGCGAGCACACCCCCTGGCGCACCTATATGTTGATCGCCCTGCTCGATGCCACCATCCCCTTCATCATGGTGGCCTGGGGTCAGCAGTATGTGGACAGCGCCATCGCCGCCGTGGTCATGGGTTGTATCCCCTTTGTGACCATTCTGGCTGCGCCCCTGTTTATTTCTGGTGAAAGAATCACCAAGGGCGGTCTGCTCTCAGTGGCCATCGGCTTCGTCGGCGTGCTGGTGCTGTTCTGGCCGAAACTGGCCAACGGCATGAACGCCGGTCTGCTCGGTGCCATGGCCATACTGTTCGGCGCCAGCTGCTTCGCCATCGGCCTGCTGATGATCAAGCGCTTCGCCAAGGACCACCCCGTGGTGGTGGCCCGCAACATCCTGATCTCGTCAGCCATCCAGCTGCTGCTGGCCGCGCCCTTCGTCACCGATCTGAGCGCGCTCACCCTGCCAAGCCAGCAGGCCATCGGCGCCGTGACCGTGCTGGGGGTCTTCTGTACCGGTCTGGTCTACTTCCTCTACATGGCGCTGATCCAGAAGGCGGGCCCGACGTTCGCCTCCTTCAGCAACTACCTGGTGCCGCTGTTCGGCGTCATGCTGGGTGCCCTCTTCCTCGGCGAGCAGATCCAGTCCACCACGGGCGTGGCACTGGCGCTGATCCTGGGTTCGGTCGCTCTGAACCAGTGGGCCCAGCAGCGCCGTACTCGTCGGGAGGCCAGCCTATGTCAGGCATCCTGACCACCCTGTGCGGCGGTCTGGTGCTGATAGCTGGCTGGCAGTATCGCCACCGGCTGGCCGGACTGCTCGGCCTGCTGATGCTGACCCTGCCCTGGTTCTTCGACAGCAAGCTGCAGGCCATGCTGAGCTATGCCCTGAATGCCTGAATGCCATCTCTAATGTGTGACGAGAGTATATCTCTCCTGTTTTTGGGACCGTTTTTAAAAAAACCTCCGATTTGTCCCCGCTACCGGCGCTCTGCGCCGGTTTTTTTATGCCGGTTTCCCGCCCTCCGACCAGTAGCGGTAGCTGAGCCGCTCGTTCTTCCGTGGCCCCCTGATCTCCCAGCCCAGCAGAAAGCCGCTCGTGGTCTGCGTCAGCTCGGCGCTGTAGTGATCCTGACCGCACAGGTGCGCCTCGGCGGTGAGCCAGCGCCCGTCCCCCTGGGGCAGCAGCTCGAACAGCAGCACCGGCGCCTGGTGGCGAAGGTGGGAGAGGCTGATCCCCCACTCGCCGCGCTGCCACCAGAAGCTGTTGTGCATGGCGAGCACCCGACCATGGGGCGTGGTGTAGCGCCCCTGCTCCGTAAACAGCCAGCCACCTTGATGATCGGTCACCCGCACCTCCCCCTCCCCACGGCCGTTCCAGTCGGTCGCAGAGCCCGCTCCGTTGCTCGCCTCGAAGGCAAAAGTGCCGATCCGTGGCAACTGTTCCCATAAACGCTGGATCGCGCTTTCCAACTCGGCCATCATAGCGCCCTCCAAATTGACAACTGACGACAATTCAATCACATGAACTACTTGATAGGGGTTACCCTGCTCTGGTCCTTCTCCTTCAGCCTGATCGGGGTCTACCTCGCCGGCCAGGTGGACGCCTACTTCTCGGTGCTGACCCGCATCGCCCTCGCCAGCCTGGTGTTCCTGCCCTTCCTGCGCCGCCGCTGGCTGCGCCCAGAGCTGGTGGTCAAGCTGATGGCACTCGGCGCCATCCAGCTCGGCATCATGTATCTGTTCTATTACCACTCCTTCCTGCTGCTGACGGTGCCGGAAGTGCTGGTGTTCACCATCTTCACCCCTATCTACGTCACCCTGATCCACGATCTGCTGGAAGGGCGCTTCAAGCCGACCTACCTGTGGGGGGCGCTGCTGGCGGTGCTGGGGGCGGCCGTCATCCGCTTCGATGGCCTGACCGAGAGCTATGTGATGGGATTCCTGGTGGTGCAGGGAGCCAACCTCTGCTTCGCCCTGGGCCAGGTGGGCTACAAGGTGCTGCTGGCGCGAGAGGCGCAGCAACCGCCCCAGCTGGCGGTGTTCGGCTGCTTCTATCTGGGGGCCCTGGTGATCGCCCTGCCCGCCTGGTGGCTGCTGGGCCAACCGCAATACCCGACGAGTGGATTGCAGTGGGGCATACTGCTCTGGCTGGGGGTGGGGGCATCCGGGCTCGGCTACTTCCTGTGGAACAAGGGGGCCACCCTGGTGAGCAGCGGCGTGCTGGCCATCATGAACAACGCCCTGATCCCCGCCGGTCTGCTGGTCAATCTGGTGCTCTGGGGCAAGGATACGGATCTGTTCAGGCTCAGCCTCGGCGCCCTGCTGATGCTGGCCTCCCTCTGGGTCTGCCAGCGCCAGCCGGCGCGTAGCACGGAGTGACGAACCACCAGGCCTGCCGATGCAGGCCTCCTTTGACCCACAGGCGTCAGCGGGTGAGTGAGCGCTGACTAAAAATCAGCCAACCACAGTGTTGCGTTCCCGTCTGGCCTGGCCGTGGCAGGAGGCCAGCCGGGCCAGCAGGTGATCGAGCTGCTCGGCGTTCTGGCTCTGCACCAGGCCTATGCTGACGGTCACCGGCCGCTCGGGCAGCAGGCTGGCATCGGCGATCTCGAGACGCAGCCGTTCGGCAATCTCGAGGCCGCTCAGCCGATCGGTCTGGGACAGCATCAGGATGAAACCGTCCTCGTCCCAGCGGGCGAAGGGATCTTCCCGCCGCAATTCGCGGCGCACGATACGGGCCAGCTTGGCCAGCATGGCGTCACAGGCGGCCTCGCCAAACAGCTGCAATATCTTGCTGCGGTGATCCACGGTGAACTGCAGCAGGCAGAAGCTGCCGCTCTCGCTGGTCAGCCGCTCGTCCAGCAGCGACTCGAAGTGGCTGCGGCTCTCGAGCCCGGTGAGAGGGTCGGTGTCGTGGCGATCGTCCAGCTGGGGCATGACTGCGTCCAGATGGCGCACCACCCCCAGCAGTTGGCCTCGTTCGTCGCGGCACACCCGCTCTTCCAGCCGGATGTAGTGGCCCTGATGGTGCAGGATGCGGTACTCGAGCCGCAACCCGCTGCTGCGCCCCTCCCGACAGGCATCGATGGCCTCCCCCAGGCGGGGCCCGTCATCCGGGTGCACCCGGGCCAGCCAGCCGAGATCATCCAGCTCGTTCCCCGCCAGCCCCAGCAGTTGCAGGCAGGAGGGATCGCGCCTCAGGCCCTGTTCGGCCGACCAGGTCCAGATCCCGGCCTCCAGCATCGCCATGGCTGCTGCCATCAGCGTCACCTCAAGCGGGGTAATGACCTCAACCCCGGGAGTCTCATACCTTTCCATCACGCGCCTCGACACCGGATCTGACTATCTGCCCATTCAGCAGCACTCAATAAGTAACATTGGCGATTGCGCCGAGCAACAGCGTCAACCCGCTTTTCCCAGATGCTCCTTTATCCGCACCCGCCACGCCCTCAGCCCTGATAGCCTTTCATCAGCTCTTGCCAGTTCTCCGGCACGAAATGGAAGCTGGTGTGAAGTTGGGACTCCTTGCTGAAGGAGCGCTGCAACCGTTCCAGATTGGCCTGCTGCCAGCTGCCGGGGGAGCGGATAGCCCCCTTGTCAAAATCGATCACCCACACCTTGCCCTCCTTGTCGAGCAGCAGGTTGTGACTGTTGAGATCCGCATGATAGACCCCGGCCTCGTGCAGCCGACGCACCGTCTGACCCACCTTGTGCCACACCTCGTCGGCGAGCGGCCCCTGCTTGAGCAGGGCCACCAGATCCTTGGCACCGCGAATACGCTCGATCAGGATGTCGGCGCGATAGAAGGGCCCCTGCTTGACCATGCGGGCCGCGAATGGCCGTGGCACCGGCAGCCCCTGTTCGCTCAGCTGGGCCAGCAGACGATATTCGGCCATGGCGCGGCTCGATTCGACCCCTTCGAACCAGAAGCGATCCCGTACCAGCTTGCCCACCATGCCACCGCGATAATAGTGGCGCAGCACCAGGTGGCGCGACTCATCCTTGACGAACCAGGTCACTCCGCGGCCTATGGCGGAGCCCACCACCTGCCGATGGGTCTGCCACCAGGCCGGATCGAACAACGCGGGGGAAGGGTCGCGGAAGGCGCCTTCGGCATACCAGCAGATCTGGTTGTGGGCGGTCTGTGTCAGCATCATGAGTATTCCGGTCGATAGTGGGGCGCAATGCATCCCGTCATGGGGACTGTGCCGGTCGGGCAGCTGGCGCAATTTTACAATCCACAAGGGAGTTTGCATAATGCCATCCATCCATTTTGCCACCGTTGCGCCACATCATGCTGCTGTTCCAAACGCCGCCCTCCTCCATCTGCATCCTGCGGCTCTCCGCCATCGGGGATTGCTGCCATGCGCTGGCGCTGGTGCGCGTCATCCAGCGAGCCTGGCCAGAGACTCGCATCACCTGGGTAACCGGCAAGATAGAGGCCACCCTGTTTGCCGATCTGCCCGGGGTCGAGGTGATCCCCTTCGACAAGAGCAAGGGCTGGCGTGGCTACCGTGATCTCTGGCGCACCCTCAAGGGGCGCAAATTCGATGCCCTGCTCCACCTGCAGGCTGCCCTGCGTGCCAGCATCGCCACCCTGGGCATCAGAGCAAAGATCAAACTCGGGTTCGACAAGGCGCGGGCCAACGACGGCCAGTGGCTGTTCACCAACCATCAAGTGCCTTCCCCCGCCTCCCCCCATGTGCTGGATGGTTTCCTCGCCTTCGCCAAAGAGCTCGGCATCCGGGATCTGACCCCGGACTGGCAACTACCCATCAGCGCCGAACATCAGGCTTGGGCAAAGGAAAAGATTGGCGGCAAACCGACCCTGCTCATCTGCGCCGCCGCCAGCAAGGCGTTCAAGAACTGGACCGCCGAAGGCTATGCCGCTCTGGCGGATCACGCCGCCAGCAAGGGGTTTCAGGTCTATCTCTGCGGCGGGCCAGCCAGGCTGGAGCGGGATCTGGCTGCCGACATCCAGCGCCTAAGCCAGAGCAAGCCAGTGGATCTGGTGGGGCAGACCAACCTCAAGCAACTGCTGGCACTCATCAAGGAAGCCAGCCTGGTGCTGGCCCCCGATACCGGCCCCACCCACATGGCGACCCTGACGGGCACGCCGGTGATCGGCCTTTACGCCCATCACAACCCTGATCGCACCGGCCCCTATCTGTGCCGCGCACATGCGGTCAGCGTCTACCAGGAGTTGATCGAGCAAGAGACAGGCAAGCCACTGGCGGCACTCGACTGGCGTACCCGTCTCAAGGATCCGGACGCCATGCGCAAGATAACCAGCGAACGTGTCATCGCCGCCTTCGATCGGCTCTGTGCCGAGCGCCAGCTGCCGGGCTGAGGGGCAACTCGGAAATTCCGAGCCCTGAGGCAGGGATAATCTGATGGCCCGAGCCGGGTGCCGGGGGCAAAATAGCGGCCGATGTGGGTAACGCTCCCGCAGCAAGCAACGAATACTTTGATCGGCTGGAATATGATTCCGGCCGTTTTTTTATCCGTCCCCATCTGCTAACATTCGCCGCCTTTACAACCCCCTGACTCAAGAATTTCCCGCGTTTTGCGAGCGACTGTCTCCCTTTCGGGCACATGACGGCAGCCTCTGCTACAACCAAAACACGGGTCATCGCTTAAAGGTACAGACATGGCGCAACAAGGCACTCTCTATATCATCTCCTCCCCGAGCGGGGCCGGTAAGTCCAGCCTGCTCAATGCCTTGCTGACCCAGCACAACGACGCCGGCAAGATGCAGCTCTCCGTCTCCCACACCACCCGCGCCACCCGCCCCGGCGAAGAGCACGGAGTGCACTACCACTTCGTGCAGGTGGAAGAGTTCAAGGCGTTGATCGAGCGCGGCGATTTTCTGGAGTGGGCAGAGGTGTTCGGCAACTACTACGGCACCTCCCGCGCCGCCATCGAGGCCTGTCTGGCCCAAGGCATCGATGTCTTCCTCGACATCGACTGGCAAGGCGCCCGTCAGATCCGCGAGCAGATGCCGACCAAGTCTATCTTCATCCTGCCCCCGAGCCGGGAAGAGCTGGAACGCCGCCTGATCGGCCGCGGCCAGGACAGCAGCGATGTGATCGCCGGCCGGATGGCGAAAGCCATTGCCGAAATGGTGCACTACGACGAGTATGACTATGTCATTATCAATGAAGACTTTGAGCAGGCACTGTTCCAGCTCAGGGCCATCATAGAGTGCCAGCGGCTGGAATTGCGCCAGCAACAGCAGGCCCAACAAAACTTGCTGCAACAGCTACTGGCAGAATAGGCCAAAAACAAGTAAACTTTTGCGTCATTTTTAAACACTGCTTTTTCAAACACAGAAAGCCCAAACACTGGAGTCCTGCATGGCACGCGTTACTGTAGAAGATGCTGTAAAACAGGTAGGTAACCGTTTTGACCTGGTGCTGGTCGCCGCACGCCGCGCCCGTCAAATCGCGGTACAAGGCAAAGATCCCCTGGTCGACGAAGAGAACGACAAGCCGACCGTGATCGCCCTGCGCGAGATCGAACTGGGTCTGGTCAACAACCAGGTAATGGATACCCAGGACCGCTACGAGCAGCAAGAGCAGGAAGCCGCCGAGCTGGCTGCCGTTGCTGCCATCGCCGAAGGCCGCGGTTAAGTCAGTCATTTCTCATGGTCGGCGCCCGCCCGGGCGCCGACTGTTCTTCCCATTTACAACCGCTCGAAAACCTCGCAAACTCGAGGGCATACCCTCAATTCTACGGATTGTCGTTTCACCGCTGCGGGGACTGTCTTGTATTTATTTGAAAACCTTAAAGAAATAGCCAGTTCCTACCTGCCTTCCGAGCAGGTTGAGAAGCTCAGGCAAGCCTATGTGGTGGCCCGTGACGCTCACCAGGGACAGATGCGTTCCAGCGGCGAGCCTTATATCACCCACCCGGTTGCGGTTGCTCGCATTCTTGGCGACATGCGACTCGATCACGAAACCCTGATGGCCGCCGTGCTGCACGATGTCATCGAAGATACCCCGGTCACCAAAGACGATCTCGCCGAGCTGTTCGGCAACGCCGTTGCAGAGCTGGTCTCCGGCGTATCCAAGCTCGACAAGCTGAAGTTCCGCGATCGCAAGGAAGCCCAGGCCGAAAACTTCCGCAAGATGGTGATGGCCATGACCCAGGACATCCGGGTCATCCTGATCAAGCTCGCCGACCGCACCCACAACATGCGCACGCTCGGCTCATTGCGGCCGGACAAGCGTCGCCGCATCGCCCGGGAAACCCTCGAGATCTTCGCCCCCATCGCCAACCGCCTCGGTATTCATACCATGAAGAACGAGCTGGAAGAGCTGGGCTTCGAGGCGCTCTATCCGATGCGATCCCGCGTGCTGCGCGAATCGGTGCGCCGCGCCCGCGGCAACCGCCGCGAGATCATCGACTCCATCCAGAGCGAGATTGAGGGTCGCCTGCGCGAGGCCGGCATAGATGCCCAGGTCAGCGGTCGCGAGAAAAACCTGTTCTCCATCTACAACAAGATGGAGAAGAAAGAGCTGCAGTTCCATGAGGTGATGGATATCTATGCTTTCAGAGTGAGAGTGAAGGACATAGATACCTGTTACCGGGTGTTGGGGCAGATGCACAGCCTCTACAAACCGCGTCCTGGTCGCTTCAAGGACTACATCGCCATCCCCAAGAGCAACGGCTACCAGTCTTTGCACACCTCATTGGTGGGGCCGCACGGGGTGCCGGTGGAGGTGCAGATCCGTACCGAGTTCATGGATCAGATGGCCGACAAGGGTGTCGCCGCCCACTGGGCCTACAAGCAGGATGGTGACAGCTCGGGCACCACGGCCCAGATCCGCGCCCAGCGCTGGATGCAGAGCCTGCTGGAGTTGCAACAGAGCGCCGGCAGCTCCTTTGAATTCATCGAAGGGGTCAAGACCGACCTCTTCCCCGACGAGATCTACGTGTTCACCCCGGAGGGCCGCATCATGGAGCTGCCCGCCGGCGCCACCCCGGTGGACTTCGCCTACACGGTGCACACCGACATCGGTCACGCCTGCGTCGGCTCCCGGGTCGACCGTCACCCCTATCCGCTGAGCAGTCCGCTGCATTCGGGTCAGACGGTGGAGATCATCACGGCGCCGGGCGCCCGCCCCAACGCGGCCTGGCTCAACTTCGTGGTGACCACCAAGGCACGCTCCAAGATCCGCCAGTTCCTCAAGAACCTGCGCACCGAAGAGTCGGTGGTGCTGGGTCGTCGTCTGCTCAACCATGCGCTGGGCGCCAAGAACATCGAAGACATTCCGGAACCACGCATCAAGCAGGTGCTGGCCGACACCAAGCACGAGAACCTGCAGGGCCTGCTGGCCGACGTGGGACTGGGCAATGCCATGAGCGTCATGGTGGCGCGCCGCATGCTGGGTGACGAGCTGCCCCCGGAAGAACAGCAGAAATCCAGCAGCAAGAAGATGCCCATCAAGGGGGCCGACGGCATGCTGGTCACCTTCGCGAACTGCTGTCGCCCGATCCCAGGGGATGCCATCATCGCCCACATCAGCCCGGGCAAGGGCCTGGTCATTCACCAGGAGTCCTGCCGCAACATCAAGGGCTACAGCCGCGAGCCGGACAAGTACCTGCCGGTGCAGTGGGAAGTGGACAAGGAGCAGGAACAGGAATTCCGTACCGGCATCAGCATCGAGATCGTCAACCACCAGGGTGCCCTGGCGGAGCTGGCCAACGTGATTGCTGCCACCGGCGCCAACATCCACGCCATCAGCACAGAAGAGAAGGATGGCCGGGTCTATCTGGTCACCCTGCTCATCACCACCAAGGGCCGCATCCACCTTGCCAACATCATGCGCAAGATCCGGGTGATGCCCAATGTGCTCAGGGTGAGCCGACAGAAAAACTGAACACAGGCGGCGCAAGCCGCCTGCTGCTTTTAAAGAGACACTCATGGCCCCATGCAGCAGGCCGCCGGCCTTGTTGCGTGCACCAGCCTCACAGCATAGAAACCGATATGACTCCTGAACGCTTTAAACGGATCTCCGACATGCTGGCCCAGCGCCAGCTCGATCTCACTGTCTGCATGCCTGGAAAGACGTCCACAAGCCTCACTCGATAGAAACTGACATGACACCTGAACGCTTTAAACGGATCTCCGACATGCTGGCCCAGCGCCAGCTCGATCTCACTGTCTGCATGGAAGAGGTGCATAAACCTCACAACCTGGCCGCCATCGTGCGCACCGCCGATGCCATCGGCATTCACCGGGTCCACGCCGTCTGGCCCAAGACCTGGATCCACAAGCGCAAGGGCACCGCCCGCGGCAGCCAGAACTGGGTCGACGTCAAGCTGCACCCGGACATCGGCAGTGCCGTGGCCGAACTCAAAGCCTCCGGCATGCAGATCCTGGCGACTCACCTCTCGGAGAGCTCGGTGGACTTTCGCACCATCGACTACACCAAGCCGACCGCCATCCTGGTGGGCCAGGAGAAGCACGGCATAGGGGAAGAGGCGCTGGCCCTGGCCGATCACCATATCGTCATTCCCATGGTGGGCATGGTGCAGTCCCTCAACGTCTCGGTGGCCGCCGCCGCCATCCTGTATGAAGCCCAGCGCCAGCGCGAGCTGGCCGGCTGCTATCAGCGCGGCTGCCCGCTCGACCTGGAGGAGCAGAACAGCATACTGTTCGAGGGGGGGTATCCCATCTATGCCCAGCTCTGCAAAGAGAAAGAGATGCCCTATCCCCAGCTCGGCCCGGCCGGCGAGATCCAGGCGGACGAGGCCTGGTGGCAACGGATGCAGCTGACCCGCAAGGGCTGGGCCGCACAACAGGACGATCCCCTGGATATGGAGTATCCAACCGATGAAGTTTAACGCTCTGCCCCTGCTGGCCCTGACCCTGTTTTCTGCCGGAGCCCTTGCCGTGACCAATCCCTATCAGCTGACCACGGAAGCCGACGTCCCCGCCCTCCATCAACAGACGCTGCCGGATTTCTGGCGCGACCATGCCGCCCCGGGGGAGTTCAAGGGCAAGGACGGGGTGACCATCCGCTATGCCGCCCTGCGCCAGGCCAAGGTGGACAGAGCCATCCTCCTCGTCAACGGCCGGGTCGAGAGCTACCTCAAGTATCAGGAGCTGGCCTGGGATCTGTGGCGTCAGGGCTACAGCCTCTATCTGATCGACCACCGCGGCCAGGGGTTGTCGGATCGCCTGCTGGCCGACAAGGAGAAGGGCTATGTCGCCGACTTCGACGACTATGTGCTGGATCTGAAGCAGTTCCATGACGAGGTCATACTGGCGGACAAACCCGCCAAGCTGTTCCTGCTGGCCCACTCCATGGGCGGCGCTATCTCGGCGCGCTATTTGGAGCGCTGGCCAGATGATGTCGAGGCGGCCGTGCTCTCCTCCCCCATGATGGGCATCAACCTCGGCGGCCTGCCCAAGTGGCTGGCCCAGGGGCTGGCGGCCACCATGGATACGGTCGGCAGCTGGTGGGGCGAGCCCCCCTATGGCCCGGGCCAGACCGGCTATGTCTCCCATGAATTTGCCGACAACGGCCTGAGCCACAGCGAGCCCCGCTACCAGGCATTCCGCCAGCTCTATGAGCAGCATCCGCAGATCAAGCTGGGTGGGGTGACGGCCCACTGGATCCGCGAGGGCATCAAGGCCGGGGATGCCGCCATCGCGGAGGCAGACAGGATCAAGACGCCACTGCTGCTGATCCAGGCCGGGGAAGACGGCATTGTCGATAACCAGGCCCAGGACAGCTTCTGTGACCGGCTCCAGTGTGAAGGGGGCAAGCCGCTGCGGATCGAGGGGGCATGGCACGAGCTGTTCATCGAGGCCGATGCCCAGCGCCTGCCAGCCCTGACCGCGACCCTGGACTTCTTCGCCCGCTTCTAGTGGCCAGTTGCATGACTTGCCAGGGGCGTGGCCAGCGTCCTGCGTCCAGTATGGCGTCACTTGCCATCCAGGCGCAGTCTGCACCGGCACGGCATCAGACCCCAGGACTGGTTATTTTTTGGATCCCTAAATAAATGGGGTCACACCGGACGCTGGGGTACACTGCCCCGGCGTTCCACTGATGCCGAGGTAATGATGTTCAAGGTAGTTGTGTCCGATCTCGATGGTACCCTGCTCAACGGGCAGCACCAGATCTCCCCCCGCACCCGGGATACCCTGCACCGTCTGGTGGATCAGGGGATCAAGTTCGTGGTGGCCACCGGCCGTCACCATGTGGATGTACGCAGCATCCGCGATGCGCTGGGGCTGGATATCTACCTCATCACCTCCAACGGCGCCGTGGTGCACGACAAGCAGGACTCTCTCGTCTTCAACCAGGCACTGCCGAGCACGGTGGCGGCCGAGCTGATCGCGCTGGAGCGTGACCCCTCCATCCACATCAACGTCTACTACGGCGACGAGTGGCTGGTGGAAGAGGAGATGCCCTGGTTGCTGCAGTTCCATCACGACTCCGGCTTCAGCTATCGCCTGACCGATCTCGCCAGCCACCCGCTGGACAAGATCAACAAGGTCTTCTACATCGGTGAACACGAGAAACTGCTGCAGATAGAGGCAGAGCTCAACCAGCGTTATGGTGATCGGATCAACGTCACCTTCTCCCTGCCGGATTGCCTCGAGGTGATGCACGCCGGGGTACACAAGGGCAATGCCGTGCGTGCCGTGCTGGAGCAGCATGGGCTTGAGATGTCCCAGGCGGTCGCCTTCGGGGATGGCATGAATGACTTCGAGATGCTGAGCATGGTGGGCCGCGGTGTGGTGATGGGCAACGCCCATGATCGCCTCAAGCTTGCCCTGCCGAACCATGATCAAACCCTGAGCTCGGACGAGGATGGCGTCGCCGTTTATCTGGAGCGACTATTCGCCCCCGTTGTCGCCTGATCTCCTCGCCATGAGTGCAAAAGGGTGGTCTATAGACCACCCTTCTTACATTCTTGGTATCCTCACCATATCGAGCTGGGGGGCATCAGACGCTCCAGCAGGCTGCCGGTTGGCGTCCAGGTGAAGCTCTGATTGGCGCCACCGTAGCACTCGGCCAGTCGCAGCGGCACGGCGGCTCTGTGGCGGCGACCAGCCACATCCAGACACAGTGAAACCTGCCGGTTGAACAGTCTATCCCCCTGCCACTGCCATTGACGGCTGTCGTCCTGACACTCTCCCACGGCGAGGCCGTCATCCCCCCTGGCGATCAGGCAACCCTGCGCCAGCTGCAAGGCCCCCGCATCCCAGGTGAACAGCTGGCGGGGGCTCTGATCGCAAGGCTGGGTGAGCAGGCTACCCTGCTCGCTCAGGGCCACGCAGAAGCCACCGCCGGTTACCAGGGTGGCCGGGGGAACCGGCGTTGACCTGGGGGCGGCCCCCAGCAGAAGAGTCTCAGGTCTCGGCTGCAAGGCACAGCCGCCGAGCAGCAGTGCCATCAGGGCGAGCAATCGGATGTGAAGGGGCATGATGATGCATAGGCCTGTGTCTGAATGGGTCGCGGGTGTCCACTATTCTGGTGGCTCCCGGCCAAGCATACCGAACTCGTGGCGAACAGGCGCCTGCAGAAATGTAAGAAGAGGTGACAGAGGAATGATAGATACGCAGAAAAGCAAAAACCCCGCCGAAGCGAGGTTTTCAGAATATGGTCGGTGATAAAGGATTCGAACCTTTGACCCTCTGGTCCCAAACCAGATGCGCTACCGGGCTGCGCTAATCACCGATGGGTATTTCCAAAATACAAAGATGACCATGTGGTCATCCTCGTCATACAGCAAGTATGGTGCGAAGAGAGGGACTCGAACCCTCACACCCGGGGGGCACTAACACCTGAAGCTAGCGCGTCTACCAATTCCGCCACCTTCGCATACCTGACAAGCTGTAAAATGGGGTGGCTGATGGGGCTCGAACCCACGACAACCGGAATCACAATCCGGGACTCTACCAACTGAGCTACAGCCACCACAGCTGTTTTGTTCCACAACAACGCCCGCTTAACTGGCGCACTTTATGGTGCGCCCGACAGGATTCGAACCTGTGACCTCTGCCTCCGGAGGGCAGCGCTCTATCCAGCTGAGCTACGGGCGCTACGCTGTCGAACGGGGCGCATTATTGATGATGGCGCCCACCTTGTCTACTCTTTTTTTATCTCCACGGTTCAAGTGTTTGTTTTTCAATCTTTTCGTGCACTTTTATACCTCTTCTTCAGCCATTCGGCCAAAAACGTCCTCACTCGGCCCGCTTTTGGATCCTCTTCTGGCAGTAAAGTGGCAGGCATCCCTTGACTTGCTTTCCTCTCCACCTAGAATGAATGAACGTTCATTCACTCGCTGAAGTCTGATCATCATGGATAAGAAAGAACGGATTTTCGAGGCAGCGCACGAAATCCTCGGCGAGCAGGGCTTCTACGGCCTTTCAATCGCCGCGGTTGCCAAGAAAGCCAAGGTAGCGGCAGGCACCATCTATCGCTACTTCAGCGACAAGGATGATCTTGTCCGCCAGCTTTATCAGCACACCATTCTCAAGTGTCATCCCTTGGTCATGGAAGATGTGCAGATAGAAGAGGTGTCATATCGGCAGTATCGACGCCTCTGGCTCAATATCGACGCCCTCTTTGCCAGCCATCCCAATGTACTGAAATGCAAATTGCAGTACGAAAGTTCTCCATTGGGGGCTGAATTGGAGCGGGATCCGGTCATAATGGCGACATGGGCCCCACTTGAGCGTTTCTTCGAACAGGGACGCCAGCAGGGCCTGTTCATCGATTTGCCCGTTCTGGTGCTGCAGGCCCTGAGCCTGAGTTGCGTGGTCAACCTGGTACAACAACGCCAGGCTCACGAATTTGAGTTGACGCAAGAACAGTTGGAGACGGTCATCCGGGCCAGCTGGAATGCCATTTTAAACCCTAATTATTCCATCACAGGAGCCTGTTCATGAAAAAGTGGATGGCCATCATGTTGCTGATAGCACTCGCCCTGTTCGGCAGTGTCATCGGCTTCAATATGTTCAAGCAGAAGAAGATTGCAGAGTTCATGGCCAATCGACCCGAGCCCGAGTTCCCGGTGACCGCCATGGTGACCAAGGCGCAAGACTGGGTCCCCACCATAGAGGCGATCGGCTTCATCGAGCCTAACCAGGGGGTCACCCTTTCCAGTGAGCTGGCGGGCACCATAGACAAGATCAGCTTCGAATCCGGGGCTCAGGTCAAGGCGGATCAACTGCTGCTGAGCCTGGACTCCAGCGTGGAGAAGGCCAACCTGAACGCCTCCCAGGCCAGGCTGCCTGCGGCTCGTGCCAAGTTCGAGCGCTACCAGAACCTGTACCAGAAGAACTCCATCTCCCGTGATCAGCTGGATGATGCCGAAGCGGCCTATCGCTCACTGGAAGCGGACATCGACAGCCTGAAGGGCACCATAGCCCGCCGCGAAGTCCGTGCCCCCTTCGGTGGCGTCGTGGGTCTGCGCAACGTCTTCCTCGGCCAGTACCTGGAACCCGGTACCGAGATAGTGCGACTGGAAGACACCAGCGTGATGCGCCTGCGCTTCACCGTGCCCCAGACCGACATCTCCAAGATTTCCCTCGGCCAGACCGTCAAGATCAACGTGGATGCCTATCCCCAGACCCAGTTTGACGGCCAGATCACCGCCATCGAACCAGCCGTCAACTACCAGAGCGGCCTGATCCAGGTACAAGCCAACATCCCGAACAACGACGGCCAGCTGCGCTCCGGCATGTTTGCCCGCGCCAGCATCATATTGCCCACGGTGAAAGACCAGATTGTGATCCCGCAGTCTGCCATCTCCTTCACCCTCTATGGCGAGAACGTCTACGTCATTCACGAGGCAGACGGCGTGAAACGCGCCAAGCAGGTGGTGGTGAAGGCGGGTGAGCGTCGCGGCAATGATGTCCATGTGTTGTCCGGCATCAAGGCTGGCGATCAAATCGTGCTGTCGGGTCAGGTTCGCCTGAGCAACGATACCAAGGTGCACGTGGTCGAAAACGATGCCCTTGCCGTTCCGGCACAAACCCCGATGCTGTAAGCGCGGAGATCTGCGATGCGATTTACTGACATATTCATAAAACGGCCGGTGCTGGCGATCTCGCTCAGCTTCCTGATAGCCCTGCTGGGCTTCCAGGCCATCTTCAAGATGCAGGTGCGGGAATATCCCGAGGTGATCAACACCGTCATCACGGTCAACACCAGCTACTATGGCGCCAGCTCGGATCTGATCCAGGGCTTCATCACCCAGCCGCTGGAACAGGCGGTCGCGCAAGCCGACAATATCGACTTCATGACCTCCTCCAGCCAGCTGGGCAGCTCCACGGTGACGGCCTACATGAAGCTGAACACCGACCCCAACGCCGCGCTGTCCGACATCCTGGCCAAGGTCAACTCGGTGCGCTCCCAGTTGCCCAAAGAGGCGGAAGACCCTTCGGTCACCTCCTCCACGGGTTCCACCACTGCGGTGCTCTACATGGGCTTCACCAGCCCCGAGCTGAACTCCAGCCAGATCACCGACTACCTGGAGCGGGTCATCAAGCCCCAGCTGTTCACCGTGGGCGGGGTATCCAAGGTTGACCTCTACGGCGGGGTCGAGTTTGCCCTGCGGGTGTGGCTGGATCCGGCCAAGATGGCCGCCTTCGACCTGACCGCCAGCGACGTGATGACGGTGCTCAACAGCAACAACTATCAGTCCGCCACCGGTCAGGCCACCGGCTATTTCACCCTGTTCAACGGCAATGCCGAGACCCAGGTCAGCAATACCGACGAGCTCAAGCGTCTGGTGGTAGCGACCCGGGATGGCAAGGTGATCCGCCTCTCCGACATCGCCAAGGTGTCGCTGGAGAAGAGCCACGACATCTATCGCGCCAGCGCCAACGGCCGTGAAGCCGTGGTCTTGGCCATCAACGCCGCGCCGACCGCCAACCCCATCAACATCGCCCACGATGTGCTGGAGCTGCTGCCGAGCCTGAAGAGCAACATGCCGAGCACCATGCAGGTCAACATCCTGTATGACTCCACCATCGCCATCAACGAGTCCATCCACGAGGTCATCAAGACCATACTGGAAGCGGCCGCCATAGTACTGGTGGTGATCACCCTGTTCCTCGGCTCCTTCCGGGCCGTCATCATCCCTATCATCACAATACCGCTGAGTCTCATCGGCGTGGTGATGATGATGGACATGTTCGGTTTCTCCATCAACCTGATGACACTGCTGGCCATGGTGCTCGCCATCGGTCTGGTGGTGGATGACGCCATAGTGGTGCTGGAGAACGTCGATCGTCACATCAAGGAGGGGGAAGAACCGTTCAGGGCCGCCATCATAGGCACCCGGGAGATCGCCGTGCCGGTCATCGCCATGACGGTGACCCTGGCTGCGGTGTACGCGCCCATCGCCCTGATGGGGGGCATCACAGGCTCCCTGTTCAAGGAGTTCGCGCTGACCCTGGCGGGGGCCGTGTTCGTCTCCGGCATCATAGCCCTGACCCTGTCGCCCATGATGTGCTCCAAGATGCTCAGGGCCAACGAGACCCCGAGCAAGTTCGAGAGCACGGTACATCACCTGCTGGATCGGATGACGGCCCGCTACGACAGCATGCTGCATGCCGTGATGCAAAAGCGCATCGTGGTCATCCTGTTCGCCGTCATCGTGTTCGGCAGCCTGCCGCTGCTGTTCAAGTTCATCCCGAGCGAGCTGGCCCCGTCCGAGGATAAGGGCGTCATGGCCGTGCTGGGGACGGCACCGTCCAATGCCAACCTGGACTACATCGAAAACACCATGGCGGACGTGAACAAGGTGCTGGATGACCAGCCCGAGATCGCCTACTCCCAGGTCTTCTCCGGGGTGTTCAACGCCAACCAGGCCTTCGGCATCGCCTCCATGGTGCCCTGGAGCCAGCGTGAGGCGAGCCAGAAAGAGGTGCTTGATCGGGTGGCCGGTCTGGTGAAGGACATCCCCGGGATGGCCATCACCACCTTCCAGTTCCCCGAGCTGCCAGGTGCCTCCAGCGGTCTGCCCATCCAGTTCGTCATCACCACCCCGAACAGCTTCGAGAGCCTGTTCCTGATCGCGGGTGAGATGCTGGCGGCGACCCAGGCCAACGGCCAGTTCGTCTATTCGGATCTCGATCTGAACTACGACTCGGCCACCATGAAGATCAGCATCGACAAGGACAAGGCGGGTGCCTACGGCATCACCATGCAGGACATCGGGACCACCATGGGCACCATGATGGCAGACGGCTACGTCAACCGGATCGATCTGGATGGCCGCTCCTACGAGGTGATCCCGCAGGTGGAACGCAAGTATCGCCTCAACCCCGAGTCCATCAAGGGTTATTACGTGCGCGCCGCCGACGGCAAGTCGATCCCGCTGGGCAGTCTGATCAAGATTGAAGTGGTTGGCGAGCCCCGCGCCCTGCCCCACTTCAACCAGCTGAACTCCGCCACCATAGGCGCCGTACCGGCACCGGGTGTGGCCATGGGGGATGCGATCAACTGGTTCAAGGCCACCGCCGAAGAGAAGCTGCCGCAAGGCTATCGCTACGACTTCATGGGGGAAGCCCGCCAGTTCGTGACCGAAGGCAACGCCCTGTACGCCACCTTCGCACTGGCGCTGGCCATCATCTTCCTGGTGCTGGCCATCCAGTTCGAGTCGGTACGTGATCCTCTGGTCATCATGGTGTCGGTGCCGCTGGCCATCAGCGGGGCGCTGATTGCCCTGGCATGGGGCATGGCCACCATGAACATCTACTCCCAGGTGGGCCTCATCACGCTCGTTGGTCTGATCACCAAGCACGGTATTCTGATCTGCGAGGTGGCGAAGGAGGAGCAGCTGCTGCACGGCATGAACCGGATGCAGGCCGTGATGCAGGCCGCCAAGGTGCGTCTGCGTCCCATCCTGATGACCACGGCGGCCATGATCGCCGGTCTGATCCCGCTGCTCTATGCGGCAGGTGCGGGCGCGGCCCAGCGCTTCAGCATCGGCATCGTGATCGTGGCGGGTCTGGCCATCGGCACCCTGTTCACCCTGTTCGTGCTGCCGGTGATCTACACCTTCCTGGCCTCTGAACACAAACCGCTGCCGGAATTCGACGAGTCCATTCCGGCCAAGGCAAAGGGAAGTCATTGATCCTCAGCCGACACTAACAAGGCCCCGAAAGGGGCCTTGTTTTTATCCATTTCATGACCCACGACATGAGTCCATGAAGCAGTTAAACTAAGCCGTTCGCAATCCAGACCGCAAGGATGCCATGTCAGGAATCTTCTCCAGGGCCATCGGCCTTAACGGACTCTCTTATCGTCTGCTTTCCTACATTCTGATCTGCAGTACCGTGCTGGCGCTGGTCATCACGGTGCTGCAGCTCGCCTGGGACTACAACAAGGACGTGACCGTCATCGAGGCCAGCATCGACCAGATCGAGGCCTCCTTCCTGCAACCCATCTCCGCCAGTCTGTGGAACCTGGATGAGGAGCAGGTCAAGGTGCAGATCGAAGGCATCATGAACCTGCCCAATATGCAGTTCGTCATGGTCAAGGAGATGCTGGGCAACTCGGAAGTGCCGCTGCTGACCCAGGGTGTGGAGCAGGCGCAATACGACATCTCCCGCGAATTCAGCCTCACCTATCAGGGGGAAGTGGTCGGCAAGCTGTTCGTCGCCGCCACCCTGGAGCAGGTCTACCAGCGACTGATCGAGAAGTCGGTGCTGATCCTGGTCAGCCAGACCATCAAGACCCTGGTTGTCTCGCTCTGCATCCTGGTCATCATCTATTACCTGGTGATCCGTCATATCAACCGCATCGTCAGCTACGCCCAGAAATTGAGCCTGGATCGGCTGGCGGTGGAACTGACGCTGGAGGGGCGCCCCCTGCCCCGCAAGCATCCGGACGAGTTCGATGCGCTGGCCGCCACCCTCAACCAGATGCGTACCCGCCTGAACGACGAGTTCACGGCCCGCCATCAGGCGGCGGATCAACTCCAGCAGGAGCGGGACTTCTCCGCCACCCTGATCAACTCGGCCAACATGGTCATCTGCTGCATGGAACCGGATCTCAACATCGCCAGCATCAACCCGGCCGCCATCCTGCTCACCGGTTACCATCATGAGGAGTTGCTTCAGCACAACTGGCTGGATCTCTTCGTCAGCGAGGAGCAGCGTGCCGAGCTGGCGGCCACCCTGGTGGATCAGGGCTCCCTCGAGGACAGGGAGATCACCATGCATGACCAGCAGGGCAGCGAGCTCGTCCTGCAGTGGACCTTCGCCCCCTTCTACGAGGGGCCGAATCTCAAGTATCTGATTGGCTTCGGTTATGACATCACCCCCCTCAAGAAGGTGGAGCGGGAAATCATACTGTTCAACGAACAGCTGGAAGGCAAGGTGGCGGAGCGTACCCGCAGCCTGAGCGATGCTAACGACCAGCTGGGCAAGGCCTATGACGATCTGAAACAGGCGCAGCAGACCCTGGTGGAGTCGGAGAAGATGGCCTCCCTGGGTTCCCTGGTAGCCGGCGTGGCCCACGAGATCAACACCCCCATCGGCATCAGCGTCACGGCCTCCTCCTATCTGCAGGAGCGGGTGGCCGACTTCAAGCAGCACCTAGAAGCCAAGCAGTTGTCGCGCTCCTATCTCAACGAGTTCACCCAGAACCTCGACGAGTCGATGCAACTGCTGCAGGGCAACCTGAGGCGGGCCTCCGAGCTCATCGCCAGCTTCAAGCAGGTGGCGGTGGATCAGTCATCCGAGGCACGCTACAACTTCAGCCTCGCCGACAACCTGCATCAGGTGGTGGTCTCCCTCGGCTACAAGCTGAAGAAGGCCCAGTGCGAGGTCGACATCCAGTGCGATCCCAAGCTGGCCATCTACTCCTTCCCCGGCAGCTTCACCCAGATCTATTCCAATCTGATCCTCAACTCCATCCATCACGGTTTCGATGGCTGGGACAGGCCCAAGAAGATCACCATCAGGGTGGAGCAGCAGGGTGACGAACTCGTCATCGATTACAGTGACAACGGTCGCGGTATCCCCCCGGAGATACTGCCGCGCATCTTCGATCCCTTCGTCACCTCCAAGCGGGGCCAGGGTGGCAGCGGGCTCGGCACCCACATCATCTACAACCTGGTGGTGCAACTGCTCCGTGGCCGCATCCATTGCGCCAGCGAACCGGGCCAGGGTGCCCAGTTCCATATCCGTCTGCCGATCCGGCAGAACTGAGCTCCGGCTCTTGTGAGCCGGCCACTTTGTCCCCATCATGCTGTGATTGCATTCTTAACGAGCGGAGAACCTCGCAATGGCACAGCATTTTGACTATATCGCCATCGGCGGCGGCAGCGGCGGCATCGCCTCGGCCAACCGGGCTGCCATGTACGGCAAGAAAGTCGCCCTGATTGAAGCCAAAGAGCTGGGGGGTACCTGCGTCAACGTCGGCTGCGTGCCGAAGAAGGCCATGTGGTATGCCGGCCAGATCGCCGATGCCCTGAGATACGGGGCCGACTACGGCTTCGACACCACCCTCAATCACTTCAGCTGGGCCAAGCTGGTCGAGTCCCGTCAGGCCTATATTGGCCGCATCCACAAGTCCTACGAGAACGTGCTGGGCAAGAACCAGATCACCGTCATCAAGGGCTTCGCCCGTTTCGTCAGCAGCAACACCATCGAGGTTGATGGCGAGCAGTACAGCGCCGATCACATACTGATCGCCACCGGCGGCCGCCCCGAAGTCCCGACCATACCGGGCGCCGAACTCGGCATCGACTCCGACGGCTTCTTCGATCTGCAAGCCCAACCAAGACGGGTCGCCGTGGTCGGCGCCGGCTATATCGCGGTCGAGATCGCCGGCGTAATGCAGGCCCTCGGCTCAGAGACCCACCTGGTGGTGCGCAAGCACGCGCCGCTGCGCAACTTCGACCCCATGATCCACGAGACCCTGGTGGAGATCATGGCCCAGGAAGGGCCCAGGCTGCACACCCACGCCGTGCCCAAGGCCGTGGTCAAGAACGCCGACGACAGCCTGACACTGCAACTGGAAGATGGCCGTCACCTCACGGTGGACTGCCTGATCTGGGCCATAGGCCGCGTGCCCGCCACCGACAACCTCAATCTGGCCGCCACCGGCATCACCCTGGACGAGCAGGGCTTCATCCCGACCGACAAGTTCCAGAACACCGCCGTCGCCAACCTCTATGCGGTGGGTGACAACACGGGGCGCATCCAGCTCACCCCAGTGGCCGTCGCGGCCGGTCGTCGCCTCTCGGAGCGGCTGTTCAACAACAAGCCCAACGAGCACCTCAACTACGATCTGGTGCCGACCGTGGTGTTCAGCCACCCGCCCATAGGCACCATAGGACTGACCGAGCCGGAAGCCATCGCCGAGTATGGCGAGAGCCAGGTCAAGGTCTACCGCAGCCAGTTCACCGCCATGTATTCGGCCCTGACCCAGCATCGCCAGCCCACCCGGATGAAGCTGGTCTGCGTCGGCCCCGAGGAGAAGGTGGTCGGCCTGCACGGCATCGGCTTTGCGATGGACGAGATACTGCAAGGCTTCGGCGTCGCCATGAAGATGGGGGCCACCAAGGCGGACTTCGACAACTGCGTCGCCATTCATCCCACCAGTGCGGAAGAGTTTGTGACCATGCGATAAGCACGTTTGAAGCTGGCCAGTCACTATCAGGCCAGCTTCAACAACTGTGTTCCCACGCCTCATCCCACCAGTGCGGAAGAATTTGTCACGATGCGCTAAGCACGTCGAAGCCGGCCTGATCACCATCAGGCCGGCTTCGACAACTGAATTCTCCTTTACACCCCTACTCCCGACTGCATGAAAGAGTAGGCCACCACACGCCAACTACTTCCAGTAGCAGCGCTATCACCACACGGCGAGATTCGACCTCGGTCTGCGCATCAGTACCGCCATCACACTGCGGCTCTTCAACTGTGGGCTGTCAGGTTGGATGGCATGACGAGCGGATCTCCTCGCATTGCATCCAAGTCCAATCTGGCGGATTGAGGTGTTCAGGCTTGCGGCTGATATCGTTCGGCCGCATGGGCTTGGCGAAGATCCGACATCAGCCCTTGACGTGCATCATCCAGAGCGGTCCAGCGTTCGGCGACATGAAGCGGCGGAATCGTCACCAACTCGCGGCGATCGAACCCGACCAGTGCGGCATCCACCAGCTCACCCACTTCCATCACCTCGGGGAGAGTGTTGACATCCACACCTGCATGCGCCCAGATTTCGGTGCGGGTTGTGGCCGGCAACACGGCTTGCACGTAGACCCCTTTGGGTGACAGTTCATGAGCCAGCCCCTGCGACAAAAACAGCACGTAGGCTTTGGTCGCACCGTAGAGAGAGATGCCGAACTCGGGCGAAAAACCCACCACCGAACCAATGTTGACGATGCTCCCCGTGCCGGATTGCGCAAGGCGCGGTGCGATTGCTGCGGCGAGCCGCGTCAATGCGGTTATGTTCAGCGCGATCTGGGATTCGATGGCCTCGGGAGATTGCTCCAGAAAATGCCCAGATTGCGGCATGCCTGCATTGTTAATGAGGATACCGATACGTGCGTCATGCCGCAGGCGAGTTTCCAGTGCCGGCAGCTCTGCCGAATTGGTCAGGTCAGCATGCAGCACCTCAACGGCAATCTGGTGTTGCTCACGCAGGCGCATGGCCAGCGCATCCAGCCGCGACTTGTTGCGCGCAACAAGAACAAGATCGTGGCCACGGCGAGCAAAACGTTCGGCATAGGTGGCACCGATACCGCTGGAGGCGCCGGTGATAAAGACAGTCGGAAGTGTGGTCATGTTATTTCCTTGATATGAGTTGCGTGGGTGAACGAGCCAATGCAGCCGTGATCACGGCTTGATGCTGACGACGACCTTGCCCCTGGCGTGGCCCTTGGCGAGGTACTCCAGCGCTTCTTTGGCCTGGTCGAACGGGAATACCTTGTCGATGACCGGCTTGATGCGTTGAGCGTCGAGCAGTTCGCCGATTTCGGTGAGTTGGTCGCCATCGGGACGCACAAACAGGAACGAGTAGGCGACGTTCCGCTTGTTTGCCCTCGACCTGATTTTTCGGCTCATCAGCCCGAACAGGAGGCGGAGCAATACGTTCAGCCCCCGGGCACGAGCGAAGGCAGCATCTAGCGGGCCGGTGAGGGAGATAATCTTGCTTCCCGGTTTGAGGATATCGATGGCTTTTTCGATCGCATCTCCCCTGACTGTCCCCAGCACGGCGTCGTAGCCGTGCAGTTGGAGCTCGAATGCCTGTTGCTTGTAATCGACCACCTCATCGGCCCCCAGCTCGCGCACCAGTTCGATGTTGCCGGTGCTGACGGTGGTGCCCACCTTGGCCCCCAGCAGCTTGGCAAGCTGGATAGCAAAGGTGCCGATGCCACCGGATCCGGCAGGGATAAACACCTTTTGGCCAGCCTGCAGATTGGCGCGCTCCTTCAGCGCTTGCCATGAGGTGAGCCCGACCATCGGGATCGAGGCGGCTTGCACGAAATCCAGATTGGCTGGTTTCAACGCAGCAGCGCGCTCAGGCACCACCGCAAATTCGGCCAGCGATCCATTACCGCGATCGAAAATACTGGCGAAGACGGCATCGCCCGGTTTGAAACGGGTCACCTGACTGCCCACCTCGGTCACGACACCGGCCAGATCGCTGCCCAATGTGGCGGGAAGCTGAAAATGAAGCACCGGTTTGAACATGCCGGTCGGAATCATGTTGTCGATCGGGTTCAGGCCGGCGGCATAAACCTGAACCAGCATTTCGTCCGCCTTCAGTGCGGGGCGCGGGATATCCGTGAGCCCAATCTCCGGCGACTTGCCGTAGCGTTTGAATGTGAGTGCTTTCATGGTTCGGTCATTCATCCTTGGCTGTGCATCGGGGTCAGGTCTGCGTCATCCGCGAGGAATGCCAGCACCTCGGGCACAAAGGCCCGATAGTGCTGAAAAATGCCACCGTGCCCCGAGTCGGGGTAAATCGTCAGTCGGGCATTTGGCAGCCGGCGAGCCATGTCCGCTGACAGTCGGCTATCGACCATCAGGTCATGGTCACCATTGGCCACGAACACCGGTTGCGTGATGACCGAAAGATCATCCGGCGCACTCAATCCCGCACTCCGGATCGCCTTGAGCTGGGCATATCTGGCCTGCAGGGAGATGGGCTGGTCACGGTCAGTCGTGCGCGCTTTCAGACGAGAGAAATACTCTTTTGCCGCACGCTTGCCATCCGGGGTGCGGGGAAAAAACAGGAAGTGCCGCGGATCCTTCAGCGTCAATGCCGCTTTAAGGTAGGCGGTGGCGGCAATCTTGTTGATCTCGTCGATACCGCCACCACCCCGCGGCCCGGTTCCGGCAAGCACAATCCGGCGCACCAGATCCGGCGCCTGCAAAGCCACCATTTGCGCCACACCACCACCTAACGAAAACCCGAGCAGATCGACCTGCGACAATCCCATGGCGCGAATAAAGGCGATGGCATCACGTCCCATCTCCTCAATGGTATGTGGCACCGCTCCCCCCGAGGCGCCGACGCCGCGATTATCGAAAGCGATAACCCGGCGCTTCGCCGCGATGCCATCGATAACACCGGGATCCCAGTCATCGAGTACCGCCATCAGATGGTGCAAAAAGATCACCGGCACACCGGTGTCGGGGCCCAGCGCCCGATAGGCAAAAGATGTTCCGTTCACATCAAGGGTGCGGGTCGGCACATCTTTCCAATGCATATGCCCTGTCTGACGTAGTGTGGTCACCGGGCGGTGACCGGCAGATCTCCCGGTTATCGAGGCGATCCCCATCTTCTTTGTAACCATGTCCGAGATCTCCGTGTTGGGTGGATTGTTTGTGGTTGCAGTGTTACTATCAAATTGATATCAACTTACTATCAATTCACAACCAAGTCACTATCAAAACAGTATGAACATGAAAAAAAGTTACGATACCCCATGCCCAATCGCGCGCAGCATGGCGATTGCTGGTGATGCATGGAGCATATTGATCCTGCGCGATGCCCATGCCGGTCTCACTCGCTTTGACCAATTTCGGAAAAGTCTGGGGATAGCACCCACGATGTTGACCCGCCGACTGGCGACGTTGACCGAAGAGGGCTTGCTGGAAAAAAGGCTTTATTCTGAACATCCACCCCGTGAGGAGTATCTGCTGACCGCCGCCGGTCGCGATTTTCTACCGATACTCTTCATGATTGGTGAGTGGGGTCGCCAATATCGGGGCGACGACAACATGATCCGTTTCTTCGATATGGAGGCCGGCACAGAAATCAAAGCCATCGTGGTCGATGAAGTGACCGGGGCAAAAATTGGGACCCGCCCGCTGCGCGTGGTGATGCCTGATGAAAACTGACAGATGATTTGGCAATCGCATCGTCTTTCACCCAAACCCGGCCCAGGCCGGGTTTTTTGATCCCTCCCCACCCGATCTCCTCTGAAACCGGTGTTCTTTACGCCGATTTTACGCTCCCCAAATGCCCCTTTATGGCGCCTTTACGGCCGTTTTACATACCCTTTCAGCGTCAATGACACCAACGGAGTCGATATGGATATGCATCGACTCTCGGCGCTAATTATCTCAACGGAGTCGTTATGAATTGGCTATACCTGCTGCTGATCCTCGCTCTGATCGGTTATCTGATGCGTGCACTGATGCACAGCGACCACGAGTGAGGGATCTGATATGTGGCAAGAAATAATCTATCCGGTGGCCTTCGTGCTGCTGGTCCTGCTGCCGGCACCCCTGCTCGGCAGCTATATGTATCGTGTGTTCGAGGGCAAGAGCCGCTGGCTCGCGCCGGTCGAGCGCGCCACCCTGGCCTGCTGTGGCACGGACGGACGGGAGCAGGACTGGAAGTCCTACGCCCTCAGCCTGCTGGCCTTCAACGGCGCCGGATTCGGTCTGCTGTTCCTGATCCTGATGGCGCAAGGCCTGCTGCCCCTCAACCCGCAGCAACTGCCCGGCCTGAGCTGGCAAATGGCCTTCAACACGGCGGTCAGCTTCATGACCAACACCAACTGGCAAGCCTATTCCGGTGAGGCCAGCCTCTCCTACTTCAGCCAGATGGTGGGGCTCACCACCCAGAACTTCGTCTCCGCCGCCACCGGTGCCACCGTCGCCGTCGCGCTGTTCCGCGGCCTCTCCCGCCAGCAGACCATACACCTTGGCAACTTCTGGCAGGATCTGGTGCGCTTCTGCCTCTATGTGCTGCTGCCCATGGCGTTGATCATGGCGCTGCTGCTGGTGTGGCAAGGGGTTCCCCAGAGTCTGTCGGCCTATCTGCCGTTCCACGCCCTGGAAGGTCAGGAGCAACTGTTACCGCTCGGCCCTGCCGCCTCGCAGATCGCCATCAAGCAACTCGGCTCCAACGGCGGCGGTTTCTTCGGCGTCAACTCGGCCCACCCGTTCGAGAACCCGACCGCCCTATCCAACTGGCTGGAGATGGTCGCCCTGCTGACCATTCCCGCCGCCCTGGTCTGTACCCTGGGTCGTTATGTGAAGGATACCGGCCACGGCCGCGCCATCCTCACCGCCATGACGCTGCTGTTCGTGCTGGGGCTCGGTCTGTCCGTCTATCAGGAACTGCAACCGGATCCGGCGCTCGCCCAGCTCACCACCCAGGCAGGCAACTGGGAAGGCAAGGAGAGCCGTTTCGGCCCTGTACTCTCCAGCATCTGGGAAGTGGCGACCACATCGGCCTCTAACGGCTCTGTCAACGCCATGCACGACAGCTTCACCCCGCTGGGTGGCATGGTCGGCATGATCAACATGCTGCTGGGTGAGGTCATCTTCGGCGGCGTGGGTGCCGGTATCTACGGCATGATGCTGTTCGTGCTGTTGACCGTGTTCCTGTGCGGCCTGATGGTTGGACGCACCCCGACCTATCTCGGCAAGCGTCTCGGGATCACCGAGATGAAATGGGTAGTCGCCAGCATGCTGGTGATGCCGGTCGGGGTTCTGGTGATCGGCGGGGTAACGCTGCTGATGCCGGATGCCACCACCATCATGGGTCACGACGGTCCTCACGGTCTGTCACGCCTCATCTATGCCTACGCCTCGGCCGCCGGCAACAACGGCTCGGCCTTCGGGGGCTTCGCCGCCGCAGACAACTGGCAGTGCGTCGTCATCGGTCTGGCCATGCTGCTCGGTCGCTTCGGCTACATCATTCCGGTACTGGCCATCGCCGGTCAGCTCTCGCGCGCCTCCCAACAGGATGCCGGCGAGGGTGACTTCCCCATCCGCGGTCCGCTGTTCATCACCTTGCTGATCATCACAGTGCTGCTGATAGGCGGTCTCTCCTTCCTGCCGGTACTGGCGCTGGGTCCCGTCGCCGAGCATCTCCTGATACTGGGAGCGCTCTGATGACCCTGTGCATGTCAGTCACTTTACCGATGCCAATGACCGAACATCTGATGCTGGGAGCATTCAAATGAGCAAGCCCATCTCCATCCCTGCCCGTACCGAAAAGGTGAAGGGCAAGGGCAAGAAACAGACCTCACAAGTCGTGCAGGCCATGATCGAAGCCTTCTATCGCTTCAACCCCAAGGCGCTGTTTGGCAGCCCCATACTGTTCACCCTCTGGCTGGCCGCCGTGATGGCGACCGTGGAGTCCCTGCTGGGCCAGCCCCTGTCCGGGGTCACTCCCAGCCTGGCCTGGCAGCTGACGGCCTGGTTGTGGCTGACCCTGTGGTTTGCCAACTTCGCCGAAACTCTGGCAGAAGGCCGCGGCAAGGCGCGGGCCGACAGCCTGAAGGCGGGCATGAGCCAGCTCCAGGCACGCAGGGTGCGGGATCCGAAAGATGGCAAGGGCGAATGGGTCTCGGCCACCAGCCTGCAAAAAGGGGAGCTGGTGCTGGTGCGCAGCGGCGAGATGATCCCGGCCGACGGTGAAGTCGTTGCCGGTATCGCCTCCGTCAACGAGGCCGCCATCACAGGTGAATCCGCCCCCGTCATCCGCGAGTCCGGCACCGACCGCAGCGGCGTGACCGGCAACACCACTGTGGTGTCCGACGAGATCTGGGTCCGTGTGACCAACAATCCCGGCGAGAGCACGCTCGACCGAATGATCGCCCTGGTCGAGGGAGCCAAGCGCCAGAAGACCCCGAACGAGATGGCGCTCGATGCCCTGCTGGTGGGTCTGACCCTGATCTTCCTGCTGGTGGTCGCCACCCTGCCCTGGTTCCTCGACTACAACGGCACCCAGGTACCGCGGCTCTACCTGCTGGCCCTCTTCATCACCCTGATCCCGACCACCATAGGGGGCCTGCTCTCCGCCATCGGCATCGCCGGCATGGACCGGCTGGTGAAACTGAACGTGATCGCCAAGTCAGGTCGTGCCGTGGAGGCCGCCGGTGACGTGCGTACCCTGCTGCTGGACAAGACAGGCACCATCACCTTCGGCAACCGCATGGCCGACGAGCTGATCCCCGCCCCCGGCGTCGATCCCTCCCTGTTGGCCCAGGCCGCCATGCTGGCCTCCCTCGGCGACAACACCCCCGAGGGCAAGTCCATCCTGACCCTGGCCGGCAAGAGCATGGCCAAGCCGAGCCAGCTCGAGAGCGACAAGGTGATTCCCTTCAGCGCCGAGACCCGGTTGAGCGGTCTGGATCGCAACGGTCATCAATATCGCAAGGGGGCCGTGGATGCGGTGCTCAACTACCTCTCCCTCGATCGCAAGGGAGTGCCCGAGCTTATCCTGAAGGCGGTCGACAACATCGCCCGTCAGGGCGGTACCCCGCTGCTGGTCTGCACCCACGAGCAGTTGCTGGGGGTGGTGTACCTCAAGGACATCATCAAGCCAGGCATCAAGGCCCGCTTCCAGATCCTGCGTCACATGGGGATCCGCACCGTGATGATCACCGGGGACAACCCGCTGACCGCCGCCGCCATCGCCGCCGAGGCCGGGGTGGATGACTTCATCGCCGAGGCAACCCCGGAGAAGAAGCTGGCCTATATCCGTCAGGAGCAGGCCGATGGCCGCATGGTCGCCATGTGCGGTGACGGCGCCAACGACGCACCGGCCCTGGCCCAAGCGGACGTAGGGCTGGCCATGAACGAAGGCACCCAGGCCGCCAAGGAGGCGGGCAACCTGGTGGATCTCGACTCCAACCCCACCAAGCTGCTGGACGTGGTGCTGGTGGGCAAGCAGTTGCTGGTCACCCGGGGTGCCCTGACCACCTTCTCCATCGCCAACGACGTGGCCAAGTACTTCGCCATCCTGCCGGCCCTCTTCATCGCCGCCTACCCGCAACTGGGAGCGCTTAACCTGATGCAGCTCGGCAGTCCAGAGAGCGCCATTCTGTCGGCCATCATCTTCAACGCCCTGATCATAGTGGCGCTGGTACCGCTGGCGCTGCGGGGGGTCAACGTGAAGGGCTCTGCCGCCAGCCTGCTACGCCGCAACCTGTTGATCTATGGTCTCGGTGGCCTGGTCGTGCCCTTCATCGGCATCAAGTTGATCGACCTGGTCATCACCGGCCTGGGGTTGGTGTGATGAAAACGCCGCACGATGGTATCCACAGCCAGATCGTGCCCTCATGCATGGGCATCAAGCTGACCGACCTGGTCATCACAGGCCTGGGTCTGGTGTAACCACATAACGGGTGCAAGCCTGGCCTGCACCCCATCAATCTGTTTGGAGCAAGAAAATCATGATAGCAATCAGAACCCTGCTGACCCTGACCCTGCTGCTGGGTGTCGGCTACCCCCTGGCCGTCACCGGACTGGCCCAGCTGCTGTTCCCCTGGCAGGCCAACGGCAGCCAGCTGACCGATGCCAAGCAGCAGCTGATCGGCAGCGCCCTACTGGCGCAAAAATTCGAGCGGGCGGAGTACTTCCACTCCCGTCCCTCCGCCAGCGACTTCACCACCATAGGCAGCGGCGCCAGCAACCTGGGGATGAGCTCCCCCCTGCGCAGCGAATTTGCCAAGGCCCAGGGTAATTACCAGTCCCCCGCCATGCTGACCCGCTCAGGTTCGGGCCTGGATCCCCACCTGCCCCTGGATGCCGTGCTGGCCCAGGTGGATCGCGTCGCCAAGCAACGCGGGCTGGATCCCGCTTCCCTGACGGAGCAGGTCAAGTCGTCGACACAAGCTGGTATCCTTGGCCCCCAGGTGGTCAACATACTCCAGTTGAATCTGTTGCTCGATCAGCACAAGGACGCATGATGGCGCGCCAGGCTGCCCCGAGTTGGAGGGCGACCCAGATTGTCGAACCGAGCCGGCAGTTGCTCCATAAGGATGATGATGCGTGATGTGGTAAAAGCGGGTGCCTTGCTGACAAGCATGAAACAGGAGCACGGGAATGCGTGATGAGGTACAGGCGGGTGCCTTGCTGGCAGGCATGAAGCAGGAGTACAGGAATGCGTGATGAGGTACAGGCGGGTGCCTTGCTGGCAGGCATGAAGCAGGAGCACGGGAATGCGTGATGAGGCTCGGGCCGACGCCTTGCTGGCAAGCCTGGAAGAGGAACACAAGGGCAAGCTGAAGGTCTTCCTCGGCGCCGCCCCCGGCGTAGGCAAGACCTACGCCATGTTGCAGGCGGTACGGGAACAGGCCAGGGAAGGAGTCGACATTCTCATCGGCGTGGTCGAGACCCACGGGCGCCAGGAGACCCTGGCGCTGCTCGACAAGCTCGCCATCCAGCCACGCAAGCTGCATCACCACCGCCAGCAACGACTGGAGGAGATGGACCTGGATGGCTTGCTCGAACGCAAGCCCGCCATCGTAGTGGTGGATGAGCTGGCCCACACCAATGCTCCCGGCAGCCGCCACGAGAAACGCTGGCAGGATGTGGAGGAGCTGCTCGGCGCCGGCATAGACGTCTACTCCACCCTCAACGTACAACACCTGGAGAGCCTCAACGATCTGGTGTGGCAGCTGACCGGGGTCAGGGTCAAGGAGACCCTGCCCGATCAGGTGCTGCTGGAGGCGGACAGCATAGTCCTCATAGACCTGCCCCCCAAGGAGCTGCTCGGCCGGCTCAAGGAGGGCAAGGTCTATGTGCCCCATCAGGCCAAGGCCGCCCTGCAATCCTTCTTCTCCCTCAACAACCTGACCGCCCTGCGCGAGCTGGCGATGCAGACTGCCGCCAGCCACGTGGAGGGGGATCTGCAACTGCAGTGGCAGGCGGCGGGCAAGACCACGCTGCCGCTGCGGGGCAAGCTGATGGTCTGCCTCGGGGATCAGCACGGCTCGGCCCTGGTGCGCTACGGCCACCGCTTCGCCCAGCGCCGCCAGCTACCCTGGCTGGTGGTGCACATCGACAGCAAGGGGCAGCGCTCCCCTGAGCTGGAGCAGGCGCTGGCGCTGGCCTCTCACCTCGGCGCCAAGGTGCTGACCCTCTCCAGCCCGGCGGTCGCCGATGCCCTGCTGGAGACGGCCGAACAGCAGCAGGTCTCGCAGCTGTTGCTCGGCAAGCCCCACAACCCGCCCTGGCGCCGCTCCCTGGTGCAGCACCTGCTGAAACAGGCACAAGGATTCGAGATCACGCTGGTGGACACGGAGAAGAACAAGCCAGGATTGAGGCTGCAACCACTCCACCCCAAGGACATTCGCCAGAGCCTGCTGGCCATCGCCATAATGGCGGTGACCTCAGCCAGCGCCTGGGGGCTCTCCCACTGGCTGCCGCCCGCCTCCCTGCCGCTGCTGTTCGTGCTGGGGGTACTCGCCACTGCCCTCACCACCAGCCTGGTGCCCGCCATCCTGGCGGCCGTGCTGGGATTTGTCGCGCACAATCTGCTGTTCACCGCCCCCTATTTCTCCCTCAGCGTCGCCAGCCACAGCGACCTGCTCACCCTGTTCGTGCTGCTCATCGTCGGCATGACGGCAGGGCGGCTCGCCTCCCGCCAGCGCCAGCAGTTGGTGGGCTTGCGCGAGACCCAGCAGCTCGGCAACGCCCTGCTGTCCCTGAGCCAGGGGCTGGCCACCGCCAGCAGCCCGGTGGAGGTGCTCAGGCAGGGTACCCAGGCCATCTCCCTGGCCCTGGGGCAGCCCGTGTTTGCCCTGGATGAGGAGTATCAGTACAGAGCCGGAGACGAGGTGCGGGCACCGGGCCAGACCGACAAGGCTGCCATCGACTGGTGCCTGGCCCAGAAGCAGAGCGCCGGGGCCCACACCGCCACCCTCAATGCGGCCGAGGCCCAGTACCACCACCTCACCGATGAACTGGTGCTGGGGATACGGCTGGCCAGCCCGCTCGCCTCCTCCGCCGAGCACCAGTTGCAGGCGTTGCTCACCGACATCCGTGCCGCCCTGGCGCGGATCGATCTCAACGAGCGGTTGGCCGACAGCCAGTTGCAGGCGGAGACGGATCGGATGCGCGCCGCCCTGCTCTCTTCGGTCTCCCACGATCTGAAGACACCGCTCGCGACCATCATGGGAGCCGGCAGCACACTGCTGGAATACGGTGACCGAATCAGTGCCGAGGATCGCAGCGAACTGCTTCACTCGGTGCAGGAGGAGGCGCGCCGCCTGCACAGCTATGTGCAGAACCTGCTGGACATGACCCGTATCGGCTCCCCGGACTTCCAGCTGAAGCGGGAGTGGGTCGACCTCGCCGACCTGGTGGAGAGTGCCCGCAAGCGGCTGGACTCCTCCTGGCGCCAGCACAGGCTGCTGATCCACTTCGATCAGCAGATCCCCCAGCTCTATGTGCACGGTGCCCTGATCGAGCAGGTGCTGGTCAACATCCTCGACAACGCCTCCCGCTACTCGCCGGCCGGCACCCCCATAGAGTTCAAGGTGATGCTGGCGGACCCCGACCTCATCATCGACATCATCGACATCGGGGTTGGCATCGCGGAGTCGGATCGGGACAAGATCTTCAATCTGTTCTACACCCAGCCGGTTGGGGATTGCGGCAGTCGCGGCACCGGACTTGGACTCGCCATTTCCCGCGCCATGATAGAGGCCCACGGTGGTCGCATCTGGGCATTTGCCGGCCCCAACGGCAACGGCACCTGCATGCGCATCTCCCTGCCGCTCTCCCTCAACGCACCTGAGGTATGATGTGCATATTCTGGATGCAGGGTGATGGCAAGGTTCATCGCCCCACTTTTCAACACTCACCTTCGGAGGCTAGATGGCTCATATCCTGGTCATTGATGATGAAGCGGCCATTCGCCGCTTTCTGCGGATCAGCCTGGTCGCCGAAGGGCACCAGGTGAGCGAGGCGGTGGGCGTCAACGAAGGGCTGGCGCAGTACCGCCACCTCAACCCCGATCTGGTGATCCTGGATCTCGGCCTGCCGGACGGGGACGGCATCCAGATCTTGCATGCCATCCGCGAACATCACCCCAACCCAGTGCTGGTGCTGTCGGCTCGGGATTCGGAACAGGAGAAGGTACGGCTGCTGGATGCGGGGGCCAACGACTACATGAGCAAGCCGTTCGGCATCGGGGAGATGATGGCCCGCATCCGCGCCTTGCTGCGCCAGCGAGCCGGGGTCAGCAGCGGCGAATGCCGCCACTTCCCGCAATGTGGTCTGAGCCTGGATACCGGCAGTCACAAGGTGACCATGAAGGATGAAGAGATTTCCCTGTCTCGCAAGGAGTTCGCCCTGCTGCAGGCCCTGGTGTGTCACCCCGGCAAGCTGGTGCTGCAGACCCAGTTGCTCAACGACATCTGGGGGCCAAGCCACAAGGAAGATACCCACTATCTGCGCATCGTCATTGCCAGCCTGCGCAAGAAGCTGGGGGATAACCCCCAGCAACCCAGTCTGATCGAAACCGAACCCGGCATCGGCTACCGTTTTATCGGTAGCTGATGTTTCACGTGGAACGCCGTCCGCTGCACAGTACGGCCACCAGACCACAGCCAAGGATCAGCAGACCCAGATCCTGCAAGCCGGCCGCCAACGCCAACCCCAGGCTGAGCAGCAGGTAGTAGGCCAGTCCGAACAGGGCACCGGCGCTGCCTGCTACCTCCCGATAAGCCAGCAAGGCCTGACTCAATACGTTGGGGATAGCGATACCGTAGGCCACCACAACGCCCATCATGGGCAGCAGGAACCAGAGCGAACTCTGACTCGCCCACACAGCAACACCCGCTCCCAGTGCCAGCGATGCGGCCAACTGGATGAGTGAGGCCGGTTGCCACCCTTTGCCCAGCAGGCGCTTGTTCAGCAGACTGCCGAGCAGGGTCGCCAACGCCAGTACGGCACCGGAATAACCAAACTCGCTGGCACTCCACCCCTGCTCTGCGAACAGAAAGGGCGCCAGGCTGTAGTAACCGAACAGCATGGTATTGAACAGGGCGACCAGCAGGGCGCTGCGCCAGAGTCCACCATCCCGAGCCATCCGGCACGCCAGTGGCCACAGGGCAATACTGGTCGTGGTTTCTGGACGGGTTTCCGGCAACCGCCAGCTGGCGATCAATCCCAGCACCAGGGCCAGCACCATCAGGCCGCTGAAGACCCCCAGATAACCAAACTGCTCGGCCAGCAGACCACCACTCACCAGCCCCAGCACAGGGCTGATGGACAGGGCCGCCCCCATCACAGAGAAGACCTTGGCCAAATCACTGCCCTGGTAGCTGTCACGCAGCATGGTCTGGGTCACGACCGATCCCACGGCGGCCCCAAAGGCCGAGATGATCCTGGCCAGCAGCAGAGTTTCAAATTCGGTCGCCAGCAACGCCAGCAAGGTACCGAGTCCGTAGGTCAACAGACCGGCCAGCATGGCCGGGCGCCGCCCTATCAAATCACAGAGCCGACCCCAGCAGACGACACCCACGGCAAACGCCAGAAAATAGACCGACAGGGTCTGGGACGCCTGCCCGTCGCTCACCCGGAACTGGGTGGCGATCTGGGTCAGCACCGGGCTGTAGATGGTCTCCACTATCTGGGGAAACATCATCAATCCCACCACCAGCCAGCGCGGTGGCAACTTGTTGTGCATGACAAACCTCCTTCACAAGAGGTCGTCATTCTAGAGAGATGCCGATTGTCTGATTACAATAAGCAGGACTATATACATCAAGAATCGGACACATGGCCTTTATTCTTCCCGATCACCCTTTCGACCCCGACCGCCTGAATGGCGGCGTGATCGGCATTGCCTCCGCGCTGGGTTGGCATGATTCCGGCCAACATGTGCATCAATGCCACCAGCTGCTGTTTGCCCAGGCCGGGTGCATGACGATAGAGCTGGGCAACCAGGTCTATCTGTTGCCACCCAGCCGAGCTGCCTGGCTGCCGGCTGGTGTGCCCCATCAGGTTTTGATGCGCGGTGTGGTGGCCTATCGCTCCCTTTACTTCACGCCACAGCCAGAGCTGCCAGCCAGCGTGCAGGTGGTGGCAGTCAATCCACTGCTGCGGGAAATCATTGAACGAATGGCGCTCTGGCCATGGAATAAGCCTGAAGCGGAACAGCGCCTGACATTGGCGCTGTTCATGGAGGAGCTGGCGCAAGCACCGCGGGAAACCTGGCGACTGCCACTACCAACGGATGCGCGACTGGGGGCTTGGCTACAGGAGATAAAGCGGGGCAACACCCTGCCCGAGCGGCTCAACCGGCTGGCCGAGCGGGTGGGTGCCAGTGACAAGACCATAGGCCGCATCTTCATGAAGGAGACCGGCATGAACTATCAGGCCTGGCGCCAGCAGTGGCGATTGTTGCGCGCCATGGAGCTGCTGGCCGAGGCCGTGCCCATCAGCCGGATTGCCACTGCGCTGGAGTTTTCCAGCGACAGCGCCTTCATCAGCTTCTTCAAGCAACACACGGGGCAAACTCCCCTGCGTTACCTCAACTCTCGGGGTGAGTCGCATCAGCCGAGCTAGCTTCTACCACCAGGGTATCGAGCGCCAGTGGCTTCAAGTTGCTGAGGGCATCCAGCACCACAGCCCGGGATGCCTGCTGCTGCTGGGCAAGCATCTCCTGCCCCAGTTTGGCGGTATCCAGCTCAGGTCTGAGGTTTTCAGTTGCCATGACATTCAGGCTCAGGGTGCTCATTATCAGGGTCGCGATCAGGGTCTTCATCTGGCTTGCTCCGGTATGGTTGAGATGACCAGAGAGTTATTCCAATAGTCGTGCCAATTATGTAAGCAATTGATTATGTTTAAGTAAAATAATTTTTGATGCCATTTCAGACATTACTGACCACCCTATTGGTTATTTTGAAACCCATAAGTGGTTATTTTTACCACATCCATTTTCCGAAGCCCGTTCCACGTGGAACGTCCCATGATTTTGATCGACACCCGCTTTTAAACTGAGATATGGTGCTAGCTCCCCCGTAACTGACTCTGGATCTGTCACCGAATGGAATTCTCCTTGTTCGGCGAGAAGTTCACTCGCCACGCCGGCATTACCCAACTCATGGATGACCTCAATCAGGGTCTGCTCAATCCGGACGCCATCATGCTGGGAGGCGGCAATCCGGCCCCCATCCCCGCCATGCTGGAACGCTTTCAGACCGAGGCCAAGCAGCTGCTCGACAATGGCGAGCTGATCAAGGCCATGGCCAACTACGATGGCCCGCAAGGCAAGGACAGGTTCACCAAGGCGCTGGCCGCCCTGCTCAAGAGAGAGCTGGGCTGGGACATCTCGGCCCGCAACATAGCCCTGACCAACGGCAGCCAGAATGCCTTCTTCTATCTGTTCAACCTGCTGGCCGGCGAGTTCGCCGATGGCCGCAAGAAGAAGGTGCTCTTCCCCCTGGCCCCCGAATACATCGGCTATGCGGACTCGGCCCTGGCGGAGGATCACTTCGTCGCCTACAAGCCCACCATAGAGAAGCTGGCCGACGGCCAGTTCAAATACCATGTGGATTTCGAGAGCCTGGAGGTGGGCGATGACATCGGAGTGATCTGTGTCTCCCGTCCGACCAACCCCACAGGCAACGTGCTGACCGATGAAGAGATTGAGCATCTGGATCAGATCGCCCGCGACAAGGGGATCCCGCTGCTGCTCGACAACGCCTATGGCGTGCCCTTCCCCGGCATCATCTTCAGCGAGGCCAAGCCGTTCTGGAATGCCAACACCATACTCTGCATGAGCCTCTCCAAGCTGGGCCTGCCGGGCACCCGCTGCGGCATCGTCATCGCCGACGAGAAGATCATCCAGGCCATCACCAACCTGAGCGGCATCATCAACCTGGCACCGGGCAGCCTGGGGCCCGCCATCACCATCCCCATGATAGAGAGCGGCGAGATCATCGCCCTGAGCGAACAGGTGGTGAAACCCTTCTACAAGCAGAAGGCCGACTTCGCGGTCCAGCTACTGCGAGAAGCCATTCCCGATCCGCGCTTCCACATCCACAAGCCGGAAGGCGCCCTCTTCCTCTGGCTCTGGTTCGAAGGCCTGCCGATCCACTGCCAGGCGCTCTACGAGCGACTGAAGGCGAAGAACCTGCTGATAGTGCCGGGTCACTACTTCTTCCCCGGCATCGACGATCCCGAGTGGCGCCACAGTCAGGAGTGCATCCGCCTCAACTACTCCCAGAGCGAGGAGCTGGTGCGGCGCGGCATCGCCATACTGGCAGACGAGATCAACACCATTTACCGCGGCAGCTGACCCGCTTGCAGATAAAAGAAAGGCCTGCAATCGCAGGCCTTTCTTTTATCTGGTGTCAGGCTCCCCGGCCTGACATTCCCGGCTTAACTCGGCAGCGCCAACTGATCGGGTTTGCCGATGGGGATGGCGCGGGGCTTGAGTGCCTCCGGCAATTCGCGGGCGAGATCTATGGTCAGCAGACCATGCTCCAGTCTGGCCCCCTTCACCTCCACGTGCTGGCTCAGTTTGAAGGCGAGCTCGAAGTCACGCTCGGCAATCCCCTGATGGAGGAACTGACGCTCACCGGCCGCAGCGGCCTTGCGCCCCTTCACCTTGAGGGTGCCGTTTTCGGTCTCCAGCTCCAGCTCGTCGCGCTCGAAGCCAGCCACGGCCACCGTGATGCGGTAGCCGTCATGCTCCCGCTTTTCGATGTTGTAAGGGGGATAGGCCGCCGCCTTCTGGTCGAACAGGCCTTCCAGCTCGCGAGCCATCCGCTCGAAGCCGACGGCATTGGAAGAGAGGTGAGAAAAATCGAGGTTACGCATAATCCTATCCTTCTAGTAAGCAACAGGTTTGACTCTCCACAGGCCCGTCGTCGGCACCCGGGAAATTTGAAAATCGCAGTGAGTTCAGGCTGTCAGCCGTTGATCTCTATCTTGCGGGGCTTCATCGCCTCGGGCACTTCACGGGCCAGATCGATGTGCAGCAGACCATTCTTGAGATCGGCCCCCTTCACCCGCACATAGTCGGCCAGCTGGAAGCGACGCTCGAAGCCGCGCTCGGCGATGCCCTGATAGAGATAGTGGCGCTCGGTGTCAGCCTGCTTGTTGCCTTTCACCGTCAGCAGATTTTCCTGGAAGCTCAGCTCCAGCTCTTCCTGGGTAAAGCCCGCCACCGCCATGCTGATGCGGTAGTCGTTGTCACCCAGCTGCTCGATGTTGTAGGGGGGATAACCGGCATTGCCATTGCTGGCTGCAGATTCGATGAGATTGGCCAGACGATCGAAACCAATGGCAGAACGATAGAGCGGAGAAAAGTCGATAGAACGCATAGTATTACCCTCTTGTGAGCGATAACGGATTGTTTGCCCTCCTGATGGACGGGCACCTGGTCGAAACCTCTGTCGAGCGTTCCGGCCTTGTTACCTATATAGGGGCTCACTTTTTCCTTTCAAGGGATTTTTTTAAGATTTTTTACTTATGAGGCGCTCCATCCAGTTGGCCCGATAGTGATGATAATCGACCCGTGGGCCACTGATGGCAACGCGCTCCGCCCCCCATAATGGGTTGCATATACACCAGCCAATATGGAACCATCCCATGAAGATTACCCAGGTTCGCAACGCCACCCTGCTGCTCGACTATGCCGGCACCCGCTTTCTGATCGACCCCATGCTCTCGGCCAAGGGTGCCTTCCCCGGCTTTGAGGGCACCGCCAACAGCCAGCTGCGCAATCCACTGGTCGAGCTGCCGCTGCCGATCGATGAGCTTGTCGATGTGGATGCCGTTATTGTCACCCACGATCATCCTGACCACTGGGATGATGCCGCCAGAACGTTGGTCCCCAAGCATCTGCCGCTCTTTGTACAACATCAGAAAGATGCCGATGCCATTCGTGCCAGTGGCTTTGAGGATGTCCGCCTGCTGAGCGAGCAGGCCGAATTTGCCGGTATACACCTGCAGCAGACCGGTGGCCAGCACGGCAGCGATCAACTGATGGCGGTACTGGGCGAGCGCATGGGTGAAGTGTGCGGCGTGGTCTTCTCCCACCCAGATGAGCCGAGTCTCTATCTGGCCGGTGATACAGTCTGGAATGCTCAGGTGAAACAGGCCCTGCAACTGCACCAGCCCGAGGTGATCATCCTCAACTGCGGCGATGCCCAGGTACCGGGGCTCGGCTCCATCATCATGGACAAAGAGGATGTCGCCGCCGTCTATCAGGCAGCGCCACAGGCCACCCTGATCGCCAGCCACATGGAAGCGGTCAACCACGCCGTGCTGTCACGCCAGGAGCTGCGCACCTATCTGACAGATCGAGGCATGATGGATCGGGTACGAGTGCCGGAGGATGGCGAGGCTCTCTCACTGTAGCTAACAGGGCCATGCCGAACATCGAGCATGGCCCTTAGGCTTTCGGCTGCAAACGCTTATGATGATTGCTCTGCGCAGAGAGGATGCCAACGCCATGCCTTCCCCCATCGTTGCCGTGGTGACCTTCGATCACTTCAGCCCTTTTCACTGTGCAGTCCCCTGCCTCATTTTCGGCGATATCCTGCCGGGTCAGCCGCTGTTCGAGCTCAGGCTCTGCTGTGGTGACGCCAGCATCCACTCCCATTCGGCACAAGGTTTCACCATTCAGGCACCCTATGGGCTGGAGGGGCTGACCGAGGCGGACATCATCGTCATCCCCTTCTGGCACGATCCGGCCGTTCGGCCGCCCGTGGCGCTACTCGATGCCCTGATCGCCGCCAGAGCCAGAGGCGCCCAGCTGGTCGGACTCTGTCTCGGCACCTATGTACTGGCCTATGCCGGCCTGCTGGAGGGACGCAGGGCCTCGACCCATTGGGAGTACGAACAAGACTTCATGAGCCGCTTTCCCGCCGTGCAACTCGATACCAATGCTCTCTATGTGGATGACGAGGGGTTGGTCACCTCGGCAGGCACCGCGGCCGGATTGGACTGCTGCCTCTATCTGGTGCGGCAGTACTACGGCTCGGCCATCGCCAACAAGGTGGCGCGGCGGCTGGTGATCCCACCCTACCGGGAAGGAGGTCAGGCCCAGTTTATCGAGCAGCCGGTTCCCGCCTCCACCCGCGATACCAGGATGAACCAGTTGCTCGATCATCTGCGCGCTCATCTGGCCGAACCCCATACCCTGGATACTCTGGCGGCCCATACCCTGATGAGCCGGCGCACCTTTACCCGCCGCTTTCATCAGGCCACTGGTCTTTCGGTAGGTGAATGGCTGCTGGCGGAGCGGCTCAGGCGCAGTCAGGAGTTGCTGGAGGTGAGCGGTCATTCCATTGAGCGTATCGCGGAACTGATTGGCTTCAAGAGCGCCACCTCCCTGCGCAATCACTTCCGGGCACGTTTCGCCGTCTCTCCCAGCGAGTGGCGCCGAGCATTTGGCGGCAACAAGCCATGATGATGCACTTTGTACCCTTTCAACCCGCTATGGCAGGATAACCAAAAATCCCGAGGAGACATCCCATGTCCCGTTCCGAACGCCTGCTGGCCCTGCTCCAGCTACTACGCGGCCACCGCTACGCCATCACAGGCACAGAGCTGGCCAGCCGGCTTGGCATCAGTCTGCGCACCCTCTATCGGGACATCGCCACCCTGCAGGCGCAAGGCGCCCATATCGAGGGGGAACCGGGTATCGGCTATGTACTGCGCCCCGGCTTCATGCTGCCGCCGCTGATGTTCAGCGAGGAGGAATTGGATGCGCTGGTATTGGGGTCGCGCTGGGTGGTCGCCCACGGCGACAGCGCCTTGAGTGCATCGGCCAGCAGTGCGCTGGCCAAGATAGAAGCCGTGTTGCCCGCCGACTATCGCCAGCAGCTCCAAAGCAATGCCCTGCTGATCGGCACCTCTCGCGGCGACAGCCCCGTCGACGAGGCTCCACTGCGCAGCGCCATCCGCCAGCAGCGCAAGGTAACCCTGAGCTATCGGGATCTCAAGGAGGAGAGTTCGGAGCGCACCGTATGGCCCTTTGCCCTCGGCTACTTCGAACAGGTGCGGGTACTGGTCGCCTGGTGCCAGCTGCGCCAGGGCTTTCGTCACTTTCGGGTAGATCGCATCACCTGGATGAAACAGGAAGAGAGCCGCTATCCCAAAAACAGAGAGAGCTTGCTGAAAGCATGGCGCGCCACCCAGCAGATCCCGCAACCCAAATTCATTGCTGACAGAAACTGACAGCAGGTGACGCCATGCTGACGGGGTCGGCGCAGATGCGCCCTCCCCGAAACAAGGAGCGTCACCATGTTGTTAGTCCCACCACTCACCATTCTCTATGTCGCCAATCCGGCGCGCAGCGCCCGCTTCTATCACGAGCTATTCGGCCGCCCGCCGGTAGAGGAGTCCCCCACCTTTGCCATGTTCGCGTTCGAATCGGGAGCAAAACTGGCGCTCTGGTCCAACGCCACCGTCGAACCCGCAGCTACCCAGAGTGCAGGGGCCATGGAGCTGGCCTTCCCGCTGCCCGACGAAACCAGTGTCGATACGGGCTTGGCCGAATGGCAGGCTCACGGCCTGACCATCATCCAGAAGCCGACCCGGATGGAGTTTGGCTATACCGGCATGGCGCTTGATCCCGATGGCCATCGCCTGCGCCTCTACTGCCTGGCACCGGGACTGGGCTGAGTCGGAATTATCAACACCAAGGTGGTTTCATGTTTCACGTGGAACGTGCTATTTCCCTCTCCCTGAAAACAAAAAAGCCGCTCACAAGGAGCGGCTTTTTACTGTCTGACTGCATCGATTAGACGTCGAGGTTGGCGACCCGCAGGGCGTTGGTCTCGATAAAGTCACGACGGGGTTCGACCGCATCGCCCATCAGGGTGGAGAAGAGCTGGTCAGCACCGACGGCGTCGTCTATGGTGACGCGCAGCATGCGACGGGCTTCCGGATCCATGGTGGTTTCCCACAGCTGATCCGGGTTCATCTCGCCCAGCCCTTTATAGCGCTGGATGTAGATGCCACGCTTGCCTTCGCCCATCAGCCAGTCGACAGCTTCCACGAAGTTGGCCACCGGCTTCACCTTCTCGCCACGCTTGATGAAACCGCCATCCTCGATCAGGTTGGCGATCTCCTTGCCCAGGGAGACCAGCTGACGGTATTCACCGGATTGCAGGAAGTCGTAGCTGAGCGGGTATTCGCGGTCGACACCGTGCTGACGTACCACGGCGTGGGGCACGAACAGACTGCGCTCTTCGTCACGACGAACCTGGATCTGGTACTGGATGCCGTGGTTGCTCTCGTTGAGCACGGCTTCCATCCCCTGACACCAGGCCAGCAGATCGCTCTCGCTGGCCAGCAGGGTCTCGTTCAACTCAGGCTGATAGATCAGCTGGGTCAGCACGGCATCCGGGGCGCGGCGGGACATGCGGGTGATCAGGTGAGAGACGGCACGGTGCTGGTTGACCAGACGCTCCAGCGCCTCGCCACCGATAGCCGGGGCAGACTCGTTGACGTGCAGGGTAGCACCGTCCAACGCCATGGAGGTCTGGTACTGCAGCAGCGCATCTTCGTCTTTCAGATACTGCTCCTGCTTGCCCTTCTTGACCTTGTAGAGCGGCGGCTGGGCGATGAAGACGTAGCCACGCTCGATGATCTCCGGCATCTGACGGTAGAAGAAGGTCAGCAGCAGGGTACGGATGTGCGCACCATCGACGTCCGCATCCGTCATGATGATGATGTTGTGGTAGCGCAGCTTGTCCGGGTTGTACTCGTCGCGACCGATACCGCAGCCCAGTGCCGTGATCAGGGTGCCTACCTCTTGCGAGGAGATCATCTTGTCGAAACGGGCCTTCTCCACGTTCAGGATCTTGCCCTTGAGCGGCAGGATAGCCTGGTTCTTGCGGTTGCGACCCTGCTTGGCGGAGCCGCCAGCAGAGTCCCCTTCCACTATGTAGAGTTCGGAGAGGGCCGGATCTTTCTCCTGGCAGTCAGCCAGCTTGCCGGGCAGACCGGCGATGTCCAGCGCACCCTTGCGGCGAGTCAGTTCCCGGGCCTTGCGGGCCGCTTCACGGGCACGGGCCGCATCGATGATCTTGTTGACCACGATCTTGGCGTCGCCCGGGTTTTCCAGCAGGAAGTCCGCCAACTTCTCGCCCATTGCCTGTTCAACGGCAGTCTTCACTTCGGAAGAGACCAGTTTGTCTTTGGTCTGGGAGGAGAACTTGGGATCAGGCACCTTGACGGAGATGACCGCAATCAGGCCTTCACGGACGTCGTCACCACTGGCGGCAGACTTGGCCTTCTTGCTGTAGTCCTCTTTATCCATGTAGGAGTTGAGGGTACGGGTCAGCGCGGTACGGAAGCCCACCAGGTGGGTGCCCCCATCCCGCTGCGGGATGTTGTTGGTGAAGCAGTAGACCCCTTCCTGATAGGCGTCGTTCCACTGCATCGCCACTTCGACGCCGATGCCATCCTGCTCGGTGGTGAAGTGAAACACCTTGGGATGGATCGGGGTCTTGTTCTGGTTCAGGTATTCGACGAAGGCCTTGATGCCGCCCTCGTAGCAGAAGTGAGCCTCGCGGCCATCCCGCTCGTCCATCAGGCGGATGGAGACACCGGAGTTCAGGAAAGAGAGCTCACGCAGACGCTTGGCCAGGATCTCGTAGTGATACAGGGTATCGGTAAAGATGGTCGGGCTCGGCCAGAAGCGCACTTCGGTACCTGTGCCCGTGCTGTCGCCAATCTGCTTGAGCGGCGCCTGCGGCTCACCCAGGTGATAGGTCTGCTCGTAGACGTGGCCGTTGCGACGTATGGTCAGCAGCAGCTTGTCAGAGAGGGCGTTCACTACTGAGACACCCACGCCGTGCAGGCCGCCGGATACCTTGTAGGAGTTGTCATCGAATTTGCCGCCGGCGTGCAGCACCGTCATGATGACTTCGGCGGCGGAGCGGCCCTCCTCCTCGTGCATGTCGACCGGGATGCCCCGGCCATTGTCACGCACGGAGACGGAACCGTCGGAATGGATCTTGACCTGAATATCGGAGCAGTAGCCAGCCAGAGCCTCGTCAATGGAGTTATCGACGACCTCGAACACCATGTGGTGCAGGCCCGAGCCATCATCCGTATCGCCGATATACATCCCCGGGCGCTTGCGGACCGCATCCAGGCCCTTCAGCACCTTGATATTCGAGGAGTCGTAAGTATTTTCACTCATAGCTTACTCTCTGCCTTCTCTAACGTTTCGGAGATCTTGCCTTGTTCCACGTGGAACAGCTTGCAGTCACTCGCATCCATCATGTCTGCGAGCTGACCGGTATCGATGGCGGTGATAAACACCTGGGACGCGCACTGCTTCAGCCTTGCGGCCAGCAGGCGACGTTTGTCGACATCCAGTTCAGAGGCAAAATCGTCAATTAAAAAAATACAGCCACGGCTGCTATGTTGATTCAAATAGAGCCCTTGAGCCAGTCGCATGGCACAGACCAGCAACTTCAACTGACCCCTGGACAAAATATCCTGAGCGGGCACCCCGTTCGCCTTGAGCCGCACATCCGCCTTCTGCGGACCGACCCCAGTGTATCCCAGCGAACGATCCCGCTCGAACCCCGCCTCCAGCAAGTCGCCGAGGGGAGTCTCTCTCTCCCAGCCCCGATAGAAACCGAGGCTGATGTCGAATTCCGGCAGAAAATCCGCCGTCATCTCCTTGATCAGGGGTGTAATGGCCTGACAGTAACTGGCGCGAAACTCCGCCAGTTCACCCCCGAGCCGCACCAGCTCCTGATCCCAGAACGCCAGCTGGCGATACTGGCTGCTCTGGCGCAGCAGCGCATTGCGCTGTTTCAGCAGACGCCGTACCCGTCCCCACAGGGAGAAGAAGGTTGGCTCCTGATGGAAGACGCCCCAGTCCAGCCAGGCCCGGCGAGCCTGGGGCCCACCGGTCAGCAGGTTGAAACCATCAGGGTGGATCAACTGCACCGGCAGCAGCTCGGCCAGATCGGCCAATCGCTGGGCCTGGGCCCCGGCGATCTTGAGCTGGGTCTCGCCCCCCTTGTCCTTGGCAAGCCCGATGGGCACCTGACGCCCCTCCAGCTCGCACTGGGCAAACAGGGTAAAGGCCCGCTCCCCCTGGCGGATGACCCGCCCGGTCAGGTGAGTACGAAAAGAACGACCGAGACCGAGGTAATGGATGGCTTCCAGCACGCTGGTCTTGCCGCTGCCATTGCACCCGACCAGGATATTGAGGCCGGGGGACAGCGCGAGACTGGCGTGCTGGATGTTGCGAAAGTCGCTGAGCTGGAGTTTGACCAGGGACACGACTAGATCCGCATCGGCATCACCACATACTGGGCATCTTGGCTGTCAAAATCCTCAATAATGGCACTGCTGATGGAATCGCTCAGGCTGATCCGGATTTGGTCACATTTTAACGTATTCAGCACGTCCAGCACATAGGAGACGTTGAAGCCGATCTCCATCTCGCCAGCGGCATATTGTACGTCAAGCAGCTCCTCGGCTTCTTCCTGTTCCGGGTTGTTGGCGGTGATGCGCAGCAGGTTTTCCTGCAGATTGAGACGCACCCCACGGAATTTCTCGTTGGAGAGGATGGCGGCACGGGCGAAGGCCTGGCGCAGATCCTCACGACCGGCGATCAGAGCCTTGTCGCTCCCCCGGGGAATGACGCGACGCCAGTCCGGGAAGCGGCCATCCACCAGCTTGGAGGTAAAGATGAAGCCATCCAGGGCGGCACGCAGGTTGCTGCGACCGACCTGCAACCGCACCGGCTTGTCTTCCGCCTCCAGGAGGCGCACCAGCTCCAGCACGCCCTTGCGGGGCAGGATGACCTGATGATCGGGCAGCGATTCCCCGACCACTTCGCGGCGGCAGGTGGCCAGGCGGTGACCGTCGGTGGCGACGGTGCGCAGGCCATGGCCCTCGCTCTCGAACAGCATGCCATTCAGGTAGTAACGCACATCCTGGCTGGCCATGGAGAACTGGGTCGCATCGATCAGCTTCTTCAGCTCCAGCTGGCTGATGTCGAACTCGAGCACGGATTCCCAGTCCTCGATGTTCGGGTACTCGGTGGCCGGCAGGGTCGAGAGATTGAAGCGGGAACGACCGGAGCGGATGATGAGGCGATCCCCTTCGGTGTTGAGACGAATATCCGCCCCTTCCGGCAGGCCGCGGCAGATATCCAGCAACTTGCGGGCTGGTACAGTAGTACGCCCATCCTGGCTGTCGCTGCTGAGATAGACCTGGCCTATCATCTCCACCTCGAGATCTGTCCCGGTCAGCGACAGCAGGCCATTGCTGACATCGAGCAGGACGTTGCCGAGGATGGGCAGGGTCGGCCGGCCACCCAGGGCACCGGACACCAGTTGCAGAGGACGTAACAGGGCCTCACGGCTAATTTCGAGCTGCATCTGTGCTCTCCGTTGTGATTAGGAGGAAAATTTTCGGATCAGGTTGGAATATTCGAGCCCCATCTGTCCACTCTGTTCCGTTATCAGGACGAGAGGGTACGGATCAGGTTGGAATAGTCTTCCTTGATGTCGTGACTCTCCTCCTTCAGCTGCTCGATCTTGCGGCAGGCATGAAGAACGGTCGTGTGGTCACGGCCACCAAAGGCATCCCCTATCTCCGGCAAACTGTGGTTGGTCAGTTCCTTGGCCAGGGCCATCGCCAGCTGACGCGGGCGTGCAACGGAGCGGGAACGACGCTTGGACAGCAGATCCGCCAGCTTGATCTTGTAGTACTCCGCCACCGTCTTCTGGATGTTGTCGATGGTGACCAGCTTCTCCTGCAATGCCAAGAGATCGCGCAGCGCCTCGCGCACGAAATCGATGTTGATGGCACGGCCGGTGAAGTTGGCGTTGGCGATCACCCGGTTGAGGGCACCTTCCAGTTCACGGACGTTGGAGCGCAGACGCTTGGCGATGAAGAAGGCCACTTCGTCCGGCAGATGGATCTGGTTCTCGTCCGCCTTGCGCATCAGGATGGCGACGCGGGTCTCCAGCTCAGGCGGTTCGATCGCGACAGTCAGGCCCCAGCCGAAGCGGGACTTGAGGCGATCCTCGACACCGTTGATCTCCTTCGGATAACGATCCGAGGTCAGGATGATCTGCTGGTTGCCTTCGAGCAGGGCGTTGAAGGTGTGGAAGAACTCCTCCTGGGAGCGCTCCTTGTTGGCGAAGAACTGGATGTCATCGATGAGCAGGGCATCGACGCTACGGTAATAACGCTTGAACTCTTCAATGGCGTTATTCTGCAGCGCCTTCACCATGTCCTGCACGAACCGTTCGGAGTGCATGTAGATGACTTTGGCGTCTTTCTTGCGTTCCTTGATGGCATTGCCAACGGCGTGCAGCAGGTGGGTCTTGCCCAGACCGGTGCCACCGTAGAGGAACAGCGGGTTATAAGCGCCACCCGGGTTGTCGGCCACCTGACGGGCCGCCGCACGGGCCAACTGGTTGGACTTACCTTCGACGAAATTCTCGAAGGTGTAGTTCACGTTGGTGTTGCTCTTGTGGTTCGGCTCGGGCTTGGCTTCCGCCTTGCTTTCCCAGCTCTTGTGAGAGTTATTCACAGGATCGACACCACGCGTCGGCGCTCTGGCGACCGCGACGGGATGGGGACGATTACCGATGTCAAAACGCAGGGTGGGAGCATCGGCTCCGCACAGCTCGTTGATGATGCCATTGACCCGGAGCAGGTACTTGTCGCGTACCCAGTCCAGAACGAAGCGATTCGGTGCATACAGGGTCAGAGTATTGTCACTCAACTCCGCTTGAAGCGGCCGGATCCACATGCTGAATTCTGCCGAGGGCAACTCATCTTGCAGCCGGTTAAGGCACTGCTGCCATAGCGAAGCAGTCACTCTAGACTCCCGTCAATTGATTAAGTAAAGACCGGCTATTCTACGTTTTTAGTGGCTGGATCTCCAGTTGCCGCCGCACGGATCCAGCAAATAAGATCCTTGACTTTCAAGGATCCAACGCCCCAGGATCTGATTTCATCCCCAAAGTTACCCACAGCCACCGAGCTGCGATGTGGACAGAATGAGACCCTGCTGCTGCGGTTATTTTATATAACCAAATATCATTTATTCTTTATATTTTATTCCAATAACATCAGCGCCAACCCGTGAATACAACTAAAAATACAGAACTACAGAGAGAGGAATCCCCATGAAATCCACCATCAAGCTGATCTCCGGCGCCGCCATTCTGCTGGCCAGCCTGTCCGGCCAGGCCATCGCCCAGGAAACCATCAAGGTCGGCATGTCCGGCAAGTATTTCCCGTTCACCTTCGTCAAGCAGGACAAGCTGCAAGGCTTCGAGGTGGATATGTGGAACCAGATCGGTGAGCGCACCGGTTACAAGGTCGAGTTCGTCACCGCCAGCTTCTCCGGCCTGTTCGGCATGCTGGAAACCGGTCGCGTCGATACCATCTCCAACCAGATCACCATCACCGACGAGCGCAAGGCCAAGTACGCCTTCTCCCAGCCCTACGTCTATGACGGCGCCCAGATAGTGGTGCGCAAGGGCAACAGCACCATCCACGGTCTCAAGGATCTGGAAGGCAAGACGGTCGCGGTGAACCTGGGCTCCAACTTCGAAGAGCTGCTGCGCAAGAACGACCCGAACAAGAAGATCGACATCCGCACCTATGACTCCAGCTTCGAGCAGGACGTTGCCCTGGGTCGCATCGATGCCTTCGTGATGGACCGCGTCTCCACCGCCCAGCTGATCAAGGAATCCAAGCTGCCGCTGCAACAGGCCGGCGCACCGTTCGAGACCATCGAGAACGCCCTACCCTTCCTGAAGACCCCGGAAAAACAGGCCGTTCTGAAGAAGGTCGACGAGGCACTGACCGCCATGCGTAAAGACGGTTCCCTGACCAAGATCTCGGAAAAATGGTTCGCAGCGGACATCACCAGCAAATAAATGATGGAATTTGATCTCGAGTACACACTAGGGCTGTTTCCCATCCTGCTCAAATACCTGGGCACTACGATGGAAATGGCCCTGTGGGGATTCGTATTGGCACTCGTACTGTCGCTGACCCTGGCGATAGTACGGGTGTTTCGCGTTCCCGCAATTCACTGGCTGGCGATGCTGTATATCTCGTTCTTCCGGGGGACCCCCCTGCTCGTCCAGCTGTTCCTGCTCTACTACGGGCTGCCGCAACTGTTCCCGATCTTCGTGGGGATGGATGCCTTTACCGCCGCCATCATAGGTCTGACCCTGCACTTCGCCGCCTACATGGCCGAGTCGATCCGGGCCGCCATTCTCGGCATCCACAAGAGCCAGATGGAAGCGGCGCTCAGCATCGGCATGAGTCGTTATCAGGCGATGCGGCGGATCATACTGCCGCAGGCGGCCCGCATCGCGACCCCGTCTCTGATGAACTACTTCATCGACATGATCAAGAGCACCTCGCTGGCGTTCACCCTGGGGGTGGCCGAGATCATGGGCAAGGCGCAGATGGAGGCCTCCTCCTCCTTCAAGTTCTTCGAGAGCTTCATGGCGGTGGCCCTGGTCTACTGGGTGGTGGTCATCATCTTTACCCGCTTGCAGCACCTGCTGGAAGTACGCCTCAATCGTGCTTACTAAGAGGATGCCAGCGATGATGAACAAGCCATTACCCACTTGCGGCACAGGCTGGAAGTACCTCTCAACAGCCGCGCCTATTAAAGGAGACCTGTCATGATCAAGTTAACGGGTCTTGCCAAGGCCTATGACGGCAATCAGGTATTGAACGGCATCGATCTGGAGGTGAAGAAGGGGGACATTGTCGTCATCATCGGCCCCTCCGGCACCGGCAAGTCAACCCTGCTGCGCTGCCTGAACCTGCTGGAGACCCCGGATGCAGGCACCCTTGCCATCGACGACCTTGAGCTGGATCTGGCCCATGCCAGCGAGCAGCAGGCCATAGAACTGCGCAAGCGCGCCTCCTTCGTGTTCCAGAACTATGCCTTGTTCGCCAACAAGACGGCGCTGGACAACATCGCCGAGGGGCTGATCACAGTCTGGAAACAGCCGAAGGCGGAGGCCAGGGCCACCGCCCTTGGCATCCTCAAGGACATAGGCCTCGCCGACAAGCAGGATGCCTACCCGGCATCCCTGTCCGGCGGCCAGCAGCAGCGGGTCGGCATAGGCCGCGCCATGGCGGCTCACTCCAAGGTCATCCTGTTTGACGAGCCCACCTCGGCCCTCGATCCCGAATGGGTCGACGAGGTGCTGGGGTTGATGAAGGAGCTCGCCCGCCAGCACCAGACCATGGTGGTGGTGACCCACGAGATCGAGTTCGCCCGTGATGTCGCCGATCGGGTGATCTTCATGGAGGGGGGCCGGATCGTCGAACAGGGCCCGCCGGATCAGATATTGGTCGATCCCAAGGATCCCCGTACCCGGGAGTTCTTGCGGAAAGTCCTTAAATAGCTCTCTCTTTGGCGGCCTGGCCGCCTTTTTTCTTGGTGGATCCTTGTTTAACCCGGGGTTGCCAGTATAATTCGGGGCCCTTGATCCTCTGGATCCTGCCAGCTTCTCCTGCTTATTGTTGAGCCAGAAGAAGATGAAAGGGAACGGCGGATTGACGAGAAGCCGAACTCTGTTTAGAATTCGGCCTCTTTTGCTAGTCGTCACACGCTATAGCTGGCGCGTCGGCTAAGTGTGACAATCAAAACTGTACAGAAATACGGAATCGAATCATGAAACGTACTTTTCAACCGTCCAACCTGAAGCGCAAGCGCTCTCACGGTTTCCGCGCTCGCATGGCTACCGCCAACGGCCGCAAAGTTCTGGCCGCTCGTCGTGCCAAGGGTCGTGCCCGCCTGGTAGTCTAATGCCTACCCAGCACACCTTCTCTCGGGAGTTACGTCTGTTAACTCCCGAACACTTCAAACGCGTTTTCGCCGAGCCTGTCCGGGCCGCTTCTCCGCAAATTACGCTTCTTGCTTGCCCCAATTCCCTCGAACACCCCCGTCTTGGCCTGGCTGTGCCCAAAAAAGCACTCAAGCGTGCCGTCTGGCGTAACCGTGTCAAACGAGTGGTACGGGAGAGCTTCCGTCTCAATCAGGCCAATCTGCCCGCTATCGACATCGTCGTCATAGCCAAGGGTGGCGTAAAGGAGATGGACAACGAAGAGCTGTTCAAGTTACTGGAAAAGCTATGGCGCACTCTGTCACGCCGTTGCAATGGGTAGCTATCAAACTGATACGCCTGTATCAGCTAATCATTAGTCCCCTGCTCGGGCCGCGCTGCCGTTTCACCCCGACTTGTTCCCAATTTGCGATAGAAGCAATCCGACTTCACGGTTTCATAAAAGGCGTTTGGTTAGCCAGCAAACGTCTATTAAAATGCCATCCCTTATCCGAGGGTGGTTATGACCCGGTTCCGCAACCAAAGCGAAGAAACTGAAGACTATGGAATCACAACGCAATTTACTCCTGATCGGTTTGCTGTTCGTGAGCTTCTTGCTCTGGCAACAGTGGGAGTCCGACAAGGCTCCGAAGCCGGCCCCGACTACCGTGGCCCAAACCGAACATTTCGTACCTGAAGCCGGTCAGACCGGTGATATCCCTCAGGTTTCCGAGCAAGCCAACGCCACTACCGCACGCAAGCTTGTCACCGTCTCCTCCGACGTGCTCAAGCTGACCCTGGATACCCAGGGCGGTGACATCGTCTCTGCCGAACTGCTGGCCCACAAGCTGGAAGAAGGCAAGGAACAGCCGTTCACCCTGCTGACCAGCCAGCCTGCGCACCTCTATGTTGCCCAGAGCGGTCTGGTGGGTCGCGATGGTCCTGACAGCCAGGCCCAGGGTCGTCCCACCTACGAAGCCGCCCAGACCAGCTACCAGCTGGCCGACGGTCAGGATCAAGTCGTCGTACCGATGACCTGGACCGACAGCAAGGGCGTCGTCTTCACCAAGGAGTTCGTGCTCAAGCGCGGTGACTACGCCATCGGCGTCGATTACAAGATCGACAACAAGTCTGCCGAGCCGGTTCAGGTGCAGTTCTACGGTCAGCTGAAGCAGACAGTGACCACGCCGAAGGACCAGGAAGGTCATGCCATGGTGGCCAGTGCCTACCGTGGTGGTGCCTTCTCCAGCGAAGATACCCGCTACAAGAAGTACACCTTCGACGAGATGAAGGATGCCGACCTGAACAAGACCACCAAGGGTGGTTGGGTCGCCATGCTGCAACACTACTTCGTCTCTGCCTGGGCACCGAACGCCGAGGACACCAACAGCTTCTACAGCCGCGTGATCCCGGGTAAAGACCAGGCCATCATAGGCTACAAGGCGCCGCTGGTTGACGTGGCTGCCGGTCAGCAGGCCGAAGTGAGCGGCAAGCTGTGGGTCGGTCCCAAGTTGCAGGATCAGATGGCCAAGGTGGCAAACCACCTGGACCTGACCGTCGACTACGGCTGGCTCTGGTTCATCGCCCAGCCGCTGCACTGGTTGCTGACCGTGTTCCACGGTTTCGTCCAGAACTGGGGCCTGGCCATCATCATGCTGACCCTGCTGGTACGCGGCATCATGTTCCCGCTGACCAAGGCCCAGTACACCTCCATGGCCAAGATGCGCATGCTGCAACCCAAGCTGGCTGCGCTCAAGGAACGCTTCGGTGACGATCGCCAGAAGATGTCCCAGGGCATGATGGAGCTGTACAAGAAGGAAAAGGTCAACCCGCTCGGTGGCTGTCTGCCGATCCTGGTGCAGATGCCCATCTTCATCGCCCTGTACTGGGCACTGATGGAGTCTGTCGAGCTGCGTCACGCGCCGTTCGCCCTGTGGATCACCGACCTGTCGGTGAAGGACCCCTTCTTCGTGCTGCCAATCCTCATGGGTGCCTCCATGTGGTATCTGCAGAAGATGAGCCCGACCACCATCACGGACCCGATGCAGCAGAAGGTGATGCAGTTCATGCCTATCATCTTCACCTTCATGTTCCTCTGGTTCCCGGCAGGTCTGACCCTGTACTGGCTGGTGAGCAACGTCATCTCCATCATCCAGCAGACCATCATCTATCGTCAGCTGGAGAAGAAAGGCCTGCACTCACGCACTTGATGCGCAGCCCACCTTCCCTGATGACAAAAGAGGCGGCCCTGGGGCCGCCTTTTTTATTACAATGTCCCCCAATTACCGAACAGACGAGTCAAGCAAGATGACAACAGATACGATCGTGGCCCAGGCCACCGCCCCCGGCCGGGGTGGCGTCGGCATAGTCCGCGTCTCAGGCCCCGCCGCCGAACGAGTCGCCGAAATCGTGCTCGGTCGACTGCCCAGGGTGCGCTATGCCGAATATCTGCCGTTCAAGGACGAGCAGGGCCAGCCCCTGGATCAGGGCATAGCCCTGCTGTTCAAGGCCCCCAATAGCTTCACCGGCGAGGATGTGCTGGAGCTGCAAGGCCACGGCGGCCCCGTCATCCTGGACATGCTGATCCGCCGTATCCTGCAAATCGAGGGCATACGCCCCGCCCGTCCCGGCGAGTTCAGCGAACGCGCCTTCCTCAACGACAAGCTGGATCTGGCCCAGGCCGAGGCCATTGCCGATCTTATCGAAGCCTCCAGCGAGCAGGCCGCCCGCAGCGCCATGCACTCCCTGCAGGGTCAGTTCTCCGGCAAGATCCAGCAACTGGTGGAGAGTCTCACCCGGTTGCGTATCTATGTGGAGGCCGCCATCGACTTCCCGGACGAGGAGATCGACTTCCTCTCAGACGGCAAGGTCGCGGGGGATCTCTACGCCATCATGGCGTCGCTCGACGACGTGCGCGGCGAGGCCAAACAGGGCGCCCTGCTGCGGGAAGGGATGAAGGTGGTGATCGCCGGCCGTCCCAACGCCGGCAAGTCCAGCCTGCTCAACGCCCTGGCCGGGCGCGAGTCCGCCATCGTCACCGAAATAGCCGGCACCACCCGCGACGTACTGCGGGAACACATCCACCTCGACGGCATGCCGCTGCACATCATCGACACCGCCGGCCTGCGCGATACCCAGGACAAGGTGGAGCAGATCGGCATAGAGCGCGCCTGGGCCGAAATAGAGCAGGCCGACCGGGTGCTCTTCATGGTGGATGGCACCACCACGGATGCGGTCGACCCGCGGGAGATCTGGCCGGAATTTGTTGATCGGTTGCCAAAAAACATCGGCCTCACCGTCATTCGCAACAAGGCCGACCTGACCGGCGAGGATCTGGAACCTAGCCAGGAACTGGGCCACGCCGTCTACCGCATCTCAGCCAAGACAGAGCTGGGGCTGCCCGCCCTGCGCGAGCACCTGAAAGCCTGCATGGGCTTCCAGGGCAACACCGAAGGGGGCTTCATGGCCCGCCGCCGTCACCTGGATGCCCTGGAGCGCGCCGCCGAGCGGCTGCTGGTGGCCAAGGAGCAGCTCGAGGTCTATGTGGCCGGCGAGCTGGTGGCCGAGGAGCTGCGCCTGGCGCAGGAGTCCTTGAGCGAGATCACCGGCGAGTTCAGCTCGGACGATCTGCTGGGCCGCATCTTCTCCAGCTTCTGCATCGGCAAATAAACCTGCACGGCAGGCAATGAAAAGCCCGGGATGATCCCGGGCTTTTTTTTGTGCATTTTTTCTTCACAACCCTAGAGGCGACGCAGGCACCACATGAAGTAAGCGCCCCCTAACAGGGTGGAGACCAGCCCGACCGGCACCTCCTGCGGGAACAGGATCTGCTGGCCGACCCAGTCCGCTAACACCATCAGCAGAGCCCCGCACCCCGCCGCACCGAGCAGGTGCCAGCGGGCCCGCACCAGCCCCATCAGCTTGGCCATGTGGGGGGCCAGCAAGCCGGCGAAGGAGAGCGGCCCTATGACCATGGTGGCGCTGGCGGTGAGCACGGCCACCAGCAGCAAGATGATGAGCTGGGCACGGTTAAGACGAATGCCGAGCGCCGTCGCCACCGCAGGCCCCATGGGCATCAGATCGAGCCAGCGGCTCACCAGCAGGCAGGCCGCCAGCATCAGCAGCGCCAACCCTGTCAGGCCATAGGCCACCGGCAGGGTGACGTAATAGGTGGAGCCGGACATCCAGGAGAGCAGCTGCTGCACTCGCAGATCGCCGTTGGCCAGGGCGATGGCCTGCAGCGGCTCGAACAGCGCCGTGATGGCGATGCCGGAGAGCAGGATCCGCTCCGGCTGGAAGCCGTGCTTGCGGTTGACCAGCACCAGCAGCAAGAGGCAGCCGAAAGCGCCGATCAGGCCCCCAAGCAGCATCATGGGCAGCGGCAGAGCGGGTAGCAGCAAGGCCGTCGCTATCACCCCCATGAAGGTGCCGCCGCTCACCCCCAGCAGCTCCGGGCTCGCCATGGGGTTGTTGCTGACCCGCTGCAACAGGGTGCCCGCCAGGGCCAGCAAGACACCGGCAGCACCGGCCGCCAGGGTACGCGGCAGGCGCCACTCCAGCTGGGCCTGCCACCTGAGCCAGCTCGGCCAGCTCCAGCCGTGCATCCCCTGCCCGACTAGCAGGGATGCAACCACCGCCAATGCCAGCCCCATCAGCAGCAGGCTGATGAGGCGAGCAGGTGCGCCATGGCGCGCCACCGACAGGCCGCTGGCAGCCTTGGGGGCACCCGACTTGAAGGCAAGCCGAGGGATCAGCCAGAGCAGCAGCGGCGCCCCCAGCAGCGCCGTCATGGCCCCGGTCGGGATCAACACCGGCCAGAAGCGGCTCAAGGATTGCAGCAGCAGATCCGTGGCCGCCAGCAGCAAGGCACCCAGTATGGGGGCCCACAGCAGCCGCTGGCCGAGTTGCCTCACCCCCAGCAGTCGCACCATGGCCGGCGCCGCCAGCCCGATGAAACCTATCAGCCCCACCACGCTCACCACACAGGCGGTGACGAAGACCGCGAGCCCAAGTCCGGCAAAACGCAGTTGCTTGAGGGAGACCCCCAGACTGCGGGCACTGGCATCGTCCAGCTCCAACACGCCCAGGGGGCGGACCAGCAGGGCGGCCAGGGCCCCAGCCACCAGCAGCCGCGGCAGCAGGTAGAGGACGCCGCTCCAGCTGTTCTGGGCCAGGGAGCCGCTGCCCCACACCAGCAGGCCCTTGAGCTCCTCCTGGAAGAACAGCAAGAGCCCCATGCTGATGGCCGCGAGATAGAGGTTGATCACCAGGCCGGCGAACACGATGACCACGGGATTGAGCTGGCGACGCCAGGCCAGGGCAAACACCAGCCCCATGGCGAGGCTGCCACCGGCCATGGCGATCCACTCCCTGCCGATCAGCAGCCAGGAGGGAGCGAACAGGGTCACCATCATCAGCGCCAGTTGGGCGCCGGAGGCCACCCCGAGCGTGGTGGGGGACGCGAGGGGATTGCGCAGCACCTGCTGCATCAGGGTGCCGGCGAGACCGAGGGCGGCACCGGCCAGCAGGCAGACCACCAGTCGCGGCAGCCAGCTGAAGTGGATGACAGCCTGGCGGGCGTCGTCCAGCCTGGGAGAGAAGAGCGCTTGCCACCAGAGGGAGCCCGGCAGTTGGCGCGCCAGCTCACCACAGGCCAGCGCCAGGGTCAGCGCCAGCAGGCAGAGGCCCGGGCGCAGCAAGGGAGAGGAGACGAAAGGGTTCATTGGGCTTCTCCCTTGAGGGCCACGCTTGCCTGCTCCTGCAGGGCCTCGCCGAGCAGGGTGGCGAAACGACGAGCGGCCAGCATGCCGCCGAAACTCCAGGTCGCGGGCAGATGCAGCACGGGCGTGTTCTGTACCAGCGGCAGGTGCTGCCAGAGCCCGGGTTCCTGCAGTTTTTCACTCACCCCCACGGGAATGGGATCCACCACCACCAGCCTGGCCTCGGGAATGGCTAAAAACTGCTCCAGGCTGGCCACCGAGAAGCCCCAGGCGTTGGTCTCCCCCTGCCAGGCATTGCGCAGGCCGAGCCGCTGCATCACCGCCTCGAACAGGCTGTGGCGGCCAAACACCCGCACATGGCGCTCGTCGATGAACTGCACCACCAGCAAGGGGGGCAGATCGGCGGGCAGCGCCCCCTTCATCTGCGCCAGATCCCGCTCCAGCGCGGCGAGCTGGCGCTCGGCCTCGGCGGTTCTGTTCACCAGCGCGGCTATGGTCAGGGTCGCCTCGCGCAGCCGCTGCCACAGATCCGCATCGGGTTCATAGAGGGCGATGGATTGCACCGGGGCGATGCGGGACAGGGTAGACTCCAGCGACGCCATCAGCGGCGAGATGAGGATGAGGTCGGGCTTGAGCTCGGCCAACAGCTCGCGGTTGGGCTGCATCCGCAGGCCGATATCCACTACATCCGCCGGCAGTGTCGGCTCCCCGACCCAGGCGCGATAGGACTCCACATCCCCCATGGCCAGCGGCGTCACACCGAGGGCCAGCAGGGTTTCGGCTATGGTCCAGTCCACGGTGGCGATACGCGGAACCGTACCGTCGGCAGCAGGGGCTGCGGGCTGTGTCTCGGCCTGCGCCGCCAGCGGCAGCAGCAGGCTGACGAGGCAGGGGACAATTTTAAGTAGACGATTCAAGAGAGGACCCCGGCTAGATGATGGCGATGGCGTGGTCATGGGCCGGGTGGCGAATGACTTCCATCGGGATGCCATAGATGGCATGCAGAGTCTCGCCAGTCATGATCTGTTCGGGCTCACCATGGGTCAGCAGACGACCGCCGTGCAGTGCCACCAGCCGATCGCAGAAGCGGGACGCCATGTTGATGTCGTGAATGACGATGATGACCCCGAGGTTGAGCTGGCGACTGAGCTGCCTGACGAGGGTGAGCACCTCCACCTGATGAGCCACGTCCAGGGCGGCCAGCGGCTCGTCCAGCAGGATGAAGCGGCTCTCCTGGGCCAGCAGCATGGCGAGCCAGACCCGGCCCCGCTCGCCGCCGGAGAGGGTATCCACCAGCCTGTCGGCAAACCCCTCGGTATGGGTCAGCGCTATGGCCTTGTCGACCTGGCGGTGATCTTCCGCCCCCATGCGGCCCAGCAGGCCGCGCCAGGGATAGCGCCCCATCTCCACCAGCTCCCGGCCGAGCAGGTTCTCGGCGCTCGGCAGATGTTGTGGCAGATAGGCGACCTGACGGGCGAAGTCCCGGTTGCCCCAGTCGGACAGCGGCTTGTCATCGAACAGTATCTCCCCATCGCTCAGGGGCTGCTGGCGTGCCAGCAGCTTGAGCAGGGTGGATTTGCCCGAGCCGTTGTGGCCGATGAGGCCATAGACCTGACCCTGCTCGAAACGCAGGCTGGTGGGTTGCAGCAGGGTGCGGTCGTTGACCGCGAAGCTGGCGGCTTTCATCTCAAACATGATCTGCTCCCGTGCCGGCTCTGTGCTCGACGCTCGGGTCGGTGAGCGCCATGGCTCGGCGATCATTCACCATAAAACCGGCAGATTTCCTCTCAAACATGATTCATTCCTGTGCTGAAAGGGGTTGGCGCTCGCCTCCCCCTTGCGGCCGGTATCAGACCGGCACCTCGCTATCCAGATGGGCGACCGCATCCCGGCTCACCTGCTCGCGCCGCTCGCCGGTCAGCTCGGTGAGCTGGCCCTGACGCATCTCCAGCAGGCGGTCTGCCAGAGAGAAATAGAGATCGTCGTGGCTGATGGCGATCACCGTCTTTCCCATCTCCTTCAGACGCGGCAACAGCACCTGATAGAAGATGCGGCGGAACTGGGGATCCTGATCCGCCGCCCACTCGTCAAACAGCATCACCTCGCGCTGCTCCGCCAGTGCCAGCAGCAGGGCGACTCGCTTGCGCTGCCCCTGGGAGAGATCGATGTTGGCGATGAAACCCTCCTCGATGGCAAGCTTGCTGCCCATCTGCAGCCGCTCCAGCCACTCGGCTACCAGGGCCTCTTTCGGCTCGGGCCCCAGCAGGTGCTGGAACAGGTGATAGTCGGTGAAGATGGCGGAGAAGAGCGCCAGGTAGGCGTTGCGATCGGCAATGGGTTCACCATCCAGCAGGATCCGGCCAGAGACCGGCTGATAGAGCCCGGTCAGCAGCATGGCCAGGGTCGACTTGCCGGAGCCGTTGCCGCCTATGATGAAGATCTGCTCCCCCCGCTCAATGGTCAGATTGATGGGCCCCACGGCGAAACCGCCCTCCCCCTGATAGTGAAAGCTCACCTCCTCCAGCTCGATGCGTTGCCAGGCACTGGGGGCCGGCGGCAGCGGGAACGTGGGCTCCGGCTCGGCCAGATTCAGGGTCGCTATCTTGTCGAACGCCACCTGGGCCGAGATCAGGGTCGGCAGGGCGCCAATGCCCTGCAGCAGCGGAGTGCGCAGGAACAGCAGGGTCAGGGCGAAGGTGGCGGCCACATTGGTGTTGGCCCAGCCGAGGCCGTTGGCCAGGAAGAAGACCAGGCCTATGGCCCCCAGCATCATGATGTTCGACCAGTTCACCGCGCTCAGGTGATAGGTATCGGCGCGGATAATCTCCCGGCGGTAGTCCCGGGCGTTCTGCTCATAGAGCTGGTGATAGACGAAGTGGGCACGCTCGCGATTGAGCGCCAGCTCCTTGCTGCCCGCGATGATGGACTGGTAGTTCTGGTAGAGCCTGTCTTCGGCCTGGCGCATCCGGGCCAGGTGGCGATAGACCCGGTTCACCAGCAGCCAGCCCACCACCATGGTCACGGTGACCCAGAGGGCGGTGACACCGAGCAGGGCGGGAGAGAGCAAGCCGAGGTAGATGATGGAACCCAGAGTGAGCACCAGCCCCTGCACCAGCTCCGGCAGGCGCACGAAGGCGATGGTGATCTGGCCGATGTCGCTGGAGAGGGAGGCCAGCAGCGGCCCCTGCCCTATCTGACGAATGCGGGCGACGTCGGTGTCCAGCAGTTGCTTGAGCAGGCGGCCGCGCAACCGGTAGACGAAATGATGACCGAGGGTGGTCAGGGCCAGCTGAGAGCCGAGCGTGATCACCAGCAGCAAAAAGATAAGACCGACAAGCTGACCCAGGATCGGCAACGGATCGCCGACTGACTCGATAAGGTATTGGTTGATAAAGGCAATGACACCTATCCCGCTGACAGCACTGAGCAGGCTGAGCAGGGTAATGGCGATGAAGGGCCAACGGTATTGGCGGTAAACCAGTGACAAGAGTTCCATGACAGGCCTGTGTACAAAAAGAAGGAGGGCGGGAGCTTGAGGCTCCCGCCCGGCCTGTATCTTACCAGCGGTAGTTGACTGAGCCGACGATGCTCCGCGGCTCACCGTAGTAGCAGTAGTAGTCACAGCTCGCTACATAGGTGTCGTTCAGCAGGTTGTTGACGTTGACCTGGGCACGCCAGTTCTTGGCGAAGTCATACCCGATCATCGCATCCCACACCGTCTGGGCCGGCACCTGGGCCGAACCGTAGATGGGGGTGTAGTCCGCATTCACGGCACCTATGCCGACGCTGGAGCCGATGTAACGCACCCCGGTGCCCACTTCCAGCCCGGAGACCGGCCCCTGCTGCACCTTGTAGTTGCCCCAGAAGGAGGCCTGGTGACGCGGGATCAGGCTGGCCTGGCGATCACCGTTGCCGGTGTCGTTGGTCTTGGCATCGGTGTAGGTATAAGCAGCGGTCAGACGCAACGCCTCTGTGGCCTGCACGCTCCCTTCCAGTTCGATCCCCTGGGAGGTCACTTCACCGGCCTGGGTCTGCTGGCCGGAGCCGGTAGAGACGAGCGAGTTGGTCTGTTCCAGATCGAACAGCGCCAGGTTGATGTAGCCATCGAGGAAGCTGGGGGCGTACTTGATGCCAGTCTCATACAGCTTGCCTTCCAGCGGTTTGTAGGAGTTCTTGGTGTTCGGGTCTATGCCCGGCAGCACTTCGAACGACTCCGCATAGGCGAAGTACGGGGAGAGGCCGTTGTCGGCCAGGTACATCAGGCTGCCGGAGAGCGAAAGGTTGTCGTCATACTGCTTCTCGTTCTTGCTGGTGGCTTCGCTGATGTTGTGGGTCTCCACATAGTCGAAACGGCCACCTGCGGTCAGCAACCAGCGATCGTCCCAGCGGATCTGATGCTGGGCATAGAGTCCGCTCTGACCCTTGGTATTCTTCTGATAGGTGGCGGTGGACTCGTCGAAGCCGGGGAAGCCGCTGTAATCCGGGTTCATGGTATTGATGGACCCCATGCCGTAGTTGTCGGCCTCGACCCCTTCATTCACGTGGCGCTGCAGATCGATCCCCAGCAACAGGGTCTGCTCGGTGCTGTCCGTGTTCCAGTAACCCACCAGCTGGTTGTCCATGGTGGCACTCTTGGTGTCGCCGTCACGGTAGACCAGGCCGCGGTAGGCGGTGGTGCCTTCATAGGTCGGGAAGATATAGGTCTGGCGCAGCAGCAGATCGTTGTAGTTGAAGCGGACGTTCTGCTTGAACTCCCAGGTCTGGTTGAACTGGTGGGCCAGCTCGTAACCGGTGGAGATCTGGGTGTTGCGGTTGCGATCGTAATCCGGCTGACTCAGGTTGGTGCCGGGATCGATCTGGCCGCCCGAGGTGTTCAGGGTGCCATAGACGGGGAAGAAACCGTTGGTGGGCACCCCTTCGTCGTGCAGGAAACTGGCCAGCAGGGTGAGGCTGGTGCGATCCGAGATGTCCAGGGTCACGCTCGGCGCCAGGTAGGCGCGCTCGTTGTAGGTGCCATCCAGCACGCCGTCGCGCTCTTTATAGAGTGCAACCATGCGATAGCGGCTGTCGTCGGTCAGATCGTCGGAGAAATCGACCCCGACCTGACGCAGATCCCGGTTCCCCAGTTGCAGATTGACCAGGCCTTGCGGGGTCGCGGTGGGGCGCTTGCTGATGGAGTTGATCACGCCGCCGGGAGGTGCCTCGCCGTAGAGGATGGAGGCCGGGCCCTTGAGCAGCTCCACGCTTTCCAGACCAAATGGCTCCGGGGTCCAGACATAGTAACCGGTGCCGAACAGGCGGTTGCCATCAAGGTACTGGGCGGCATCGAAGCCACGCACCTTGAACCAGTCGGTGTTGTTGTCGGAGCCATAGAAACCGGTGAGCACGCCAGAGCGGTAGCGCACGGACTCGTCGAGCTGCTGCACGGCGTGCTGATCCAGCTCCTCGCGGTTGACCACGGAGACGGCACGAGGGGTCTCGGCCATGGGCACCTCGACCTTCATGGCGGTGCCGGTGACCACCATGGTTTCAGCCGCCTTGGGCAGCTCTTTATCCGCTTGTTCAGCAGCCAGCACAGGCAGGCTCGCCAGCAGGCAGGAGAGCGGCAACAGCTGGGCCCCCCTCTTTCGCATCACTGCATTCTGGGTATTTTTTTGCGCAATCATATAAGTGTCTCAAATATCAATGAGTTATATTTTGGTTTCTTATTATGGGTGCCCAATGCGGCCGGTCTGCCCGACTCCTTAGGCGAATAAAGCGGCACAATGCTACTACAGGAGTCATGATCGAATCGATTCAATAATTGCTAATCATTTGCATCTCTATTGTTACCTGCTGTATCAACGGACGATTTTTCCGGCAGAAAGACTCATTCAGGAGGGTGATCAAAAGAAGGGAACACAGAGGAATATGAAAAAAGATGGCGAGGGCGGCCTCTGCCATAAAAATCGTGAAGGATCCTTATCCCCAAGCTTTATCCATATTTATCCACATCCTTTGGCGGTAGAATCCCGGCTCTCCATTTCTTTCGATGACATCAGGATCCATTCCATGGCCAAACTCAATCTTGTCGTCGGCTCCATGCTGGGCGCCGCCGAATATGTCGCAGATCATGTCGCCAGCCTGCTGGAACAGGCGGGCCACCAGACCCGGATCCACAACCCGGCCAGCCTGGCCGAGGTGCTGGCGGAGCCGGATGCCATCCTGCTGGTGATCACTTCCACCCACGGTGCCGGCGACGTGCCCGACAATCTTCAGCCCTTCGCCAAGGATCTTGCCGACCAGCATCCTGATCTCAACGCCTTGAAATATGGGGTGATCGGGCTTGGTGACCGCAGTTATGACACCTTCTGCCAGGGTGGCAAGACACTGGATCGGCTGCTGGCTGAGTGTGGCGCCAGCCGGATCGGGGATCGTCTGGAGATAGACGTGACCCAGCATGAGATCCCGGAAGATGCCGCCGAAGCCTGGATCCATGACTGGATGCAGATGATCGCCTGATCAGGACCGGGGAGATCCGGTAAAAACACCTCGATCTCCCCGCTTGTCCACAAATTCCTATCCACTAGGTTATTAACAGATAGATCCGGGAGAGTTGTTCTACACGGTTACCCACAACGCCCAGGGGTAATGTGCATAACTATAGTGTTAAGCTCTGTAAAACCTATAGTTATCCATGTATGAGATCTTGTCCAGTTCTGGTCTGTGTATAAAACCACTGGTTATCCCCCCGTTCACGGCCCTGGGATCCAAGCTTTTCCACAAGCTGGGATCGTCTTTAAACGGATGATCTTTATGATCAAAAAGGGCTTATCAACAGAAATCGTGGATCCTAATAAAAGATCCAGTAAAAGATCGATCTAAAGATCCTTAAGATCTACTAACGGATCCTGCATCCATACTGATCCTGAAGTAGACGTTCCCCTCAAGAGGCGAAACGGATAGAATGATCCGCCCTTCAGCCCAGGCAAATAAAGATCTTCAGGCGTGCAGATCAAGGTGATCCCCAATGCAATACCATGAACAATTTGATGTGATCGTCGTCGGTGGCGGTCATGCAGGAACCGAAGCAGCAACAGCGGCAGCCCGTATGGGCCTGAATACTCTGTTGTTGACCCACAACATCGATACGCTGGGACACATGTCCTGTAATCCGGCGATCGGCGGGATCGGCAAGGGACACCTGGTCAAGGAAGTGGATGCCCTGGGCGGGATCATGGCGCAGGCCATCGATCTTGGCGGGATCCAGTTCCGTACCCTCAACTCCTCCAAAGGGCCCGCGGTGCGTGCCACCCGTGCCCAGGCGGATCGCCTGCTTTACAAGGCCGTGGTGCGCCAGACCCTGGAGAATTACCCGAATCTGAAGATCTTCCAGCAAGCCTGTGACGATCTCGTCATGGACGGGGATAGTGTCGCCGGCGTGGTCACTCAGAGCGGGATCCGCATCAGCGGCAAGACGGTGGTGCTGACAGTCGGCACCTTCCTGAACGGTCTGATCCACATCGGGATGGAAAACTACAAGGGCGGCCGCGCCGGGGATCCTCCCTCGATCGCCCTGGCGCAGCGTCTGCGTGAGCTGCCGCTGCGCATCGATCGGCTCAAGACTGGCACGCCGCCACGCATCGATGCCCGTACCGTCGATCTCTCCGTGATGCAGCAGCAGCACGGTGACGATCCTCGTCCCGTCTTCTCGTTCATCGGCAACGCCAGTCAGCACCCGCGTCAGGTGCCCTGCTACGTTACCCACACCAACGAGAAGACCCACGAGGTGATCCGCAACAACCTGGATCGCAGCCCCATGTATGCCGGGGTGATCGAGGGGATAGGCCCCCGTTACTGCCCGTCGATCGAGGACAAGATCACCCGCTTCGCCGACAAGACGGCGCACCAGATCTTCGTCGAGCCGGAAGGCCTGACCACCCACGAACTCTACCCGAACGGGATCTCCACCAGCCTGCCGTTCGACGTACAGGTGCAGATCGTCCGTTCGATCCGTGGCTTCGAGAATGCCCACATCACCCGCCCCGGCTACGCCATCGAATACGACTTCTTCGATCCGCGAGATCTCAAGGCCAACATGGAGAGCAAATGCATTCCAAACCTCTTCTTCGCCGGCCAGATCAACGGCACTACAGGCTATGAAGAGGCGGCCGCCCAGGGGCTGATGGCCGGTCTGAACGCCGGTCTGCGAGCCCAGGGCAAGGACGCCTGGCATCCCCGCCGGGATCAGGCCTACATGGGCGTGATGATGGACGATCTCTCCACCCTGGGGACCCGCGAGCCCTACCGCATGTTCACCAGCCGCGCCGAATACCGTCTGCTGCTGCGGGAAGACAACGCCGATCTGCGCCTGACAGCCATAGGTCGCGAGCTCGGCCTGGTGGATGACCATCGCTGGAGCCTGTTCAACACCAAGATGGAGCAGGTGGAGCAGGAGCGTCAGCGCATGCGTTCGACCTGGATCCACCCGCAGCACCCGTCGCTGGAGGCAGTCAACGCTCTGGTGAACACGCCTCTGACCCGAGAGCAGAGCCTGGAAGAGCTGCTGCGTCGCCCCGAGGTGACCTACGATGCCCTGATGGCCATTGAAGGGGTTGGCCCAGCGCTGGAAGACACAGCAGCGGCGGATCAGGTGGAGATCCAGATCAAGTACGCCGGCTACATCGAGCGCCAGCACGACGAGGTGGAGAAGCAACTGCGCAACGAGAACACCCTGTTACCACTGGACATGAACTACCGCGACGTCAACGGTCTCTCCAACGAGGTGATCGCCAAGCTGAACGATGCCAAGCCACAGACCATAGGTCAGGCCTCCCGCATCTCCGGCATCACCCCGGCTGCTATCTCCATCCTGCTGGTTCATCTGAAGAAACACGGCCTGCTGCGTAAAACCGCCTGAGGAATTCCCCGTTGGAAAACATGCTGGAAAGATTGAACGGCCTGCTCATGCAGGCCGGAATTGTTATCACCGATACCCAAAAGACCCAGTTGGTGCAGTTGGTTGAGTTGCTGCACAAGTGGAACAAGGCTTACAATCTCACCTCGGTGCGAGATCCGGACGCCATGCTGGTCAAGCACATCCTCGACAGCCTGGTGGTGAGCCCTCACCTGCACGGTGAGCGTTTCATCGATGTGGGTACAGGCCCCGGCCTGCCCGGCCTGCCGTTGGCGATCATCAATCCGGACAAGCAGTTCGTGTTGCTGGACAGCCTGGGCAAGCGGATCAACTTCATCCGCCAGGTGATCCAGGAGCTGGGGTTGACCAACGTGACACCCGTCAAATCCCGGGTGGAAGAGTATCAACCCGAAGTTGGCTTCGATGGTGTACTCAGCCGGGCCTTCGCCTCGCTGGAGGACATGCTGAGCTGGTGTCACCATCTGCCGTCACCCGAAGGGAGCTTCCTTGCGCTCAAGGGACAATACCCCGAGCAGGAACTGGCACAGTTGCCTGCCAGCATTCGTCTGGTTGCCACCCATCAGCTGGTGGTGCCCGAACTGGAAGGCGAGCGTCATCTGCTGGAGTTTAAAGCCATCCAGCCCGAATAGGGCCGCCGTATTCATTTAGGGGATAGTGTGGGAAAAGTCATTGCCATAGCCAACCAGAAGGGTGGAGTGGGTAAAACCACCACCTGTGTAAATCTGGCCGCCTCCCTGGCCGCTACCCGGCGCAAGGTGCTGGTGATCGATCTGGATCCGCAGGGCAATGCCACCATGGGCAGCGGCGTCGACAAGTACGAAGTTGAACGCACCGCCTATGAACTGCTAATCGACGATGCACCCATCAACGAGGTGATCATCCACGAGACCTCGGGTGGCTATCACCTCATCGCCGCCAACGCCGACGTGACCGCGGCCGAAATTCGGCTGATGGAATTCTTCGCCCGCGAGATCCGCCTGCGCAACGCCCTGGCCTCGGTACGGGACAAGTACGACTACGTCTTCATCGACTGCCCGCCTTCTCTCAACATGCTGACCGTCAACGCCATGGCCGCTGCCGACTCCGTGCTGGTGCCCATGCAGTGCGAGTATTACGCGCTGGAAGGGCTCACCGCCCTGGTCGACACCATCAGCAAGCTGGCGGCCGTCGTCAACCCGGAGCTGAAGATCGAGGGGGTGCTGCGCACCATGTTCGATCATCGCAACCGGCTGGCCAATGATGTGTCCGATCAGCTGAAACAGCATTTCGGGGACAAGGTCTATCGCACCATCATCCCCCGCAACGTTAGACTGGCGGAGGCGCCGAGCTTCGGTGCCCCGGCCATGCACTATGACAAATCATCGGTGGGGGCCAAGGCCTATCTGGCCCTGGCTGGCGAGATCCTGCGTCGTCAGGAGCAGGAGTCTCAGCCGATCACCGCAGACCGAGAGAGCATATGACGCCGAAGAAACGTGGGCTGGGCAAGGGGTTGGACGCCCTGCTCAGCACCAGCACGGCCGCCCGCCAGAAACAGGTGATGAGCGACCAGCGTACCGAGCAGGCCATGGCGCCCACCAACCAGGGCGAGCTGCGCAAGCTGCCGCTGGAGTGGCTGCAGTCCGGCAAATATCAGCCACGCAAGGACATGTCCCAGGATGCGCTGGAAGACCTGGCCAACTCGATACGGGCGCAAGGCGTGATTCAGCCGATAGTGGTACGCTCCATCGGCGAGAATCGCTTCGAAATCATCGCCGGTGAGCGGCGCTGGCGCGCGTCCCAGCTGGCCCGACTCGAGGTAGTGCCCTGCCTGGTCAAGGACGTGCCCGACGAGGCTGCGGTGGCCATCGCGCTGATTGAGAATATCCAGCGCGAGGATCTCAACGCCATCGAAGAGGCGGTGGCCCTGCAGCGACTGCTGACCGAGTTCGAGCTGACCCACCAGCAGGTGGCCGAAGCGGTGGGCAAGTCCCGCACCACGGTGACCAACCTGCTGCGCCTCAATCAGCTCAACGAGGACGTGAAGCGCTTCGTCGAGCACGGGGATCTCGACATGGGTCACGCCCGGGCCCTGCTGGCCCTGAGCGGCCCGGCCCAGTCCGAACTGGCCAAGCTGGTTGCCCAGAAGGGGCTGACGGTGCGAGATACCGAGAAACTGGTGCAGAAAACGCTGGAACCGGCAAAAACCAAGGTCGAACCCGTCCGTGATCCCCAGTTTGGTTACCTCGAGCGCCAGATTTCAGAAAAAATTGGCAATCAGGTACAGCTTCAGCCGGGCAAGAAGGATAGCGGCAAGTTAGTAATAAGTTACGATAACTTGGCAGATTTGGACCGGGTATTGGGCTATTTTGGTCTGTCAGAATCGTGATTTTTACGCTTTTTGTAGTAATAAAACATCCATTCCTTTCGATATGAACATAACCTTAATTTCGCGCGGAAAGCCGCAAAAATTAAGGATTTTTGCCATGTTGCAATAGCCGTCTCCACGGGTATAATTTGACCGGCTTTTCGAGCTGTGAACCTGGGGTCTTCGGATCCCGATTTTTTACAGTTCTGTAATGTTCAGGGGTAGGTTGGTGAAACAGAAAGTAGCCTTGGAAGGTTTGACGCTGGCCTTGGCTATGCTCGTTTGTCAGCTCGTCCTGATCCTGGCGATCAGTTCCGTCTGGTTTTATCAGACTGGGGCGTTTGCCGGACGTTCTTCCCTCTTTGGGGGAGGAATGTACTGGGTTCCTCAAGCCCTGTTCACACTCTGGGTTCTGCGCCGCAAGGTGACGAAAGAGAGCGTGGGCCTGGTCTTGCGGGACTTTTATGGTGGGGCAGGGATTAAGCTCATTACTACAACAGGACTTTTCGCCCTGATGTTTGGCTCCGGGATCGAGGTCGACACCGTCTCGTTCTTCGCCACTTATATCCTCGCCCTCGTTGTACAGTGGATAGTTTCATTCACGCTTAACAACCACTATTAGGAAAACTCATGTCTGCAACCGGAGAAGTCCTGACTCCTCAGGGATATATCTCCCACCACCTGACCCACCTGCAAGTCGGGTCCGGGTTCTGGACGGTGAATATCGATTCCATGATATTTTCCGTCTTACTAGGCGCCCTGTTTATCTGGTCGTTCCGCCGCGTAGCCGTCAAGGCCACCAGCGGTGTGCCCGGTAAGCTGCAGTGCTTTGTGGAGATGCTGGTCGAGTTTGTGAATGGTAACGTCAAAGACATCTTCCATGGTCGGAACCCGGTCATCGCACCGCTGGGACTGACAGTGTTTGTCTGGATCTTCCTGATGAACTTCATGGATCTGATCCCTGTTGACTTTATCCCTCACGCTGCACAGTTGATGGGTGTTCCCTATCTGCGTGTGGTTCCCTCTGCTGACGTTAACATCACCATGTCCATGGCTTTGGGCGTGTTCTTCTTGATCCTGTACTACAGCATCAAGGTCAAGGGTATCAGCGGATTCGTGAAGGAGCTGACGCTTCAGCCTTTCAACCATCCCGCTGCCATCCCGGTTAACTTCATCCTTGAAACCGTCACGTTGATTTCCAAGCCTGTTTCATTGGGTCTGCGACTGTTCGGCAACATGTATGCTGGCGAACTGATCTTTATCCTGATTGCGGGTTTGTTACCCTGGTGGTCACAGTGGATCCTGTCCGTGCCTTGGGCAATTTTCCACATCCTGATCATCACTTTGCAGGCGTTTATCTTCATGGTTCTGACCATCGTCTATCTGTCGATGGCGCAAGAAGACCATGGTTGATGCAACTCAAATAATCCTTTTTATACAATCAATTACATCTAAATAAATGGAGATCCTCATGGAAAACTTGAACATGGACCTGCTGTACATCGCTGCTGCAATGATGATGGGTCTGGCGGCTATCGGCGCCTCCATCGGTATCGGTATCCTGGGTGGCAAGTTCCTAGAAGGTGCTGCTCGTCAACCGGACCTGATCCCTGTTCTGCGTACCCAGTTCTTCATCGTCATGGGTCTGGTGGATGCGATCCCGATGATCGCCGTTGGTCTGGGTCTGTATGTGATGTTTGCGGTTGCTGGCTAAGTCTCTACGACTCCCCAGGCATAACCCATTAACTAACTTAAGAGGACATAGGCTGTGAATATCAACGCCACCCTCCTCGGCCAAGCAATTGCTTTTTTCTTCTTCGTAGTGTTTTGCATGAAGTACGTATGGCCGCCGTTGATCGCTGCCATCGAAGCCCGTCAGAAAGAAATTGCTGATGGTCTCTCTTCTGCAGAGCGTGCCAAGAAAGATCTGGATTTGGCCAAGGCCAACGCCACCGATCAGCTGAAAGAAGCCAAGCACCAGGCTGCCGAAATCATCGATCAAGCCAACAAACGCAAGGCCCAGATCATTGATGAAGCCGCTGTCGGAGCTCAAGCAGAGCGGGAAAAAATCCTGGCTCAGGGCCGTGCAGAGATCGAAGCTGAACGTCATCGTGCCAAAGAAGAACTGCGCAAGCAGGTTGCTGCTCTTGCCATCGCGGGTGCAGAGAAGATCCTGGCACGCCAAATCGACCAGGCTGCCAACAGCGACATCGTCGACAAACTGGTAGCAGAACTGTAACGGGAACGGGGCTATGTCTGAACTGACTACAATCGCTCGCCCCTACGCCAAGGCTGCTTTCGAGTTTGCCGTTGAGCACAAGGCGGTTGACCAATGGCTGGAGATGCTCGGTTTCGCCGCACAAGTGGCCGAGAACGAGACCATCCATAACCTGGTAAACGGCTCCGTGGCCGCCGAAGAACTGGCAAACCTGTTTGTCGGTGTCTGTGGTGAGCAGCTCAACGAGCATGGTCAGAACCTGATCCGGGTGATGGCTGAGAATGGTCGCTTGGGTGTGCTGCCGGCTGTCGTTGCTGAATATGTCGCGCTCAAGGCTGAACTGGACAAAGAAGTTCAGGCTGACGTGATTTCGGCGATCGAACTGACCGACCAGCAGAAGGCCGCTATTCAGGCTTCTCTGGAACAACGTCTCGCGCGCAAAGTGAAGCTGAATTGCAGCACAGATGCGTCCTTGATGGCCGGGGTGCTCATCACGGCCGGTGATCTGGTTATCGACGGCACGGTCCGCGGTAAGCTGGATCGCATGGCCGACGCGCTGCAATCTTGATTGGGGTATTAGAGCATGCAACTGAATTCCACTGAAATCGCCGAGCTGATCAAGCAGCGCATTGCGCAGTTTGATGTCAAAAGCGAAGCGCGTAACGAAGGTACCATCGTCTCTGTGAGCGACGGTATCATTCGTATCCACGGTCTGGCCGATGCCATGCAGGGTGAAATGATCGAGCTGCCGGGTAACCGCTTTGCTCTGGCATTGAACCTGGAGCGTGACTCCGTTGGTGCCGTTGTCATGGGTCCCTATGCCAACCTGGCTGAAGGGATGAAAGTAAAAGGTACCGGCCGTATTCTGGAAGTGCCGGTCGGTCGTGGTCTGTTGGGCCGGGTGGTCAACACCCTGGGTCAGCCGATCGACGGTAAGGGTCCGGTAGACAACGACGGCTACTCGCCGATCGAAGTCATTGCCCCGGGCGTTATCGAGCGTAAGTCTGTTGACCAGCCAGTCCAGACCGGTCTGAAAGCCATCGATGCCATGATCCCTATCGGTCGTGGCCAGCGTGAGCTGATCATCGGTGACCGTCAGGTTGGTAAGACCGCCATCGCGATCGACACCATCATCAACCAGAAAGACTCCGGCATTAAGTGCGTCTACGTTGCGATTGGCCAGAAGGCCTCTACCATCGCCAACGTGGTGCGCAAGCTGGAAGAGCACGGCGCCCTGGCCAACACCATAGTGGTCGTCGCCTCCGCCTCCGAAGCAGCTGCCCTGCAGTACCTGGCTCCTTATGCCGGTTGCTCCATGGGTGAGTACTTCCGTGACCGCGGTGAAGACGCGCTGATCATCTATGATGACCTGTCCAAGCAGGCCGTAGCTTATCGCCAGATCTCCCTGCTGCTGCGCCGTCCGCCAGGACGTGAAGCTTACCCGGGCGATGTCTTCTATCTGCACTCCCGTCTGCTGGAGCGTGCTTCCCGCGTCAACGTCGAGTACGTCGAGAAGTTCACCAAGGGTGCCGTGACTGGACAGACCGGTTCTCTGACCGCGCTGCCGATCATCGAAACCCAGGCCGGCGACGTGTCTGCGTTCGTTCCGACCAACGTGATCTCCATCACCGATGGTCAGATCTTCCTGACCACTCAGCTGTTCAACTCCGGTATTCGTCCGGCGGTTGACCCGGGTATCTCCGTATCCCGTGTGGGCGGTGCCGCTCAGACCAAGATCGTCAAGAAGCTGTCCGGTGGTATCCGTACCGCGCTGGCCCAGTATCGTGAACTGGCGGCCTTCGCCCAGTTCTCTTCCGATCTGGACGATGCGACTCGCAAGCAGCTGGATCATGGTCAGAAAGTGACCGAGCTGATGAAGCAGAAGCAGTACTCTCCGATGAGCGTGGCTCACCAGTCTCTGGTGCTGTTCGCCGCCGAGAAGGGCTACCTCGCCGATGTCGAACTGAGCAAGATCGTCGACTTCGAAGCCGCTCTGCTCTCTTACGCCAATACCCAGCATGCTGAGCTGATGGCTGAAATCAATGCCAAGGCCGACTACAACGACGCGATCGTTGGCAAGCTGACTGCGTTGCTGGATAGCTTCAAGGCAACCCAGACCTGGTAAGCGTGTGTGGCAGTGCAAGCTGCCACCTGATGGAGAGAAGAGATGGCCGGCGCAAAAGAGATACGTAACAAGATCGGGAGTGTGAAGAACACTCAGAAGATCACCAGCGCTATGGAAATGGTGGCAGCCAGCAAGATGCGCCGTGCGCAGGAACGCATGTCTGCCAGCCGTCCGTACGCTGAAACCATGCGCAAGGTGATCGGCCATATCGCTCAGGGGAACTTGGAATACAAGCACCCCTACCTCATCGAACGTGAGGTCAAGCGAGTGGGTTACATCGTCGTCTCCACCGACCGTGGCCTGTGTGGCGGCCTGAACATCAACCTGTTCAAAGCTGCCCTCAACGATATGAAGCAATGGAGCGCGAAAGGTGCCAAGGTTGACCTGGCACTGATCGGTAGCAAGGCCTCCAACTTCTTTGAACGGCACGGCGCCAAGGTGAAAGCCCACGTCTCCGGACTGGGTGATAACCCGAGCGTCAATGACCTGATTGGTTCAGTCAAGGTCATGCTGAAGGCTTACGACAACGGTGAGATTGACAGGCTGTATCTGGTGTACAACAAGTTCGTCAACACCATGGTTCAGCAACCAAAAGTCGATCAACTGCTGCCTTTGCCCGTAACAGAAGACAGCAAGCTCGCCAAGAAACACCACTGGGATTACCTCTATGAGCCGGATCCCAAGCAGCTGCTGGATACCCTGTTGATTCGCTACGTCGAATCCCAGGTGTACCAGGGTGTGGTAGAAAACTTGGCAAGTGAACAGGCAGCCCGAATGGTTGCCATGCAAGCCGCGACTGACAACGCCGGCAACCTGATTAACGATCTGCAACTGGTGTACAACAAGGCCCGTCAGGCCAGTATTACCCAGGAACTGACAGAGATCGTATCCGGTGCTGCTGCGGTGTAAGGCAAGGGTTATCAAAGGTTTAGAGGATTTGACATGAGTAACGGTTTCATCGTCCAAATCATCGGCGCTGTAGTGGACATCGAGTTCCCGCAGAATGCCGTGCCCCAGGTGTACGATGCACTGAAAGTCATCAGCGAAGGCCAAGGCCAGGGTCTGGTACTGGAAGTTCAGCAACAGATCGGCGGCGGCGTCGTTCGTTGCATCACCATGGGCTCCTCCGACGGTCTGCGTCGTGGGTTGGAAGTAGTTAACAGCGGCAAGGCCATCCAGGTACCGGTTGGTACCTCGACCCTGGGTCGTATCATGAACGTACTGGGCGAGCCCATCGACGAGAAGGGTCCGATCGGCGAAGAAGAGCGTTGGTCCATCCACCGCGAAGCCCCCAGCTACGAAGATCAGTCCAACAGCGCCGAGCTGCTGGAGACCGGCATCAAGGTTATCGACCTGGTTTGCCCGTTCGCCAAGGGTGGTAAGGTCGGTCTGTTCGGTGGTGCCGGTGTAGGCAAGACCGTCAACATGATGGAGCTGATCCGTAACATCGCGATCGAACACAGTGGTTACTCTGTATTCGCCGGTGTGGGTGAGCGTACCCGTGAGGGTAACGACTTCTACCACGAGATGATGGAGTCCAACGTACTGGACAAAGTATCTCTGGTATACGGTCAGATGAACGAGCCGCCCGGAAACCGTCTGCGCGTCGCGCTGACCGGTCTGACCATGGCCGAGAAGTTCCGTGACGAGGGTCGTGACGTGTTGTTCTTCGTGGACAACATCTACCGTTACACCCTGGCCGGTACTGAAGTATCCGCACTGCTGGGCCGTATGCCTTCTGCAGTAGGTTACCAGCCGACCCTGGCCGAGGAGATGGGTGTTCTGCAAGAACGTATCACCTCCACCAAGACCGGTTCCATCACCTCAGTCCAGGCCGTTTACGTGCCTGCGGATGACTTGACCGACCCGTCTCCGGCGACCACCTTCGCCCACCTGGATGCGACCATCGTTCTGTCCCGTCAGATCGCGGCACTGGGTATCTACCCGGCCGTTGACCCGCTGGACTCCACCTCCCGTCAGCTGGATCCGCTGGTGGTTGGCAAGGATCACTACGAGACCGCTCGTGGTGTGCAGATCGTGCTGCAGCGCTACAAGGAGCTGAAGGACATCATCGCTATCCTGGGTATGGATGAACTGTCAGAAGAAGACAAACTGACCGTATCCCGTGCCCGTAAGATCGAGCGTTTCCTGTCCCAGCCGTTCTTCGTGGCCGAAGTATTTACCGGTTCTTCAGGTAAGTACGTGCCGCTGAAAGAGACCATTCGCGGTTTCCAGGGCATCCTGAAAGGCGAGTATGACGATCTGCCCGAGCAGGCGTTCTACATGGTTGGCGGTATCGACGAAGTCGTCGAGAAAGCCAAGAAACTGTAAGCCTCGATAGGAGGGCCCATGGCTGAGATGATCTCATTTCACCTGGATGTAGTGAGCGCCGAAGGGAAACTGTTTTCCGGTCGTGTGCAATCTGCCCAGGTAACAGGCTCCGAGGGTGAGCTGGGTCTCCGCCACGGTCATGCTCCGTTGCTGACTGCCATCAAGCCGGGCCTGGTCCGCTTGATCAAGCAAAATGGTAGCGAAGAGGTGCTGTACATCTCCGGCGGCATGCTGGAAGTACAACCCGAAGCCGTGACCGTGCTGGCCGATACCGCCATTCGTGCCGATGACCTGGATGAGGCGAAAGCCCAGGAAGCCAAGCGTCGTGCCGAAGAGCGGATCAGCAGCTCCCATGGTGATATCGACTATGCTCAGGCGTCTGCCGAGCTGGCCAAAGCAATGGCCCAGCTGCGGGTTATCGATATCGTCAAAAAGAATTACCGCTAATCACGGTGATGTAAAAAGCGACCTTCGGGTCGCTTTTTTTTTGCCCGTTGGATAGACTCCGCCGGGTATTTCCTCATGTTTCAAAGGCTGGCTATGTCTCTCAACGTCGTGATCCTGGCTGCGGGTAAAGGTACTCGCATGCGTTCCGTTCTGCCCAAGGTGCTGCACCCTGTCGCCAACAAACCCATGGTGTCCCATGTGATCGATACCGCCCGCCAGATAGGTGCCGAGCAACTGCACCTGGTCTATGGCCACGGCGCCGAGCTGCTGAAGGAGCGGATCGCCGCCCCGGATCTCAACTGGGTGTTGCAGGCGCAGCAGCTGGGCACCGGCCATGCCGTCGCCCAGGCGATCCCGTTCTGGAAAGATGAAGACGACGTGCTGGTGCTGTACGGCGATACTCCGCTGATCCAGCCCGAGACCCTGCAACGGCTGCTGGCCGCCAAGGCCGACGACGGCATGGCGCTGCTGACCGTGGTGCTGGACAACCCCACCGGCTACGGCCGCATCGTGCGGGAAAACGGCCAGGTGGTCGGCATCGTCGAGCAGAAGGATGCCAACGCCGAACAGCTCGCCATCCGCGAGGTGAATACCGGCGTGCTGGTGGCCAATGGCGCCCAGCTGAGCGGCTGGCTGTCCCGTCTGGACAACAAGAACGCCCAGGGGGAGTTCTATCTCACCGACGTGATCGCCATGGCCCATGGGGATGGCTGCCCCATTGCCGCCGTCCACCCGGACAGCGCCATGGAGGTGGAAGGGGCCAACAACCGGGTCCAGCTGGCGGCCCTCGAGCGCAGCTATCAGCAGATGCAGGCCGAGAGGCTGATGATCGCCGGGGTCACCCTGATCGATCCGGCCCGCTTCGATCTGCGCGGCACGCTGGAGATCGGTGAGGAGGTGGTGATCGACGTCAACGTCATCATCGAGGGCAAGGTCAAACTCGGCAACCATGTGCGCATCGGTGCCGGCGCCGTGCTGAAGGATTGCGAGATTGGCGATCACAGCGAGGTGAAACCCTACTCCGTCATCGAGGGTGCTCTGGTGGCCGATCAATGTTCGGTCGGCCCCTTCGCCCGTCTGCGCCCGGGTGCCGTGCTCGAGCAGGATGCCCACGTCGGCAACTTCGTCGAGATGAAGAAATCCCGGCTCGGGGTCGGCTCCAAGTGTGGTCATCTGACCTACCTGGGGGATGCGGACATCGGCGCCAAGGTGAATATCGGCGCCGGTACCATCACCTGCAATTACGATGGGGTGAACAAGTTCCAGACCATCATCGAGGATGACGTCTTCGTCGGCTCCGATACCCAGCTGGTGGCGCCGGTGCGCATCGGCAAGGGCGCGACCCTGGGGGCGGGTTCCACCATCACCAAGGATGTGGCCGAGCACGAGCTGGTGATCACCCGGGTGCCCCAGCGCCACATCAAGAACTGGGCTCGCCCGGTCAAGAAGAAGTGATGCCCGATCAATGAAATGAAACCGGCGCCCTCAGGGCGCCGGTTTTGTTTTCAGCTCTCCTGGCTCGGGGCTGGGGAAGGGGGCGGGTTGCCCATCACCCCATACCAGTCCAGCTTGCGGGTTAGCACCATGATCAGCGACAGTATGGCGAACAGCAGCAGGGCGCCGAGCAGCAGGGCTATCTCCTCGGCTTGCAGCAGCCCGAACAGTATGACGTAGACCAGCCCGAGCAGGGCGGCGAAGCCGAGGCCCTGACGCGGCCCCCCCAGCACATGGCTGAGGTAGAAGCCGTTGAGCGACACGCTGGCAAGGCTGGCGACCAGATAAGCCCAGCCAAAGCCGAGGTGCTCGGTCAGCGCCAGCAGCACCAGATAGAAGATGGCCAGCCCCATGCCCACCAGGGCGTACTGGATCGGGTGTACCCGTAGCCCCCTGAGCAGCTCGAACATGAAGAAGCTGAGGAAGGTGAGGCCGATGAACAGCAGGGCGTACTTGGCGGCCCGCTCGTTCAGCTGATAGTGATCCACCGGCTGCACCAGGCTGACGCTGAAGGTCGGCAACTCGGCCCCGGCTCCCTTCATCATGCGGGTGAAGCGCCGCTCCATGTCGGTGGCAAACCAGCTGGTCTGCCAGCTGGCGTCGAACCCCTGATCGTTCAGGGTGCGGCTGCCGGGTAGAAAATCGCCGATGAAGTTGGGATGAGGCCAGTTGCCACTCAGGTTGAACCGGCTGTCCTGGCCGATCGGCACCACCTCAAGCGCGTTCATGCCCTGCAGGTGCAGCTCGATGTGAAAGCGGCCATCTTCCCCGGGCAGGCTGTCGAGCGGAGCATGGATGCCGGCCAGACCGTCACCCAGCAGGGCGCCGGGGGCGAACGGAATGCGCCGCTCTCCCAGCTTCAGCTCGGGCACGCTGCTGATGCCGCGGGCATCGGACAGCACCAGGCTGAGGTAGGGCTTGCCAGGGATCAGGGCAGGATCCGCGGCGTCGAAGCTCAGGTCCGGGTTGCCGGCAACCAGTGCCTTGTCGGCCAGGCTGGCCGGCAAGTGGCCAGAGAGGGAGAGCCGGCCTTGATAGACCTGGGCCTGATAGATGCCGAGCTTGCGCGGGGTGACCTCCATGCTGGCCCGCACATCCAGCCTGTCCGGCAACAGGTAGCGATAGACCCGCTCCTCGCGCACGAAGCGCTTGCCATCCTGCTCGACGGTGACGGCCCGGGTATAGGGTTGCACCAGCACAGGCCCCAGCAAGCGCTGTGGCCCGCTGCTGCTGGCCATGATGCTGTGGATGGCCTGGCTGCGGTAAGCCTGGCGCTCCCGGTTCAGATCCATGATGGCGTGAACCGGGATCATCAGCAGCAGGCAGAGCAACAGCAGCAGGGCGATCTTGTGGGTGATTATCTGTTTGACCATGGCGCATCTCCTTGTTGGTGAACGGGAGTGTGCCCTGGTCGGGTGAAGCGGGGATGGGGCCCTGTGAAGTGGGGGTGAAGGGGGATAAAAAAACCGGCGCCTTGCGCCGGTCTTGGCATCACAGCTTCTTCAGCTGTTCTGGCAGTGCGGCAAACACCTCTTCCCTGGCCCTGAGGGAGGCAAACTGCTTGCCAGGCTTCTGGATGACGGTGTGGACGAAGATGAGCTTCTGATCCTGCTTGCTGGCCCAGCCGACGAACCAGCCGATCTGCTGATCCCGGTCGAGGCTGCCATCCAGCAGTTTGGGGTAGCCCATGCCGGTCTTGCCATGGATCTGCCAGCCATCGATGTCGGGCTGACGCAGGATATTGGCCGTGTGCTGCAGTGTCTGGGCGGAGACCGGCAGCTTGCCGCTCACCAGTTTGCCGAGAAAGCGTGCCTGCTCCTGGGGGCTGATGGCAAGGCTGGAACTGAGCCAGGCCTGGGTCAGGCCGTCATGTTTGCCAGGGTTGCCCGAGAGATCCCGGTTGCCGTAGTCGAAGCGGTCCACGTATTGCTGGAAGCGCGCCGCCCCCAGCCACTCGGTGAGGCGTTGGGAGTACCAGATCACCGAATAGGTCATCCAACGGCTCGGGGTGGTGGTCTGCTTCCATTCCGGCAGGAAGTCAGGGTCACCGGCTTTGAATGGCAGAGCTGGCAGTTGCTCATCCACCAGGAAGCCGCTGTCATAGCCCATCAGCGCCAGCGGGATCTTGAAGGTGGAGGCGGGAGGCAGCTGGCTGGCGCAGTCACCCTGGGCACTGAAGGGCTTGCCGCTACCATCGGCAAACAGCATGCAGCCGGTGGCGGCGCTGGCGGGCAGGGAGCAGAAGAGACCGGCGGCAAGCAGGCTGGATAACAGAATGCGGGACATGAACATCTCCTTGATTCATCAGAACGCGGGTAGACGGGTCCGGGCAGGACCCTATCCGAGGAGGCGCAGCTTAGCCCGGTTCTGTGTGTTCGGTGTGAAGTTCCCTTCAGCCGGTAGGTAACCAGAGCTCGGCCAGCACGCCGCCTTCCGGCTGGTTGCCCAGGGTCAACCGACCGCCGTGCTGGCGGGCCACCTCGGCGGCAAAGCTGAGCCCGAGGCCGCTGCTCTTGCCCTTGTCGGGCCTGGGCAGGGAGTAGAAGCGCTCGAAGATGCGTGGCAGCGCGTAGTCCGGAATGCCTGGCCCCTGATCCCGTACCCGGAAGCAGTACCCCTCCTCCTCCATGGCGCCGCTCAGCCGGATGTGACCCCCGGCGGGTGAGAAGTCGAGGGCGTTGTCCAGCAGGTTGCCCAGCGCCTGCTCCACCAGCAGGGGATCCCACTTCTGCCTGGGGGCGTCGGCGAGCTCTGCCCCCAGGGCCACCTGACGACGGGCAGCGACTATCTGGCGGGCATCGAGCGCCCGCCTGCCCAGCGTGGCAGGGGCGACGGCCTGTCTGTCCAGCCCCGGCCCCGATTCGAGACGCGCGAGCTGCAGCATGCGCTCGATCAGCTGCTGCATGCGGGCCGTCTCCAGATTGATGTTGCCGATAAAGCGCCGCGCCACCTCGGGGGGCGGCGCCTCGGCGAGGATCTCCCCTGCCCCGCGGATGGCGGCCAGCGGGCTTTTGAGCTCGTGGGTCAGGCTGTGCACATAGGCTTCGATATAGGCCTTGCCATCCAGCTGGCGGCGCATGGTCTCGAGGGAGCGACCGAGCCGGTCCAGCTCGGGGCTGTGGAGCCTTGGCAGACTGGCGGGCTGGCCCTGGCTGACCGCATCGGCGTAGTGCACCAGCTTGCCGATGGCGCGGTTGAGCCACCACACCAGCAGGGTGCCGATGAGCAATGAGATGAACAGCAGCAGGGCGGCCCCCTGCAATAGCTGGTGCTCGCTGCGCTCTATCATGGGCAGCAGGGTGCGGTTGGGCTTGGCAACCGTGAGAGAGCCCAGGATCTCCTCCCCCTCGCGCAGGGGGGCGGCAACGTGCATCACCGAGCTGGCGGGATCGTCCGGATCGCTGCGGGTGCTGCGGGCGCCGTATTCGCCGCGCAAGGTGCGGTAGACGTCGTTCCAGCGCGAATAGTCCTTGCCCAGATCCACCCCGTCCGAGTCATAGACCACCTTGCCTTTAGCGTCGACCACATAGATGCGGTACTCGGCTTGCTGTTTGAGGTGTCCGTCGATCAGGGCGTTGATGGGGCTCTGGTTGAGGCGGGAGAAGGCGCTGGCCAGCCGGCCATCCGCCATCTTCCCCTCCTGCAGATCGTCCAGGGCCAGGGGCGCCAGCAACTGGGCCATGTCCACCAGGGTGTCCTCGGTGGCGCTGCGCACCCCGGGTTTGATCTCCTCGACGAAGATCTCCAGCACGAACCAGGCGGCCAGGGCGAAGATGAGCACCAGGCCGCACAGCAGTTGCAATCCGATTCTCATCTCATCCCCCGGCCGGTGCCCGGCAACCCTGAGTTCATGCCAGCTCCAGGCTGTAGCCCAGCCCGCGGTGGGTCAGGATCAGATTGGCCTCGGAGTCCCGCTCCCGCAGCTTGGCGCGCAGGGTCTTGATGTGGGTGTCGACGGTGCGATCCAGGCTCTCTTCGGCCCCGCTCCACACCAGGTCCATCAGCTGCTGGCGGGAGTAGACCCGGCCCGGCGCCTGCATCAGAGTCTTGAGCAGCAGGTATTCGTAGCGGGTGAGGGTCAGGGGCTGACCGTGGAAGCAGATGCGGGCCCGCTCCTCGTCCAGTGCCAGCAATTGGCTCGGTTGGGGGATTATGGGCTGGCTGCGGCGTAGTATCACCCTCACCCTGGCGCACACCTCCCGCGGCGAGAAGGGCTTGGCCACGTAGTCGTCGGCCCCTATCTCCAGCCCGATCAACCTGTCTATCTCCTCGCTGCGGGCGGTGAGAAACATCAGGGGGATGTCGGTCAGCGCCCGCACCTGCTTGCACAGCTCGAAGCCGCTGATGTCCGGCAACCCCACATCCAGGATCAGAAAATCCGGGCGCGACCGTTCCAGTCGCGCCAGCAACGGCTGCCCGAGGGGGAACCACTCCACCTCGAAACCATCGGTCTGCAGGGCATAGATCAGGGTGTCGGCGATGCTGGCCTCATCTTCCACCAGCCAGATGACTCGTTTTTGCATGGCGTCCTCGTCACAAATCGGCCTGACCATTCTGGCATCGAACCAAATCGGATCCTATTTGCCGTTTGATTTTTCCCAAAAAGGTATTAATATTTCGCCATTCTTTCGAATCGAAACTTTAAGATGACCAAACGCAACACTCAACAGCGCCGTCACACCATAGTGACCCTGGTGCAGGAACAGGGCGAAGTCAGTGTCGATGCCCTGGCCAAGCACTTCTCCACCTCGGAAGTGACCATCCGCAAGGATCTGGCCGTGCTGGAGACCGGTGGTCTGCTGCTGCGTCGTTACGGTGGTGCCGTGCCCCTGCCGAGCGAGATGGTGGTGGACAGTAATCCGGATCAAGTTTCGAAACGAAAGCTGGCCATCGCCCGTGCCGCCGCCGAGCGCATCCGCGATCACAACCGCGTCATCATCGACAGCGGCAGCACCACCAGCGCCATGATCCCCATGCTGGGCAGCAAGCGCGGCCTCATCGTGATGACCAACTCCCTCAACGTGGCCGGTGCCCTGCGCGAGCTGGAGAACGAGCCCACCTTGCTGATGACCGGCGGCACCTGGGATCCCCACTCCGAATCCTTCCAGGGGCAGGTGGCGGAGCAGGTGTTGCGCTCCTATGACTTCGACCAGCTGTTCATCGGCGCCGACGGCATAGACCCGGAGCGGGGCACCACCACCTTCAACGAGCTGGTGGGCCTCTCCAGGGTAATGGCCGAGGTGTCCCGCGAGGTCATCGTCATGGTTGAGTCGGAGAAGATTGGCCGCAAGATCCCCAATCTCGAACTTCCCTGGTCGAGCATCCATACCCTGGTGACCGACGAGGGGCTGGCCAGCGAGGCCAGAGCACAGATCCAGGCCAGGGGGATCGCGCTGATTTGCGCTCCCGTGGCGGTTTAACTCAAACATCCAACTATCCAAACGAATTTCCGTTTTTACCTCTTGAGGAGAAGTCTATGTGTGGCATCGTCGGGGCCGTCGCCCAACGTGATGTGGCTGAAATCCTGGTAGAAGGCCTGCGCCGTCTGGAATACCGCGGCTATGACTCCGCCGGTGTGGCGGTGTTCAGCGCCGATCGGCCGCTGCAGCGAGTGCGCCGTCTGGGCAAGGTGGCCGAGCTGGCCAAGGCGCTGGAAGAGCAGTCCGTCCATGGCGGCACCGGCATTGCCCACACCCGCTGGGCGACCCACGGCGAGCCCTCCGAGCGCAATGCGCACCCCCATGTCTCCGAGCACATAGTCGTAGTGCACAACGGCATCATAGAGAACCACGAAGAGCTGCGCAGCCAGCTGCAAGGCATGGGCTACGAGTTCAGTTCCGACACCGACACCGAGGTGATCGCCCACCTGGTTCACCACGAGCTGAAATCCGCCCCCAGCCTGCTGGCGGCCATGCAGGTCACGGTGAAGCAGTTGCGCGGTGCCTACGGCACAGTGGTGATGGACAGCCGTGACGACAGCCGCGTGGTGGTGGCCCGCTCCGGCTCGCCCCTGGTGATAGGGCGCGGCATCGGCGAGAACTTCATCGCCTCCGATCAGATGGCCCTGCTGCCGGTGACCCGCCGCTTCATCTTCCTGGAAGAGGGTGATGTGGCCGAGGTGACCCGTCGCGACGTGCACATCTTCGATACCAATGGCAACGCCGTGGTACGCGAGGAGTTGGAGTCCGAGCTCTCCCACGACGCCGGTGACAAGGGCGAGTACCGCCACTACATGCTCAAAGAGATCTACGAGCAGCCCAAGGCCATCACCAACACCCTGGAAGGCCGTCTGGGCACGGATCACGTGGTGGTCGAGTCGTTCGGCAACGGCGCCCGTGCCATTTTCGACAAGGTGGAGCACGTCCAGATCGTCGCCTGCGGCACCTCCTACAACTCCGGCATGGTGGCCCGCTACTGGTTCGAGGAAATCGCCGGCGTCTCCTGCGACGTGGAGATCGCCTCCGAGTTCCGCTATCGCAAGTCCGTGGTGCGCCCCAACAGCCTGCTGGTGACCCTCTCCCAGAGCGGCGAGACCGCCGACACCCTGGCGGCCCTGCGCCTAGCCAAGGAGTCCGGTTACATGAGCTCGCTGGCCATCTGCAACGTGCCGGGCTCCTCCCTGGTACGCGAATCCGACCTGGCCTTTATGACCCGGGCCGGTGCCGAGATTGGCGTGGCCTCCACCAAGGCGTTCACCACCCAGCTGGCCGGCCTGCTGATGCTGGTGGCCTCCGTCGGTCACTGCCGTGGCAACCTGAGCGCAGAGGCCGAGGCCGAACTGGTCAAGGCGCTGCAGGCCCTGCCGCTGCGCATCAAGGAGAGCCTGGCCCTGGCCAAGCAGATCGAGACCCTGGCCGAAGAGTTTGCCGACAAGCATCACAGCCTCTTCCTCGGCCGTGGCAGCCAGTACCCCATCGCCATGGAGGGTGCGCTCAAACTCAAGGAGATCTCCTACATCCACGCCGAGGCCTATGCCGCCGGTGAACTCAAGCACGGCCCGCTGGCACTGATCGATGCCGAGATGCCCATCATCGTCGTGGCGCCGAACAACGATCTGCTGGAGAAGCTGAAGTCCAACGTGGAAGAGGTGCGCGCCCGTGGCGGTATCCTCTACGTGTTCGCCGATGCGGACGCCGGCTTCAAGAGCGACGAGACCATGCGGGTGATGAGCCTGAATCACGTGGAAGAGATGATAGCCCCCATCGTCTACACGGTGCCGTTGCAGCTGCTCTCCTACCACGTCGCCCTCATCAAGGGCACCGACGTGGATCAGCCGCGCAACCTGGCGAAATCCGTGACCGTGGAATAAGCCGTTGTCAGGCATGAAAAAAGAGCCGCTGTTGCGGCTCTTTTTGTTTGGCTGGCGGGGCTGCCGTTACGACAGCCGCAGGTTGGTGATGGTCACGTCGTCCAGCGAGGGCACTATGATGCCGCTGGAGATGCTCTTGGCGATCGCCTGGTTGCGGTTCTTCGAATCCGTCTTGTTGGTGACCTGATTGAGGTGGAAGTTCACGGTACGCTCGCTGATGCCCAATATGGTGGCTATCTCCCAGGAGGTCTTGCCCTCGCTGGCCCAGAACAGGCACTCCTTCTCCCGGTCCGACAGCTCGGCCAGATGCTTCATCAGGTCCGGCCTGCTCTTTATCAGCTGCAGCGCCGCGTTGAAGATGTAGCTGGCACAAAATGACAGCATGGGAACGTTTTCAAACATCAGGTCAGAGTTGGACCTTTCCTTGCTGATGAAGGAGAGGATGCCGTGTTCCCCCTGAGGGGTGTGCAGCGGGAAGGAGACACCGTTTCTCACGCCAAAGTCGGCGGCGAGGTTCATCACTTCCCGGCTGGCGCTGGGCAGCCAGGGGGAGTCGCAGTCGAGCTTGTTCCAGAAGATGGGCTGGGTCTGCTTCAGGCCCAGGAAGACCACAGGATCCTGGGTCAGGTAGTGCCGCTCCGTGTAAGCATCAAACCAGCTGGTCGGGCAGTTGTTGAACAAGGCCACGTGTGATTTCTGCATGCTGATGGGAAAAATGATCAGCAACCGAAAGTAATCAAAGCCCATCTGATGGCTGAAGCGCTCCAGTTGTTGCTGGATATCGCTGGTCTTCTTGGCCTTGGTGAACCGATCTATGTGTTCCCAGATCGCATCGTTAAACATGTAAGTCTCCTTCTTCGACCACTTATCATCCTGATCGAAAAGACATTTTTTAGTTATTTAAAATGGTGTTGTGACTACCAACGCCAGTTGTTCCCGTGCTTGTCTAAAAAGTATCCTGTTTTTTCAGCCACAGGCCAAGAAAATCATCTGATTGCCACTGGCACGACTCTTTGAGACAATGAGAATAGTTATCATTGTTAAGATTGTGTACCATGAAAAAGATCTGGGGTCTGGCCTTGTTGCCATTGGCCGTTCATTTCGTCGCCTCGGCAGACGATCTGGTCGCGCCCGCACTGAAAAACAGCATCGCGGATGGGAAAGCCTCCCAACAGCGCGTAGAAAAGGCGGCCGATGCCGCCGTTGCCGCCCGGCTGGAGCTGCAAAATGCCCAGCTGCAACTGCGGGATCTGGAAGCCTACAACCGCTACATGCAGTCTCTGGTGGCCGATCAGCAGAATGAGCTGGGCAAGCTGACTCAACAGCTGGAAGCGGTGCAGGAAACCCGTCAGGGCCTGATCCCGCTGATGTTGCAGATGCAGGCGGATCTGGAACAGCTGGTGCAGGATGACATTCCCCTGCGCAAGGAGGACCGTCTGGCGCGGGTCGAGCAGCTGAAGGTGACCCTGGCCCGGGCGGACGTGAGCGAGGCGGAGAAGTTCCGCCAGTTGCTGCAGGCCTACCAGATCGAAGCCGAATACGGCAGCCGGATGGATGCCTATCCCGCCCAGCTGGCGCTGGATGGTGCCGAGCGCCGGGTCGATGTGCTGGCGCTCGGTCGTGTCTCCCTGCTGGCCATGACAGCCGATCGCACCCAGGGCTGGCGCTGGTCCGCCGAGAGCAAGGCCTGGTTGCCGCTGGATAGCGAGTGGCTCACCCCCCTTGCCGATGCGCTGGACATGGCGGCCGACAAGAAAGTCCCGCAACTGTTGCATGTGCCCCTGTCTGTCGCCCGTAGCCAGGAGGCTCAGTCATGAAATGGTTCCCCCTTCTGATCACCCTCTCCCTCTGCTCCCAGCTGGCCCTTGCCAATGAAGAGTGGCAACAGCAGGAACAGGCCCGCGAGCAACAGGCACAGCAGGATCTGGCATCTGTCTCCACCGAATTGCACAGTGCCCGCGCCAGACTGGCCGAGGCCCAGCGCCTGAGCAAGGAGCTGGCCGGCCAGTTTGCCAGCAATGAAAAGCAGCTGGTCGAGCTCAACACCCGCTGGGAGCAAGCCTCCGGCGACATGAACGAGATCTTCGCGGTGACCCGTCAGGGCGCCAGCGATGCGGTCAAGCTGCTGGGTGACTCCTCGGTGCAGGGCCAGTATCCGGATCGCCTGACAGCCTTGAAGGCCATGGCCCAGGACAAGCAGGTGCCGGATCGCGCCGCCCTTGCCCTGCTGCCCGCTACCCTGCTGCAGGAGATCCGCGAGTCGGGTCGGGTTGTCCAGTTCGATGGCAAGGTGCTCAATGCCCAGGGCGCGGCCAGTGAGCAGGCGCTGACCCGGGTCGGCAGCTTCGCGCTGTTTGGCAGCGAAGGCTTCCTGCAACCGAGCGGCGAAGGGCTGATCCCTGTACTGGGACTGCCCGGCGGCTTGCTGTCCGAGCTGACTGCTTATCAGGGCAAGGAAGGCGAGGCGTTGCCGCTGGATCCCTCCCACGGCGTCCTGCTCGAGATGCAGGCCCAGGCACCGACCTTCTGGCAACAAGTCCAGCAAGGGGGCCAGGTAGGCGCCATCATAGTGCTGCTGGCCGCCATCGGCCTCGGCATTGCCGCCGTGCGGCTCTGGACCCTCTCTCGCGAACTGACCCTGGTGCGTCGCCAGCTCAAGAGCGGCGAATACCACGCCGACAACGCCCTCGGTCGGGTGCTGACGGTGGCGGACAAGCACCCGGAGCTGAGCATGGAGACCCTCGAACTGAGGCTGGACGAGGCCATACTGCAGGAGACGCCCCGGATGGAGCGTGGCATCGGCATGGTCAAGGTGATCGCGGCCATTGCCCCCATGCTGGGGCTGCTCGGTACTGTCACCGGCATGATAGGCACCTTCCAGGCCATCACCCAGTTCGGTACCGGCGATCCCAAGATCATGGCGGGCGGCATCTCCATGGCGCTGATCACCACGGTACAGGGGCTGGTGGCCGCCATTCCGCTGATCCTGGCCCACAGCCTGCTGCAATCCCGTTTCACCGAGCTCTCCAATGTGCTGGAGCAGCAGGTTGCCGGCATTCTGGCCGAGCGGGCCGAGAATAACGGGGACGGGATGGAGCGGGTGGCATGATGGTCGACATCTGGCAACAGTTGCAGAGCTTCATGGGCCGTGGCGGCCCCGTGCTCTGGGTCATCCTGGCCTTGCTGGTGCTGATGTGGATTCTGATGATCGAGCGGTTGCTCTACCTCAATCTGGGCTTCGGCCCGCTGCAGCGGCAGCTGTTCGGCCGTTGGCAGGGACGCAGCGAGCGCCACAGCTGGCATGCCAAGGCGATCCGCAGCCGCTGGCTGGCCGAGGCCGAACTCGAGCTCAACCGCCATCTCATCTTCATCCGCACCCTGGTGGTGCTCTGCCCCATGCTGGGTCTGCTCGGCACTGTGACCGGCATGATAGGCGTATTCGATGCGTTGGCCGCTGCCAACCGCTTTAACCCGGAGAGCATGGCGGGCGGGATCTCCCGCGCCACCATCCCCACCATGGCAGGCATGGTGGTGGCGCTCTCCGGCGTGTTGTTACTCAGTCGTCTCGAGAGCCAGGCCAAGCGTGCGCTGGCCAAGACCCGGGACGGCCTGCGAGAAGAGAAGGTAATGCAATGAGACGGCAATCCAAACGCCAGCGTGATGAAGTGCAGATCGACATGACCCCCATGCTGGATATCGTGTTCATCATGCTGATCTTCTTCATCGTGACCACCTCCTTCGTACGGGAAGCCGGGCTAGAGGTGCACAGGCCCCAGGCGAGCCAGGCCAAGGCGCAGAAGTCCTCCAGCATCATGCTGGCGATCGGCGCCCAGGGGCAGATCTTCCTCGACCGCAAACAGGTGGATGTGGAGCGGGTGCAGGCCAGTCTGGCCCGCCTGCTGTCGGAGCAGCCCGAAGCCAGCCTGGTGATCCAGGCCGATGAGCGGGTGCCCCATGGCAAGGTGGTGCGGGTGATGGATGAGGCCAAGGCGGCAGGCATCGCCAATATCGCCGTGGCGGTGGCGCCGAAATGAAGTTCAAGCTGATGAGCCTGGGGCTGGGGATTGCTCTCAGCCTGGGGATCCTGCTGTTTATGGCCACGCTGGTGGAGCCGCCCAGAGGGGAGAAGGCGAGCGCCGAGCAGAAATCCATTGTCATCAACATGCAGACCGAGGTGAACGAGGTGCAGGTGCGCGAGCGTCCGGTACCCCAGGAGCCGGAACCCTTGCCGGAGCCTCCCGCCGCTCTGGCGTCCACGCCCATGCCCATGCCTGCGGCAGCGCCGCTGCCCTCGGTGCAGCCCAGCCTGGATCTGGTATCCAGCCTGAGCGCGGTGCAGGTATCTGCCCCCGGGGTCGCAACCAGCCCTACCCCGGTGGCGAGCGGCAGCTTCCATGGTCAGTCACAGGGCGCGGGCATAGGGGTCGGCGACATGCTGACCCCTTTGCAGCGGGTCGAACCCGTCTATCCCTATCGGGCCCAGCAGGCCGGCATAGAAGGCTCGGTGACCCTGCGCTTTAGCGTCGATGCCGAGGGGCGGGTACAGGATGTGGAAGTGATCGACGCCAAACCCAAGCGGCAGTTCGAGCGGGCGGCGATTCAGGCCGTCAGCAAGTGGCGCTACCAGCCAAGACCGGGTGCCACCGACAAGCTGGTGCAAACCATCAATCTCAAATTCAAATTGGAGTCATAACCATGTTGCGGATCTGGATCTGCCTGCTGGCCCTGGTCAGCCAAGCCTGTCTGGCCATGGAAGTGAGCCCTCATTTCTCCCGTCAGCTGGAGCCCGTGATGAAGCTCTATCAGTCGGGTCAGTGGCAACAGGCCCAGAACAAGGCGACCGGGCTCAAGCCTGGCTCCGATGCCGAGCGCGCCTGGCTGGCCCAGTTGCAGGCTTCACTGGCGGCCAACTTGCAGCAGACCGCACAGGCGAGTCGCTACGTGGAGCAGGCGCTGGCCTATAAAGAGTGGCCCGAGCAGCAGCAGCTCCAGTTGCTGCGTCTGCGTGGGGATATCCAGGCCCAGCAATCCAACTGGTCAGGCGCCATCGCCAGTTACAAGGCGGCACTGGCACTCAAGTCCGACGATGCCTTGCGTCTGCGTCTGGCCGGCCTCTATTACCACAACAAGCAATATGGCGAGGCGGTCAGCCAGAGCGAGCAGTTGCTGAAGAAAGGTTGGCACAAGCAGACGGCGATCATTCGCCTCTCCGCCCTCACCGCCCTGCAACGTTATGGCGCAGCGGCAGAGCAGGCGGAAGAGCTGATCCGCCACGAACCGAAAGAGAGCAAGTGGTGGCAACAGGCGGTATCGCTCAACCTCTCCGCCAAGCGCGGAGACCAGGCGCTGGCGCTGTTGCAGACCGCCATCGACCGTCAACTGATGGATGATGCCGCCGCCCGCAACCAGCTGATCCGGCTCTATGCCTGGCAGGGGCTACCCTATCGCGGTGCCCGTCTGCTGGAAGCGGCCATGGCCAAGGGACAGATGAAGGCGAGTGCCGAGAACCAGCAACTGCTGGCCCAGTTGTGGGAAGGTGCCCGCGAGTGGCCCAAGGCGGTAGATAGCTGGCAACTGCTCGCCAAACAGCATGCCCAGCCCAAGGCGGCCATGCGCGTCGCCGAGCTGCTGCTGCAACAAGGCAAGACAGAAGCCGCCATGACCCAGCTGGTGGCCATGAAGTCAGCCAAGGGTGAGCAGGGCAATAGAGCCAAGGCACTGCTGGTGCAGGCACATCTCAATAAGGAGCAGTATGCCCAGGCGCTGGAGCTGGCTCGCGAGCTGCAACAGCAGGATAACTGGCAACAGCGGGCGACCAGCTGGGTCAACTACATCCAGGCTCAGACCGATGGGATGAACAAAAAAGCGGCATGAAACGGGGCTAAAACTCGCATTTCATGAGGTTCAGCCTGCTTTTTCAGCAAACGAACTCATTTTTACAAAAAGCCCTTGTCATCCCGGCGCGGCTCCCTATAATGCGCCCCTACCAGCACGGCGGAACACGCCGG
>RCUN01000090.1_pt1 | contig 101526 bp, 94 predicted proteins | sample 2166181 | NCBI WGS metagenome assembly RCUN01 (sample SAMN09932603, study PRJNA488358) | compost metagenome | feature: garden; material: soil; isolation source: compost soil in crotononitrile-enriched culture | place: Germany: Experimental Botanical Garden Goettingen | collected 2016-01-27 | reverse complement strand
TTGATGCATCAGCCCAGGACGTGGCGCTGATGCGTAATATATCAAAAGTTTCCGCCGCTGCCCATATGCCGTTTATCGGCTCTGCCGGTCCGGCGTTCTTTTTAAAAGAAAATATGGAGCAGGTCGCGGCCATCAAAGATATCGGCAACTACTTCGACCGTGCCGAGTACATCAAATGGAAATCGTTCCGCGACACCGACGACTCCCGCTATCTGGGTCTGGTGATGCCCCGTGTGCTGGGTCGTCTGCCATATGGTCCGGACACCGTGCCGGTGCGCAGCTTCAACTATGTCGAAGAAGTGAAGGGCCCTGATCACGACAAATACCTGTGGACTAATGCCTCGTTCGCGTTTGCGGCCAACATGGTGAAGAGCTTCATCAACAACGGCTGGTGCGTACAAATCCGTGGCCCGCAGGCGGGTGGCGCAGTACAAGACCTGCCAATCCACCTGTATGACCTGGGCACCGGTAATCAGGTGAAGATCCCGTCAGAAGTGATGATCCCGGAAACCCGCGAATTCGAATTCGCCAACCTCGGTTTCATTCCATTGTCGTACTACAAGAACCGCGACTATTCCTGCTTCTTCTCGGCGAACTCTACCCAGAAACCGGCACTGTATGACACGGCCGATGCGACCGCTAACAGCCGGATTAACTCACGCCTGCCGTATATCTTCCTGCTGTCGCGTATCGCGCACTACCTGAAGCTCATTCAGCGCGAAAACATCGGTACGACCAAAGACCGCCGTCTGCTGGAACTGGAGCTCAACACCTGGGTGCGTGGGCTGGTGACCGAAATGACTGACCCGGGCGACGAACTGCAGGCTTCACATCCGCTGCGCGATGCGAAGGTGCTGGTAGAAGACATCGAAGACAACCCGGGCTTCTTCCGCGTCAGACTGTTCGCCATCCCGCACTTCCAGGTGGAGGGCATGGACGTCAACCTGTCACTGGTTTCTCAGATGCCGAAGGCGAAAGCGTAACGTAAGGCAGGAAGTCAATGAAAACGGAACAACCGTTATGGGGCAGGGGCCAGATGGTCTCTCCCCAGCACTTCCAGCAACAGGCCGCGTATGCGGCCTGGTCTGCGGAATGCATCGCCCGACTGGGCCTCTCTCATCCCTGGGGGATGATTGGTGCTACTTTCGAACCGGATGCACTGAAACTGGGCCGCCTGCAGGCCCGTCATCTGCATGTCCGTTTCCGGGACGGTACGCTGATTGATACGGACAATGCTGACGCACTGCCGCCGGCGTTGTCACTGGAGGGAGCCACGCATGATGTCGTGGTGGTTCTGGCGCTTCCGCTGCTGCGGGCGAATGGCGGCAACTGCCTTAAACCCGATGAGGTGGCCGAACGCCCTGTTCGCTATCGCCAGCGCTGGCGGGATGTCCGCAACACCTTTGGGGAAGACACTCGACAGATTGCGGTGATGCAGCCAGAACTGACGTTTCGTTTCGCCCATCAGAACAACAGTGATTACCTGACCTGTCCGGTCGCCCGTCTGCAGCAGGATTCACAGGGGAGCTGGGTACCCGATGAAACCTTTCTTCCGCCCCTGCTGGCTCTGCAGGGCAGCCGCTGGCTGGTGACCCAGCTGGAACAGCTGATGACGCAACTGCGTGCCCGTCTGAGTCGCCTGATGGACATGCGTCGTGAAAGTAACGAGCGCATGGCCGATTTTGCCGTGGCGGATGTGTCTCTGTTCTGGCTGCTCAATGCCCTGAACAGCGCAGAGCCCGTGCTCGGACAGTTTCAGCGTCACCCGCAAAGTTCACCGGAGCGTCTGTACCCGGAACTGGCACGCCTTGCGGGCAGCCTGCTGACCTTCTCGCTGGAGCACCAGGTGAGTGCCATTCCTGTCTGGCAGCACGAGCAGCTGAATAACGTCTTCCCGCCGCTCTTTGACTTACTGGGCGACCTGCTGGAGGCCAGCCTGCCGTCGCGGGTGGTAGCGATTGAGCTTGAGCATGATGCCCGGCTTCACTTCTGGCAGGCCCGTCTGCATGACCCACGCCTGCGCGAAGGGGCGGATTACTACCTCTCCGTACGTTCACCGATGCCGGTGGCACAGCTGCAGGAACAGTTCCCGCGTCAGTGCAAGGTCGGCAGTCCCGATCATGTCAGGAGTATTGTCAATTCATCACGGGTGGGTGTGCCGCTGACGCCACTGCGTCATGTGCCGGCCGCCATTCCGCTGCGCCTGGAAAACCAGTATTTCAGCCTGGATGTCTCTCATCCTCTGGCCACCGACATGCTCCAGGGGGGGACCTGCATGTTTTATGTTCCGGGCATGCTCGGCGAGCCTGAACTTGAACTCTTTGCGGTACTGAGAACATGAGTGAGCGCAAACGCGGTGCGGCCGCGTCCATTGATATTGATGCCCTGCTGCAGGACACCTGGCTGCAGGTGATCAGTCTGCGTCACGGTCCGACGTTTCAGGATGGAGAAGGGCGCACGTTGTGGGAGCGCTGCATTGCTGATGTTGAGCGTGTGCAGCGTGAGCTGAAAGCGAGCGAACTCGATGAAGCCAGCTGCCAGCATATTCTTACTGCACAGTGTGCGTTGCTTGATGAAGCCGTCAAAGGTCGTGGTGTGGAGGATGATGCCTGCGTGCAGTGGTATGACATTCCCCTGCAGGGACACTTCCTCGGCACCATGGATGCCGGTGATACGCTGTGCTCCCGGATGCGCGATGTGCTGCGTGAAGCGGCGCCTGACCATGCTGTCGTGACCTGCTTCCAGCGAGTCATGATGCTGGGGTTCCTTGGCAGTTTCCGCTCGCTGAACGATCCGGAGCGCCAGAAACTCGTCAACGCGCTCAGTGCACATGTCACGCCGTTCAGCTATCCGCAGACTCACCCGGTACTGGCAGAAAGCCGTACCGGACGGGGAATGGGCAGCTGGCTGGCGTCATGGCCCGTGCGAATTGGCCTGAGCGTGGTGGTGGTGGTCGCGCTGTGGTGGGGACTGAGCCACTGGCTGGATCAGACACTGCAGACCCTGCTACCGGGAGCCGTGAAATGAGTCCTGCACAACAGCGCGGGCTTGCGCTGTGGGCCGCCCTGCTGAGTGCAGTGGTCTGCCTGGGTTTTCTGCCGGTATCCCGACTGGTTTCTGTGCTTGTTTTGCTTACCGTGCTGGGGCTTATCCTGGCGTGCTGGACTGTCGCCAGTCGTCGTGCGGAGCATGACGTCACCCTGCGTCTGGATGACCTCCCGGAAGTCACTTACCGTCAGCCCGTGGTGCTGGTCTGTGGCGATCTGCCGTTGGCCTGGCCACAGCAGTCACCGGTGCTTACGGTCACACAGGGATGCTGGATCCGCGTGGAGGATCATCAGGATCTGGAGCAGGCCGCCCGCCAGATACTGTGGGTGCGACCTGACTGGGGTCGCCAGCTGTCGGTGATGGTCAGCGTTTGTCCGCAGAAACATGCCGACAGCGAAGCGCTTACCAGCCGCCTGCTGGCCCTGCGCTGGCAGCTCAGCCAGTTGCGTAAAGAGACGGGTCATTCTGTGCCGCTGATTCTGAATGGTCAGGTTGGCAGCGCGATGACGAATGATCTGCTCTGGCAGGCGGCTATCCCGGGGGAAGGGGTGAGGGTCTGGCGTGAGTCTTCAGCGCCAAGTTCAATCGCTGCATGGGTCACCACCGGTGGATCGCCTGCGATGCAGCAACAGGTGCTGATGAACAGCCTCATGAGCTGGTTCCATCAGCACGTCAAAGCGGTCTTTATGGATGAGAACCCCGACGTTCCTGTCATTGCTCCTGTCGCAGTGCTGTGGGGAATGGGACCGATCCTTGCCGGAAGTCTGGCCACATCAGCCTGGACTGCGTGGCTTTCCCGTCACACTGCGATGCAGCAGGTCGCGGGCTGGCAGCCGTCAGGAACGGACAGTACGGTTATCTCCCCCTTCCCGGATTTTATCCTGCCGCTGCTGCCCGAGGGACGAGGCCTGACGCCGCGTGGGCGAGCCTTCCGTTGTGCGCTCGGGATTTTCACGCTGGCGGCCATTGCTGCGCTGCTCAGCAGTGGCTGGAACAATCGTCAGCTGCTGCAGCGCGTGAGCTTCGATATTGCCCGCTATGACCGTATCCCGATGCATGATTTCGGACCAAAAGCCGATGCCGTTGCTGTCCTGCGTGACGATGCGGCAGTGCTGGATGACCTGGCGCGCAATGGCGTACCGGCGCGGATGGGCCTTGGTCTGTATCAGGGTGAGCGTCTGCGAATGCCTGTGCTGGATGCGATCCGTTCGTATGTGCCTCCTCCGCCGCCACCTAAACCACAGCCGAAACCCAAACCGGTACCGAAAATAGTGCGTCTCGACAGCATGTCATTGTTTGATTCCGGAAAATCTGTCCTGAAAGTGACGTCCACCAAAATGCTGGTCAATTCACTGGTGGGCATTAAAGCGAAGCCCGGCTGGCTGATTGTGGTGGCAGGTCATACCGACAATACCGGCAATCCGCAACTTAATCAGACGCTCTCACAGCAACGTGCCGAAGCGGTACGGGACTGGATGCGTGACACCGGCGATGTGCCGGAAAGCTGTTTTGCGGTGCAGGGCTATGGCGCCAGCCGCCCCGTGGCAACCAACGACACGCAGGAAGGCCGTGCGGCCAACCGCCGCGTAGAAATAAGCCTTGTGCCTCAGGCTGATGCCTGCCAGGTGCCGGGCAAACCAGCGTCACCGGATGAAAGTGACGCATCAACTCAAGAAATGGAGAAGTAAACCATGGCAATTCCCGTTTATCTGTGGCTGAAAGACGACGGCGGTGCGGACATTAAAGGTTCCGTAGATGTTAAAGACCGTGAAGGCAGCATCGAAGTGGTGGCTCAGGAGCATAACCTGTACATCCCGACCGATAACAACACCGGCAAACTGACCGGGACCCGCGTTCACACGCCTTTCCTGTTTACCAAAGAAATCGATTCTTCCAGCCCGTACCTCTACAAGGCAGTGACCACCGGTCAGACCCTGAAGTCTGCTGAATTCAAGTGGTACAAAATCAACGATGCGGGCCAGGAAGTGGAGTATTTCAACACCAAACTGGAAAACGTGAAGGTCGTGAAGGTAAACCCGGTCATGCATGACGTGAAAGACCCGGCTTACGAGAAACACAATCACCTCGAGCAGCTTGAACTGCGCTACGAAAAAATCACCTGGACCTACAAAGACGGCAACATCATTCATTCCGATTCCTGGAACGAACGCGCCACCGCGTAAGTCTGCAAGCGGACAGCCCCCTCTGTCCGCTTTCTTTGCTGAGTGCCTGTCTGCACGGGCCTTCAGCAAAGAAACCCACAATCTGCCTGCCCGACCTTATGCGCTTTGGTGTCCTGAATCACAGGAAATAGCGAAGGGCGGTAGCGTGTCCGGAATACATAAAGAGAGAAACTCATGGAAAATCCTGCCATCCTCCTTCGACGTCTGAACCCTTACTGCGCCCGCGCTATGGAAGGTGCCGCCTCCCTGTGCCAGACCCGCGCTCATGCTTCAATCCTGCCAGAGCACTGGTTGCTGAAACTGCTGGAGCAGGGCGAAGGTGACCTTACGGTACTGGCGCGTCGCTACGAATGGGATATGGACGCCCTGTGGCAGGATTTACTCGGCTGGCTGGATAATCTTCCGCGCTCGGTGCGTGGGCGACCGGCTCTGTCCGACAACATTCAGACCCTGATGCAGGAGGCCTGGCTGATTGCTTCCCTGAACGGTGAGGAGCAAATCCGCAGCATCCATCTGCTGATGGCGCTGGTCGATAAACCGAAACTGGTGCGTTGTGACGGCCTGTGGCCGCTGCTGACGCTGGGCCAGAGCCAACTGGAGCGTCTGCGTCCGCTGATTGATGCGCAGTCCGACGAGCGCCCGGAAATTCAGCAGGAAGCAGCGCTGGCGCAAGGCGGGGGCGATGTTGAAATGGTTGGACGTCCGGTGGGGGCAGAGATAAAAGACGGTGAACTCAGCCCGGCGCTGCAAAATGCGCTGGATAAATTCACCCTCGATGTCACTGCCAAAGCGCGTGAGGGCAACATTGACCCGGTGTTTGGCCGTGATACCGAAATCCGTCAGATGGTCGATATTCTCTCCCGTCGCCGTAAAAACAACCCGATTCTGGTTGGCGAGCCGGGCGTCGGTAAAACGGCACTGGTTGAAGGGCTGGCGCTGCGCATTCATGAGGGCAACGTACCGGAATCACTGAAAACCGTGAGCCTGCGCACCCTCGACCTCGGCCTGCTGCAGGCGGGCGCGGGCGTGAAGGGCGAATTTGAGCAACGCCTGAAAAACGTTATCGACGCGGTGCAACAATCGCCCACACCTGTTCTGCTGTTTATCGACGAAGCCCACACCATTATTGGCGCAGGCAATCAGGCGGGCGGGGCGGATGCGGCCAACCTGCTGAAGCCGGCACTCGCCCGCGGTGAACTGCGCACTATCGCCGCCACCACCTGGAGCGAGTACAAACAGTATTTTGAACGCGATGCGGCACTGGAGCGCCGTTTTCAGATGGTAAAAGTCGACGAGCCGGACGACGACACCGCCTGCCTGATGCTCAGGGGCCTGAAATCCCGCTATGCCGAACATCACAATGTGCACATTACTGACGATGCGGTGCGGGCGGCCGTCACGCTGTCGCGCCGCTACCTCACCGGTCGTCAGCTGCCGGACAAGGCCGTTGACCTGCTTGATACTGCGGCGGCGCGTGTGCGTATGAGCCTCGATACGGTGCCTGAACAAATTGTGCGCCTGAAAGCGCAGCTGACCGCACTCGAACTGGAAGAGCAGGCGTTGCTGGAAGATATAGCGGCAGGCTGCAATAAACACGGCGACCGTCTGGAAAGCATTGAACAGCAGCGGACAGAACTGGAAAGCACGCTCCAGCGGCAGGAAAGCCGTTTTATTGATGAGAAAATGCTGGCACAGCAGCTGATGGCCAGTCGGAAGGATATCAGCAAGCAGGCGGAAATTTTGGCCCTGCAACAGCAACTGACACAGGAGCAGCAGGGCGACGCCCTGATTCAGGTGGATGTGGACACCCGCACCGTCGCCAACGTGATTGCCGACTGGACCGGCGTGCCGCTCTCATCATTAATGAAAGACGAACAGACCGAACTGCTGAGCCTGGAAGGGGAAATCGGCAAGCGGGTGGTGGGCCAGGACGTGGCACTTAACGCCATCGCTCAGCGTCTGCGTGCCGCCAAAACCGGGCTCACCTCCGAGAACGGCCCGCAGGGCGTGTTCCTGCTGGTCGGCCCGAGCGGCACCGGGAAAACCGAAACCGCGCTGACCCTCGCGGATGTGCTGTACGGCGGCGAGAAGTCACTCATCACCATCAACCTGTCCGAGTACCAGGAGCCGCATACCGTCTCCCAGCTGAAGGGCTCGCCACCGGGCTATGTTGGCTACGGTCAGGGCGGCATTCTGACCGAGGCGGTGCGTAAGCGCCCGTACAGCGTGGTGCTGCTCGATGAAGTGGAAAAAGCCCACCGCGACGTGATGAACCTGTTCTACCAGGTATTCGACCGCGGTTTCATGCGGGACGGGGAAGGGCGCGAAATCGATTTCCGCAACACCGTCATTCTGATGACCTCCAACCTCGGCAGCGACCACATTATGCAACTGCTGGACGAGCAGCCGGACGCCAGCGAAGGCGACCTGCACGAACTGCTGCGGCCCATTCTGCGCGACCACTTCCAGCCCGCGCTGCTGGCGCGATTCCAGACGGTGATTTACCGCCCGCTGGCGGAAACGGCGATGCGCACCATCGTGCAGATGAAACTGGAGCAGGTCATCAAACGCCTGCACCGCCACTACGGCCTGACCACGCACATCGACGAAAGCCTGTTCGATGCGTTGGCCGCCGCCTGCCTGCTGCCGGACACTGGCGCGCGCAACGTCGACAGTCTGCTCAATCAACAAATTCTGCCGGTGCTGAGTCAGCAGTTGCTGACCCACATGGCGGCGAAACAGAAACCACAGTCGCTATGCCTTAGCTGGAGTGAGGAAGAGGGTATCGGGCTGGAGTTTGACCGTACACAAGGAGTGCACGCATGAGCAGTAACCCCCCGATAAGATTCAGCCATAACCATCACCAGTTGTCGGTGAAGGGATGTGAAGCAGAACTCGATGTGCTGGCGTTTGAAGGCGATGAAGCCCTGAGCACGCCGTTCCGCTACCGGATTGAATTTACCAGCCCTGACCATGCCATCAGCAAAGAAATGATGCTGATGAAAGCGGCCTCCCTGACGCTGCAGGCCCCGGTTGACCAGGGTTACGGCATCAAAATGCAGCAGACCGTGCGAACCCTTCAGGGGGTGGTGAGCGGCTTTGAACGTCTCAGTACCTCAAAAGATGAAACCCACTATGCCCTGACGCTCCAGCCACGCCTGGCGCTGCTTGACCGCTCGCATCAGAACGCCATTTATCAGGATATGTCGGTTCCGCAGATTGTGGAAAAAATCCTGCGTGAGCGCCATAACATGCGCGGTCAGGATTTTCTGTTCTCGCTTACAAAAGAGTACCCGCGCCGTGAGCAGGTGATGCAGTACGGCGAGGATGACCTGCACTTTATTACCCGCCTGATGGGTGAGGTCGGCATCTGGTTCCGTTTTACCATTGATACGCGTCTGAACATTGATGTCGTGGAGTTCTACGACGGTCAGCAGGGGTATGAAAAAGGCCTGACCCTGCCATCAGTTCCGCCATCAGGACAACATTCGGACGGTGTGGACTCGGTCTGGGGCATGGAGAGCCATCATAACGTGGTGCAGAAGCAGGTCAGCACCCGTGATTACAATTACCGCCAGGCCACGGATGACATGAACACCCAGGTCGATGCGACCCGCGGTGATGCCACCACCTACGGTGATGCCTATCATTACGCAGACAATTACCTGACACCCGGCAACACTTACGACCGCCATCCGGCCCCGGAGTCCGGGGCGTTTTATGCCCGCATTCGTCATGAGCGCTACCTGAATGGCCAGACGCAGACCCATGCCATCACCAGCTGCCCGACCCTCTCGCCGGGTCAGGTACTGAAAGTTACCGGCGGGTACGAAGTGGCCGACGTGTTTGCTCAGGGCGTGGTCGTCACGGCGATGCACAGCCATGCGCGCCGTGATGAAGACTTTGGCGTCAACTTCGACGGCATCCCGGACAGCACTGATTTTGGTTTCCGTCCGGAACCTGGCTCACGCCCGGTGATGGCCGGCACATTACCAGCCCGCGTCACCAGTACCACCGAAAATGACACCTACGGACATATCGATAAAGACGGCCGCTATCGCGTCAACATGCTGTTTGACCGTGATAACTGGGAGACCGGGTTCGAGAGCCTGTGGGTGCGTCAGTCCCGCCCGTATGCGGGAGACACTTACGGCCTGCACCTGCCGCTGCTGGCGGGCACCGAAGTGGCGATTGGCTTTGAGGACGGTAACCCGGACAGACCGTACATCTCCGGTGTACTTCACGACTCGGCGCACGGTGACCATGTCACTATTCGCAATTACAAACGTAACGTCCTGCGGACGCCTGCGAACAACAAAATCCGCCTCGATGACAGCCGTGACCAGGAGCATATCAAGGTCTCCACCGAGTACGGCGGCAAGAGTCAGCTGAATCTCGGACATTTAGTGGATGCGGAGAAGCAGAAGCGCGGTGAGGGTTTTGAGCTCAGAACCGACAGCTGGGGAGCCATCCGGGCACAGAAAGGGATGTTCATCAGCGCTGATGGCCAGACGAAAGCACAGGGCCAGGTGCTGGAGATGCAGCCAGCGGTCAGCAATCTGGGGGATGCCCGGGAGCAGATGACGTCTATCTCCGATGATGCGCAGAAGGCGACCGCGAACCCGGCCGATCTCCAGGCGCAAATTAAACTGCTGGAACAGCAGCTGACAGACCTCAAAAAATCAGTGCTGCTACTCAGCGCACCGGATGGAATGGCGCTGACCAGCGGACAGCATCTGCAGGTATCTGCCGGGCAGAACCTGATAGCCACAGCTGGTAAAAATGCAGACGTCAGCGTGGTGAAAAATCTGTTCATCGGGGTGGGTAATGCCCTGAGCGTGTTTGTTCGTAAGCTGGGGATCAAGCTCATCGCGAACCAAGGGCCGGTAAAAATACAGGCGCAGAATGACCTGATGGATCTGATCGCCCGCGGCGAACTCAGTCTCACCAGTACCGAAGATGAAATCCGTATTACTGCGAAGAAAAAAGTCACGATTAACGGGGGCGGAAGTTATATCACAATTGATGCCAATGGCATTGAGTCTGCCACTCAGGGGGAGTACAGGACTAAAGCCGGGCATTACGGGCGAAAAGATAAGGCCAGTGAGCCAAAAGACTTCCCGAATGTGGCACCTGAAACGACCGAACCTTCCAGTAACTTCAGCTTTTCCTGACAAGGAGTCACACATGATTATCAGTCCTCCGTTTCTGAGAGATAAAGATGCCACCCAGTCTGACGCAGACTGGATTGAAGCGATGATGCCAGTCAATGCTCGCCGGGGATATCCTCTCAATGCATCAGAGTCCTGGCATGGGGGCATCCATATATCACATACGGATGTAGGCACAACACCGGAGAAAGTGAGGGCAATTGCTGACGGGACGGTCGTATCGTTCCGCAAGCCCTCCCCGCCAGAGAAAAGAGACCAGTTTCCACTGAAATATGCCCCTGTCAGGGGGACGGATGATGGCTATGTGCTATTGAAGCATGAGACAGAAATTGGTTCCGGAGAAGACGGTAAGGTTGTTTTTTATTCTCTGTATATGCATCTGAAGTTTCTGGAGGCAGAGATAAAAGCTGACGCCAAAATTTACCGGAAAGACTCGCTTGGCTCTTCCGGAATGACTGACGGGCAGAACGAATTTCACTTCCAGGTTTTCTGCGATGACGACAACATCAGTAAACTGACAGGCAGAAAGACAGAGGAGCTGGACATTTCGAAAGATGGTCGCACCGATGCGGTTTACGGTGATATCCATTTTTATCTGCCAGCAGGAACAAAGTTTTATGACAAGGCGCCGGCAGATCACAGCACTTCCATCAACGGACTTACTGAACGCTATACCAGCAATGCACCTCTGTATGCCAGTATGACTCTGGCCCAGGGCAACTGTACGATGGTGACCCGGCAAAAAAATACGCAAATTGACGGGAAGTATGATCTGCTGGGCGAGCCGCTGGTTAACGCTGACGGTGAAGACTACGAATATAACCTTTATAAAATCGCGATGCGGAATTATAAGGAGAGCCCCAGCGCCGGATTTGAGTTGCTTCGTTTTGGGCGGGTAATTAATACTGAGCATGAAACGCTGGTGCCGGCAGATGCGCCATTATGGATGACGGTCAGTTATCCGGGCGGAGCTGGCGTGGTAAATCTTGCCGATCCTGGCATAAAAAAGTTTAGTGATGCTGATTTTCCGCACTGGACGGGATGGCGGCTGGTAGATGATGACAACGATACACACAGTCAGTGTAATTCGGCGATCATCAGAAAGTTGCAGGAAGAAGGCAGTTACGAAACTCAAAGCAACAGGCTTATCTGCTGTTTACCATTCGAGTGGGAAAAAAGCACAATAGATGCCAGATATAAATGGTTGATGACCGGTCTGCCCTGGGAGCAGTGTACGCCGGAAAAAACGGCCATATGGCAGGTTCCCGGGTCGCAGGAATCAAATGAACGTACGCTAATGAGTGAGGAAGACTATGGCAAATTTAAGCAACACGCAGAAGCGCTGTGTTTTGATTCAGGAGCTCTCGGTAGCGGAAGATTGTGGCATTTCAACCCTGTAGATTTTATTACTCACATGAGACTTTGTAGTTGGCTCAGTCTGAACGATATTATTAAATTGGTGAGAAAGTATCAAAAATCACCTGTGGCTGTTTATGATCGTCGACATCCATTAACCATTGATGAACTAACAAAGCGATTAACCGAAGAGGGAACGAACAGTGCAGGGGATGTTAAACGTCCAGCGGTTATAAATGAGGCTCTCCCCAAAATACTAAATAAATATGGAATTAATACACCAATTAGAATTTCACACTTCTTCGGTCAGATGGCTGCTGAAACCGGGCGGTTCGATAGTTTAGTCGAGTTAGGCTCTGCGAACTATTTTTCTGTACACTACGACCCGGGCACGGATCAGGGGCATAAGTTAGGGAATACTCTGACTGGTGATGGTGCTAGATTTAAAGGCCGAGGAGCTATTCACCTAACTGGAAGGGCTAATTATGGTCATTACAGTGAATATCGGCAAGGTTCAGGTTCTAATTATTTCACTACAGAACCCCATAATGACCTGATTGTAGAGGATGCATTTTTTGCATTTGATGCTGGAGGTTATTACTGGTCCAGTAAGCAAAAATATATAAGCCGCAATAGGCGACTTGTAGCCTCAGGGAAATTAGGTATAAACTTTTGGGCTGATCAAGGTGCGACTCATAACGATGCAGAAGAGGTTACAAGGAGAATAAATCCAGGAAGAATGGCGTTTGAGGACGTCAGGTGGCCTGCATTTAAGCACGCGTGGTATGTGCTTAACGATTCTACAGAACAAGAAGCCGATTATTTTGCCATTAAGGAATAAAATGAAATATTTAAAATTGCTAATCGTGTTATTTGTGTCGATGACCTTTTCTGCAATTGCAATGAGCTCAAATCCAAAATTGACTCCTCAGCAGACAGTCATTAACTTTATAAGTGACTATGAGCAGTGGAATGAAGAAGCTACGCAAAATCTAAGTGAAGACACTGGTTTTCAGGCAAAAGATGAGTACATTAAATTACTAAATAAGTATTGCACTCAATCTACAAGCAGGATTGGTTATGATGTCTATGGTCAATACTCGTTGCATATTGCTGATGGGGAGAAAATACTCAGCACTAAAAAAAATAACCAAGAGGTTATGATTAAAACAGGAGTGTCCTCTAGATTTGGAGATACAGACGCTGATATGGATTATTTTGAATACCACCTGGTTTTGGATAAAAATAAATATTTAATTGAAGAAGTGTATCAGTTGTCAAAATCTGGTAAAAAAACCAAAACATTATAACTTCATAAGTTTGATTCTTAGATGCTCTCTTGCAAAAAGTTTGCTGGGGCATCTGATTTGAAGTTTTATTGTAGTTATTTGGCTGAGAAAATATGTTTTATTCCCTAAAGCATCTTCCTGAATTTTATCCACGACCTGTCACACCAAAAAAAACACGTTGGATTGCTGTCCTGGTGGCGATGTTGGTTATCAGCGTGATCTTCATGCGTATATTCGGGCGATACATCGATAATAACCACTTCTGGTTGGCCGCTATTGGTACGCCCTTTGCTGTTTGGATTGTAACTTTCGGTTTTCGCATGTGGATCTGGTCATTACAGGACAGTAAAGCGAATGGTTTTGATAGGCAGCGGGAACAGTGGATCTTGAACGAGACCCGTAGGGCTCGTCGTGCGCTTCAGGTGTTGAATACGACATTTATCACGGCCCATCAGGAAGATGAACAATCTTCTGTTGCAGTTGAAATGCTCAATAACCACAGCATTATCATTTCGCAGTCGGACTGGAAAGGCGAAGAAAGCAAGCGACTGAGCCGTATTACGGCAGAACCAGAAGATACTCCTGGGTTGGTCATCTTGCGTTTGTTCTCTGAGCTTATTGCTGATCTTCCAGTTCACCAGTTTCCTGAGAACGCTTCGCTTGTTGTCATCCTAGATGTCTCGTCATCTCTGCCACTCCCTGCTGTCAGAAATATCTGGCAGGAAGCCTGGCAGGAGAGTGGCATAACCTGCGCTCTTGAGTACACAGACAGCAATGGGCCGGGGGTAGTCAGCCACTGGCTGGATCACCGCATTAAAGATGATGCGATGTTATTGATTGTTGGCCTCCAGATTGATCCGGTTGTTTCAAACAATACTGCTGAAGCAGCCGTTGCTCTGCTTCTTGGCAACCGCCTGACCCAAGACGCGCTTGAACCCCTCGCGCTGCTGCACCGGCCAGATGCTGCGCCACCAGGTGAATTAAGTGAGGGGATGAACATGGCCGCCTATAACGTCCCGCTCAAAGAAAATAGCGTGAAAAATTTATGGCTTGCCGGGCTGACGGGTGAGCAGCGCGCAGAAGTGATTGTGTGCCAGAACGCACATCCTGCGCAGTCTGTAGAGGACGACGCTATCGTTTCACTCGATACATCCATGGGACATGCCGGAGCTGCAGCCCCCTGGCTAGCTATCGCTGCCGCCACCGAAATCGCCCGACAAACACAGTCACCACAGATGATTATCTGCGGTGATACCACACAGAATGTGCTGTGGAGCACGCTCATTACCTCGATTGCTTCCCGACAGGAGATGGATCCGTGAAGCTACATTTAGCACCGAAGACTACGGAAGGCCGCTATCTTGCTGTCGCATTGATTTTCTTTTTGCTGTTAGTCGTTATGACGTTCATGGTCTGGAAACATCCGGATATAGCCGGGATTGAAGACGGCAGTCAGCAGCAAATTTACTGGCTTATCGCCGGCGGATGTATTTCAGGCTGTGCCCTTATCGTATCCTTAGTGCTCCTGGCGGCGGTACGCAGTGCCGGTAAGCAGGAGTTTAATGCGCTTGTCGACAACACTAACGGTGATGATGAGAAAAAGAAACGGGAAAATGATAAAGCACCTGTTCACCCTGCGGTGGCCATGTGTAACAAGATTCGTGTGCATCTCCGCTCCCGTATTGGTCTTTACTGGCGTCGTAAAACCCGTTTGTTGTTAATCACGGGCGATGAGGCGGCAATCGAACAGCTGGTACCGGGTCTGCAGGAAAACCAGTGGCTTGAAGGTAACCGTACCGTTCTGATTTACGGCGGCAGTCTGACTGCTGAGCCCGATAAGGAAAAGTACACCGCGCTGCGCAAACTGCGTCGCGGCCGCCCACTGGACGGTATTGTTCGCGTCATGCCGCAGTCTTTTAACCTGACACCACAAATCAGTGATAACGATTTACGCGGGCTGGAAAAAATCAGCGAACTGTTGCGCTATTCCACACCGGTCTGGCTGTGGCAACTGTGTGACAGCACCTGGTCGCAGAGAAAACGCACTGAACAGACGGTAGGGGCCACTTTCCCGCTGCGTGCTAAGCCTGACGATATTACCCGCCAGCTAGAACTGATGCTGCCGGCCCTGCGAACGCAGGGGGTGAGTCAGGTCGCTGAGAACAACGGCCACGACTTCCTGCTGCGCCTGGGCCAGCACCTCAAAGACGGCGGTATCGCCCGCTGGGCTCAGCAACTGGTGCCATGGCTGGCTGGCTCCCAGCAGCGCGTTCCGCTGCGTGGCCTGATGTTCAGCCTGCCGGAGAATAAACCCACCGCTATCGCAGGAGAAACAGCCGGTGCTGCACCTGCCGACGCGGAGAAATATATCCCCGAATCACAACGCCATGCGCTGACCCTGCCGGTGACCTGGCAGGGAATTGTTGATGACTGTACCCGCGTGCGTGGCCGCCGTGTCGGTATGGCGTGGGAGCAGACGCTTGCCTGGACGCTGATGGCCATCATCGGTGTCTGGGGAGCAGGGACGCTGCTGTCGTTTGCTGTCAATCGTCTGCAGATTGTCTCCGTGGCGCAGCAGGCGCATGCTCTGGTGGAGCATCCTTCCGTATCGGATTACCAGCTGACGGCCCTGCATACGCTGCGTAATGACGCCGGCCGCCTGCAGCACCGTATTCAGGAAGGTACGCCTTGGTATCAGCGCTTCGGTCTGGACCATAGCCAGCAGCTGCTCGACGCGATGCTGCCCTGGTACGGCGTGGCGAACAACCGCCTGATCCGCGACCCGGCAAATGCCGCCCTGACGCAGAAACTCAGCGCACTGGCAAACTCAGCCCCCAACAGCGACAAGCGAGCACAACTGGCGAAGCCGGGCTATGACCAGCTGAAAGCCTGGCTGATGATGGCCCGCCCGGATAAAACCGACGGCGCATTTTACGCGCAGACCATGAAAGCCGTGCAGCCGACGCGCACGGGCATCTCAACCGGCCTGTGGCAAAGCCTGTCGCCGGATTTGTGGGCCTTCTACATCTCCGTATTGCCAACGCAGCCGCAGTGGAAAATCACGCCGGATACGCAGCTGGTCAGCCAGAGCCGTCAGGTGCTGTTGCAGCAGATTGGACGGCGCAACGCGGAAAGCACGCTGTACGAGAACATGCTCAGGTCCGTGCGTCGTAACTTCGCTGATGTGTCTCTGGAAGACATGACCAGCGGTACAGACGCTCGCCGCCTGTTTACCACCGATGAGGTGGTGCCGGGCATGTTTACCCGCCAGGCGTGGGAAGGGGGTATTCAGCAGGCTATCGAAAAGGCCGCAAATTCCCGCCGGGATGAAATTGACTGGGTGCTGAGTGACAGCCGAAAAGCGGTTTCCTCAGACCTGTCGCCGGAAGCCCTGAAAGCGCGTCTGACGCAACGCTACTTCACCGATTTTGCCGGCAGCTGGCTGAGCTTCCTCAACAGCCTGCGACTTAACCCGGCGAACAATATTGCAGACGTCACCGACCAACTGACGCTGATGAGCGATGTCCGCCAGTCTCCGCTGATTGCCCTGATGAATACCATCGCCTGGCAGGGGCAGACCGGCCAGCAAAGCGAAGGTCTTTCGGATTCCATCATCAAATCGGCTAAAGACCTGGTTGGCGGAAAAGACAAACCTGCGATTGACCAGTCTGCGTCAGGACCTCAGGGACCGCTCGATGAAACCTTTGGCCCGCTACTCACGTTGATGGGTAAAAACAAAGGCAGCAACGTCATGCCGGCTGACACCTCCCTGAGCCTGCAGACGTATCTGACCCGCATCACCCGCGTGCGTCTGCGTCTGCAGCAGGTGGCCAGCGCCTCCGACCCGCAGGAGATGATGCAGACCCTGGCGCAGACCGTGTTCCAGGGGAAAAGCGTGGACCTGACCGACACACAGCAGTACGGCAGCCTGATTTCCGCAAGCCTTGGCGAGGAGTGGAGCGGCTTTGGCAGCACGATGTTTGTGCAGCCGCTGACCCAGGCCTGGGAAACCGTGCTTCAGCCGTCGGCGGCCAGCCTCAATGACAAGTGGAGCCGCTCCGTGGTGGCGAACTGGCACACCGCCTTTGACGGGCGTTTCCCGTTCGCTGCAAGCAAAAGTGATGCCTCCCTGCCGATGCTGGCTGAGTTTTTGCGTAAGGACAGCGGACGCATTGAGCGCTTCCTGACGACGGAGCTCAGCGGCGTGCTGCACAAGGAGGGCAGCCAGTGGGTGCCGGATAAGGTCAACAGCCAGGGGCTGAGCTTTAACCCGGCCTTCCTGCGGGCGATGAATCAGCTGAGCCAGCTGTCAGACATTCTGTTTACCGATGGAAGCCAGGGCATCAGCTTTGAGCTGCAGGCGCGTCCTGTACCGCAGGTGGTGGAAACCCAGCTGACCATCGATGGTCAGCCGCTGCACTACTTCAACCAGATGACCGACTGGCAGAGCTTCCGCTGGCCGGGAGACACTTATAAGCCGGGAACCATGCTCACCTGGACTACGGTCAACGCCGGGGCGCGCCTGTTCGGGGATTACAGTGGGACCTGGGGCTTCATTCGCTGGCTGGACCAGGGCAAGCGTCGACAACTTGACCGCAGCCAGTGGATGATGAGCTTTACCGCCCCGGATGGACTAACCCTGCAGTGGGTGCTGCGCTCACAACTGGGCAAAGGGCCGCTGGCATTGCTGGGGTTGCGTGGTTTCACGCTGCCGGACCAGATATTCAGTGTCGACAGCGCGGCCACCGCGCAGGCGCTGATGGCCAACACCGGAAACAGTGACATGGATGGAATCGAATAATGAGCACTTTGCAGAATCTGGTTGCCGCCTGTCAGGCTGACGAAACTCAGCTGCGTCAACAGGCGCAGGTACGCACGGAAAACTGGCAGCCCTGGCTTGCTCCGATAAATGACACCAGTCCGGCCGGAGAAGACCCCGGCTATGACGATGATTTTCAGCGTGTCCGCGAAGAGGTCAATAAACTTTCCGGTATCGATACCGGGCTGATTTGCACGCTTGCCGAAAAACTGCTGACCACCACGGCCAAAGATATCCGTATTGCCACCTATTACTGCTGGGCGCGTCTGCACCAGGACGGTGAAACCGGCTTTGCCGAAGGGCTTGAACTGCTGGCGGGATTGCTGCAACGATATGGTATGCAGCTTCATCCGCAGCGTGAGCGGAGCCGTAAAGCGGCCCTGGAATGGCTGTCGAGCTCGCGGGTGCTCGACAGCCTGTCGCTCTGGCCGGAAGTGGTACGCGACGATGCTCTGCGTACCACCGGGGCATTACTGCTCAGCAGTCACACCCTTGAAGCAGAGACGAAAGCGTCACAGCCAGAGCTGAACGCCCTTTACAGCGCGCTGGAATCTCGCCTGATGAAAGCCGGTGGCGTGGATGCCGTGGTGCCGCAGAACGCCGGTAACACGACGCCGACCCCGCAGAATTCAGACTTCACCGACCCAAATGCGCCGGTGCTCAGCCGTATCACCTCAGGACAGGATTTGCTGGCCCAGGCCCGTACCCTGACGGAGTATCTGCGTGAACAACCCGATGGCTGGCTGGCCGCACACCGGCTGATGAAAAGCCTGCGCCATGACACGCTGAGTGCTATTCCGGCACCGGATGCCGAAGGGAAAACACGCATCGAACCACCGCGTGCTGACCAGCGGGCGATGCTCAAACGACTGTACCTGCAGCAGAGCTGGCTGGAGATACTGGAGCAGGCGGACAGCGCCTTCTCCCGTGGCGCCAATCACCTCTGGCTGGATTTGCAGTGGTATATCCACCAGGCTCTGGTGAAGTCGGGGCAGGATGTGCTGGCCGATATCATCGCCGCCGACCTGAAAGGACTGCTACGGAGGCTCACCGGGCTTGAAACCCTGGCCTTTAATGACGGTACGCCGTTTGCTGATGAGGTCACGCTGAACTGGATAAACCAGAGCGTGCTGGACGATATGTCCGGCTGGCGTGATGAGCCGGTCAGTGCCGTCAGTGGGGAAGATAACGATATCCTGGCCCTCGAGCCGGAAGCGCTGGAGAAAGCGGACACTGACGGTCTGGATGCCACACTTCACTGGCTGCAGACCCGCCCTGGCACAGACGCAACAAAAGACAAATGGTTGCTGCGTCTGCTGATGGCCCGCGTGGCTGAGCAGAAGGGCAGGAATGAACTGGCCCTGCATCTGTTGGGTGAGCTCGACAGTGCCGGACAGTCAATCACCCTCACGCAGTGGACACCGGCACTGCTGTTTGAAGTGAAATCGCGTCGCCTCAGGCTGCTGCGCATGAAAGCCAGCCGCAGTGAAACCGATAAATCGCGGCTTCAGCCGGAGATGGATTTGCTTCTGTCCGGTCTGATTGCACTTGACCCGGCAAGCAGCGCGGTGCTGTGCGGATAACCCGGACTGAATTCAGCGAAAAGGAAAACATATGCCAGCAGAAGGCTTTTATCTGGTGCAGGGCGATAAAACGACCTGTGGCGGGAAAATCACCACGGGTGCAGAGGATCACACGCTGTTTGATAAACCTGTAGCCCGGGAGCAGGACAGTGTGACCTGCGGTCAACATCCCGGGCTTTTCAGGATAGCCGGGGGCATCGACAACGATACCATTCATGACCGGCGAATGGCCGGAACCCTCGACAGCTACAGTACCTGCCCCTGCAAGGCGAAGTTTATTCCGTCGATGATGGATGATACATACGAGAAGAGTTCAGCAGGAGCTGCTGCTTCTGCAGGAGAGCCAGGAAAGACCTCGATAGCTAATGCCGTTTCTCAGGCGTTTCTGGCAGGCGCGCAGGGTGATACGATGTTAGCCCCGGGATATCCTACGTTGATTAACACCCACACTGTTCCGGATGACAATGTGCGAGGGATGCTAAGACGTAACAGACATGATTTCCTCTTGCTGACGCTGGAGGAATGCCAGAGGATTATTGACGGCTGGAATTTTGTTAAAAAAGAATGGAAAGACACCACAACAAATCCTGTCGGGAATACTGTCAAAACTTATGCCACGAATATAGATGATGTGGGCAATGCTTCAGCTATGGTATACAAGCTGGGGAGTATTGGTATCACAGCAACGGTATTTGTTAACCACAAAGGAACACGGCTGATAAAAATTAGTGGTTATGCAGCAATAAGGAAAACGCTCAATGCTCCGGTCTTTGCAGAGATGAACCCAAAAATCATCGAAGCTGGAATAGGTAAATTTGGTTTGCAGAAATCCATTGTCGAAGGTGCGATTCTTGGTTTTGTATATGTATCTGTTATAGATACAATTGATTTCATATTGAATGATGAAACAACACTTGCAATGTTCCTGGGAACACTTGCTACTGATATAGTCAAAGTTGGGATTTCATCGGCAGCGCTTTACACCGTTGGATTATATACAATGTCAGCGTATGTTGTCCTGAATATTGCTGTTGTTCTTGTTTTTGGGGCTGGGTTAGCCTGGGTGTTAAACACACTTGATAAGAAATATCATATTACAGATAGTCTGGTTGAGTTCATGGCCCCTTACATCGAGTCTGCACAGCAAGAGTTTGTTGAAAAATCACGAGAAATATCAAATGACATGCTCGATTTAGGAGCTATGTATATTGATGGAATGCTCAGGAAAGGGCGGCATGTCATCGAGTCTGAGATAAAGCAGTATCTTAAGAAGTATATTGGCGACCTTACATCGCAGGTGATTGATTTATGAGCCCTAAACATAGATTTTTTGGTAACCTTATTATTTGGTGCATTTCATCATTAGGCTCTCTGTGGTTCGCAATTGATGCATATAGTGAGTTATTTGGGTTTGGAAGTGACATTGTATTTTCGCCGACAGTCTCCGCGTTGCTAATGATTCCGGTTATTCTGATATTTCCATGTATATATTGGTATTTGGCTATGCAGTACGGCGAGGAACAGGCGGTTATTAAATGTAAAAAAGCAAGCAGAGCATTTCTAGGTCTGGTTGGTGTTTTCATCGTAAGTTCTGTCATGTTTTCCTACGCGTATACCTCGACTCTTGAGAGTAAAGGCTATGTGAAATGCACCGGCCGCCCTGATGGATGGATGCCGGGGATGGCCACTGAGTATGTACTACCACCATCGGTATGTGGGCAGCATGATAATTAATAAGAGGTTCCTGTCCTCAGGAACATGTTCAGCACAATTTTATTTAGATAATACTATTCATGCGGCAATTACTGAGCAGAAATATATATGGATGATTTAACCCTGCGTTATTATGACGCTGAAATGCGCTATCTGTTGGAAGCCGGAGAAGAGTTTGCCCGCGCTCACCCTGAGCAGGCAGCAATGCTCAATCTCGATAAAGCGGGGGCGCGCGACCCGTACGTGGAGCGCCTGTTTGAAGGCTTTGCCTTCCTGATGGGACGCCTGCGCGAGAAGCTCGACGATGATCTGCCTGAACTGACGGAAGGGCTGGTCAGCCTGCTGTGGCCGCATTACCTGCGTACCATTCCGTCAATGTCGGTGGTGGAGTTCACCCCCGACTGGCGCGAAATGAAAGAGCAGATGCGTATTGTCAAAGGCTTTGAGGTGAACTCGCGGCCTATCGGTGAGAAGGGCACGCGTTGCCGGTACACCACAACCAAAGAAATTACCCTTCAGCCATTGTCGCTTGAGAGTGCCCGACTGGCGACCGATCCAGATGGCCGTTCGGTCATCACGCTGCGCTTTAACTGCAGCCATCTCGCCGACTGGAGCCGTGCCGATCTCAGCCAGCTCCCGTTCTACTTCAACGCAGACGCACCGCTGGCCTGCGCCATGCATGAGGCCTTTACCATGAACACGGCCCGCCTGTGGTTGCGGATGCCAGGTGACATGGACAGAAGACCGCTCGACGGGTATTTCACCGCGCTGGGATTTGGCGATGATGACGACCTGTGGCCGAAGGGTAACAGCAGCTTTAGTGGCTACCAGCTGCTTCTGGAGTACTTCACCTTCCGTGAGAAATTCATGTTCACAGGGCTGCGTGGGCTGGAGACCGTGGTCTTTCCGGCTGAGCTCCCCTGGTTTGAAATCGACGTGGTACTGGCGGAGCGCTGGGAGCATGACTTCAGCTTTACCGAAAAGCATCTGCGCCTGAACTGTGTGCCGGTAATTAACCTGTTCCCGCTGGAATCCGACCCGCTGACGCTCAATTCATTGCAGACCGAATACATGTTGCGTCCAATGCGCGTGCAGGATGGCCATACCGAGATATACGCGGTGGAATCGGTGATGTCATCGAGCCAGCATACCTACGTACCGTTTTCGAGTTTCCGCCACAAAGGCGGAATGATGCGTCATGAAGCGCCAGAATATTATTACCACACCCGCGTGCGCCGTGGCCCGTCGGGCCTGCATAACACCTGGCTTATCCTTGGCGGTGAAGCCTTTGATAACCACACGGTACCGGAAGACGAGAGCCTGTCGCTGACGCTGACCGGCACCAATGGCCAGCTACCTCGCAGAGCGTTGCAAAGTACCGTGCTTGATACGGTGATGAAAACCACCTCGGCCAGTATCGCCGTGCGTAACCTGTGTGCACCAACGTTACCCTGTTATCCACCGGCGCAGGACCGTTTCCACTGGCGTGTGCTGAGTCACCTCGGCAGCGGGTTCCTGTCGATGATGGATAATGCTGACGTATTGCGTGGCACCCTGGCGCTGTACGAATGGACCGACAGCGAAATGAACCGTCGTCGCCTGGAGGCCATCATCGACGTGAAACACAGTGAAACCGAGCGCTTTGAGCAGGGCTATCTGGTACGCGGTGTGCAGATTGAGGTGACGCTGGACAGTCACGGCTTTGCCGGTCGTGGCGATATCTGCCTGTTCGGCGAGATGCTGAGCCGCTTCTTTGCCCTCTACACCGATATCTATCTGTTTAACCGCCTGATTATCATCCTGCAACCGACCGGAGAGCGCCTGGAATGGGAAGAGAAGCACAACCGCCGCATTCCCGGCTGACCCCAAGGCTGGAAGCTGAGCTTCACCGTATTAACTTCTATCGTTTATGCCAGCTGCTGGAGAAGCGTAATCCGGGCAGGCCGCTAATGGGTTCAACCAGCCATCCGGCTGACGATCCGGTGAGGTTTGCGCCGCATCCGGGGATGGGTTTTCCGGTCAGCGAACTGAAAGCCGTCGAATACGACGAAGACGATGACAGCAAACCGCCAGTCGTCCGTACCACCTTTCTGGGGATGTATGGCGTCGATTCTCCGCTGCCGACCGCGTATCTCGATGACATCACCCAGCGCCAGGAAGGGCACGAGGCGCTGCAGGGCTTTCTGGATATCTTCAGCCACCGCATCCTGACGCAGTTTTACCGCATCTGGCGAAAATACTCTTATCCGGCGACCTTTGAGCCTGGCGGAACCGACAGCATTTCGCAGTCACTTCTGGGTCTGGTGGGGCTGGGTATTCCCGGTACGGCTGAGCATATCGCCACCCCGGTGTCGCGTTTTCTGTCACTGCTGGGCGTACTGCAGCAGCCCGGTAAAACCCAGGAGGGGATGCAGGCCCTGGTGAGTCTGCTGGCACCCGATACCAGGGTGCAGGTGCATCCGTATTGCCTTCGCCCGGTGGAGGTCAGTCAGCCGCTGGGCTTTTACGGTGATGACGATTTTCTGCTGGACGGCAATACGCCACTTGGCGACGAAGCAATGGATGTGAACAGTCAGCTGCTGATTGCGCTGTCCACCGATAACGAACAGGAGTCGCAGGGCTGGAAACCGGATGGCCTGCTGTATCAGGACTTTCTGGTGATGCTGCGGGTCTATCTGGGCTGGCGCTTTAAGGCAAAAATCACCCTGACCACCTCCACCCGCCTGCTGGCCGTGCCGCCGCTTGGCGAAGGCCCATTCTGGCTGGGGATGAATGGCGTGCTGGGTGCGGAAGATGAAGACATCCCGGACGATATCCCGCAGACCTTTACGACGGAACTGGGTTACTACACCGGGCTGGAGCCCGCAACACCACAACAAGGAAACCGACGTGTTACGTACAAGTTTGATTAAACCCGTGTGCTGGCTACCTGCACTGCTGGCGTTCAGCCTGACGGGCTGTGGCGTGACGCAGGGCGTCGCAGATGGCACAAAATCAGTCTATACCGCCGTGTTTTACAAAAGTATTAAGGTGCTGCACCTGGACTTTACGGCTCGTGAAGCTCTGAACACCGATGCGCGCGAAAGCAATTCGCTGTCAGAGCCGGTGGTGGTCCGTATTTACCAGCTGAAAGACCGCAAAGCATTCGACAAAACGGTCTACCAGCAGCTTCTCAAGGACGGCGACACTATCCTGAAAGCTGACCTGCTGGCGACCCGCGATGTGGTGGTGAAACCGGGCGGGGATACGAACCTCGATATGCCAATGGAAGAAGACGCACAGTTTGTCGCGGTGGTAGGGCTGTTCCGCCACCCGGACATGGTCAACAACACCTGGAAGCAGGTTATCAAACGCAACGATCTCGATCCGGATAAACCCCGTATTCTGGAAGCAGGGAATAACCATCTGACGTTACAGCCACTGAAGGATGACTGATGCCCCAGGGACACAACACACCATCGCTGTATGAAATGCTGAGCGGTCATTTTTCTGGTGGCCTGAGCCTCAGCCAGGTCAGTGAGCAGAACCAGGTGATTTTATCGGTACTCGATAACATGCAGCGGGTGCTCAACTGCCGCGCCGGTACGCTGGCGCACCTGCCGGACTACGGCCTGCCAGATATGACCAAAATCCTGCAGGGAATGCCGGGTACGGCCCATGAACTGATGGGAGCCTTATCGTCTGTGTTGCTCAAATACGAACCACGGCTGAAGAAAATTGATGTGGTACTGCTTGAACAGAATATTCCCGGTGAGCTGCGCTATGCTATCGATGCCGAGTTGAAAGGCATCGGACTGGTGCGCTATGGCACGGAATTTATGCCTGAAGGTCGCGTGCTGATACGTCACCTCAAACAGCAACAGTATCTTGACGCACAGACTCGCCTCTAATCTCCTGACGGACAGTGAAAGCATGTCGGCAAAAGCCCGTTTTTTGAAAAAATTGCAGCATCAGCATCCCCGAAGTGCCGCCTTTGACACGAAAGCCGAAGCGGATATCGCGGCATTTCGTCAGCGGATAAGCCTGCTTCATGAGTCTATGGATGAGTGGCTTGCTGGTACAGAGATACGCACCGAAGCCACCGCCACTTCCCTGATTGAGTTTCTGATTGGTGGGAGCGCGTTTTCTGTTCCGGGTATTAACCTGCACTACGCGCAGCGGAGTATCCGGTTTACCCCCATTTTTCTGTACGGGCAGGGCGTAACCGGTTGTATTGAGGTCTGCCTGACTGCAGATGGCAAAATCAGTCCCCTGTACCGACTGTTTATGCGCAGTGGTGAGCAGGATAACTGGACCTGGTGCCCGGCAGGAACGCAGAGCGGAAATCCAGCCCGGTTTGATGAAGAGGCGTTCTTTACGATGATCGCGTCTTTGATCCCTGAGTAAACCCTGTACCTGATTGTGAGCCTGGTTCGCATTTATACCCACGGACAACCCAACATGCATGATGAACAACCCCGCCAGGTGAGAACCGGTGGCGACCCGCGTTCACTGTCTGAGTTTATGGCACTGCGCGACGAGATGAGTAAGCTGACGCATCCGGCCCGGCCGGACGTCGACTGGAAGCAGGTGGAAAAACTGGCGCTCTCCCTGTTTGAAATCAACGGTGTGGAGCTGCAGACCGGCGCCTGGTATACCCTGGCGCGCAGCCATCTGGCACGGGTCAGTGGCCTGAACGAAGGTCTGGCCATCCTGACTGCCCTGCTGAGCCATCAGTGGGCTCAGCTCTGGCCACAGCCGGCACATGCCCGGGCAGAGATAATCAACGGCCTCCTGCAGCGTGTGCAGAAGCTGTTCCGCACCTTTTCGCTGGGAGCTGCAGATGTACCGGCCCTGGTCCTCGCTGAAAAGCGACTGCTGGAGATGAAGGACATACTCAGACGCCAGGAACTGGAACATGCCTGCCAGATGAATCCGGTGATGCAGCTGATACGCAGCGCGATAACCCGGCTGGAGAACTCTCCTCAGCCTGAGAATGAGCCTGCCGGGAACACGGTACCAGGGCAGGACGTTGTCATCGCTGAAGACGCCCTGGTCAGCCGCCTGGTGTATGTCATCCAGAAAGCGCCGGAAGTGGCCATTCAGGTCACTGAAGAACCGCCCGTGCAGCCGAAGCGCTGGCCTGTCTTTGTGGCCGGGATGGCGACCGCACTGGTGCTCAGCGCGGCCATGGTCTTCGGCTGGCAGGTTATCCATCGTCCGGATAAAGCGGCCCTGCCAATGGCGGCATCCGTCGCCTGGGTACCGGAGGCGATGACGCCGGCACAGATTGAAGCCTTCCGCGGGACTGAAAGTAGCAAGACCCACTCCGGGATGTGGCTTGCGCGTATGTCCAGTCAGGTCAACTGGATAACCACACTGGCACCCGGCTGGCGACTCCGTTACGGTCAGGGCCTGGTGTCGCAGGCTAAGGCGTTGTGGCCGGATGAACCTGCAACACGGGCACTGGTCAATCGCTGGGAGCAATATCAGGCAGGCAGAACGCTCCCCGCGAGTGAACTGACAGGCTGGCATGACGGTATGGCGCAACTCCGGGCCTTGTCGGCGCAGCTGGATGCGCTGGACAGGCAGAAAGGCAAGTACATGACGGGCAGCGAACTGAAGACGATCGTCTGGCGTATCACCAGCACGTTCGCCAGCGCGGTCCCGGTTGAGGAGCAGCTACGACAGCTGGTACCTGCTGCAGGAGAGACAAATGCACCTCAGGCGGACATCGAACAAGCGGCACGTCATCTGGACTCGCTGATCCATGTGCTGGAGCAGGTGTCATCGCCGAAAGGTGATGCTCCGTTGGTAAAAACCAGTTACGCCAATGAGTAAATGCAGGAAAGCAATGCGATTTCTGAACAAAAAAATCATCAGCCTGGTCATTCTGTTTGGCGTAAGTTGCGTGAGTTTCGTTCTGTACGCCAATAGCGAGGTGGAAACGACGACCCGGGCGTCAGTCCGGGATACGGTCGATAAACTGCCTTACCGCGCCGTAGGACTGGTACCCGGGACACGCCCGGGAGGCACGTATTTTCGTACAATACCGAACTCAGGCCATGTCGACCGCCAAGTGAAGTAACGTGTTCAACAAATGGGCTTCACTTCACTATTTGGTGGACACCACTTTGTCGAATTCATCAGATGATGACCAGACGGTACTCTCTGGACGCTTACTTTTAACAAGAACATGAGGTTATTTCCTCCGTTCCATACTTTTCAGATCTGCTGACGGCGTCCGGCCAAACTGGCGGGCATATTCACGACTGAACTGTGTGAGGCTCTGATATCCAACAGAAAAGGCAATAGCGGTAATGCTTGAATCTGAAATGGAAAGCCTGAGCCTGGCCTGCATCAGGCGCATTCTTTTCTGGTACTGAACAGGACTGAGTGATGTCACTGCACGGAAGTGTCGGTGAAAAGCAGAGACACTCAGAGCGGACATTTTTGCCAGTTCTTCAACACGTATGCTCTGCATGTAGTTTTGTTTTAGCCAGTTAATCACTTTGTGGATCCGTGCCATATACGTTTCAGGCGTTGCAATGTCCCGCAGCAACCAGCCCAGCGGTCCCTGCAGCACCCGGAACAGGATTTCGCGCTCATACGCCGGAGCCAGAGCCGCAACCTCATCCGGTCTGTCAATCAGACTGAGCATTCTGACCCAGGCGTTCAGGAGTTCCGGGGTAACGGGCGCGACAGAAAAACCCGCATTGTAAAGAGAACGCGAGCCAGAATCAGGCAAGCCGGCCAGTAAATCGGCAAGAATTTCCGGCTCAGGAGTCAGACTGACAGCCAGATAAGGCGCAAGGGTGTGCTCATCGGCAAAGACCTGTCCAAGTGCAGGTAAATCCACCGACATCACAAAGTATGTCGCGGGATCATATCGCAGCGTTCTGTCACCTACCGTCATGCTTTTAGAGCCGGTGAGGATCAGATTAATCATCGGTTCATAAACCGCAGAAAGGCGATGTTCAGGGATTTCTCCCTGTATCATTGCAACCCTTGGAATGCCGGTTTCGGTACGCTGGTTACCCGCCCCGGCTGCGAGTTCTCGTAACTTCTGTAATTGCTTTTCCATCCGCGATTGATATCACGTCGCTGTAAGTACAACAAGGGAGAAGCAGGATTAGGCAAATAACGAAGAGGATCGCATCAGCCTTACGCCCTGCAAAAGCGTAACCTCTGTTCCGTCAACACTCACTTGCAGAGGCTAATATGAAAAGTGTTTTGATTACCGGCGGCAGCCGGGGTATCGGTGCAAGCACCGCCCTGAAATATGCCCGACTCGGTTATCACGTCATACTGACCTGGAACAGCCAGTCTGAAGCTGCCGCCAGTGTGTGAACGTATTGAGACGGAAGGTGGCGAAGCCATTGCGTTGCAACTGGACGTTGGAAATACCGGTTCTTTCAATCATTTTCGTGCTGAACTTGAACAGGTGATGCATCCCCGCTGGGAAGATAGCGGTCTGGATGGCCTGGTGAATAATGCCGGATATGGACTTTTTAACCCGATTGAAACCGTCACAGAGAACCAGTTCGACGGTCTGATGAATGTGCATCTGAAGGGACCTTTCTTTCTGACCCAGACGCTACTGCCCCTGCTCCGCCGCGATGCGTGCATCATCAACATGACGAGCACCACCACGCGAGTAGCCACTTCAGGCATCTCCCCTTACGCCGCCTTTAAAGGGGGACTTGAAGTTCTGACCCGCTATATGGCTAAGGAGTTTGGGGAACGGAGGATCCGGGTAAATGCCGTCTCGCCGGGTGCAATCCGGACTGAACTGGGAGGGGGACTGAACGAGGAGTTTGAAAATCTGCTTGCCTCACAAACGGCACTGGGGCGGGTCGGTGAACCGGAGGAGGTTGCGTGCGTCATCGCCTCTTTACTTTCTCCCGATGGCGGCTGGGTCAACGCTCAGACGATTGAAGTCGCGGGCGGATATAACATCTGAATTCAGGAGCACTCTATGCTTGACCATCTTTTTCTTTCCGTCAGTGATGTTGACCGTTCAGTCAGCTTCTATGCACGCGTATTACCCGTACTCGGTATATCTGTCCGTCACGATTATGACGGTAAAGAGGGGCCTATCGGACATCCTGACCTTAAAGGATTTGGTTCCAACGGAAAAATATTCTTCTGGCTGCGTCAGGGAACGGTGTGTCCGGATGCCATCCATGTAGGCTTCGCAGGCGATTCTGAATCCGCTGTCAATCAGGCTTACGCAGCAGCCCTGTCGGCGGGTGCCAGCGTGATTCATCCTCCGGGCCCACAACTTCATTATGATCCTCGCTACTACGCGGCTCAGGTCAGGGACCCCGATGGCTACAGTCTGGAATTTGTTTATAAAAGCTGGCAGCACGGTAAGTAAGACCGTGATGACGAATTCATATCCGTTCAGAACCACAATGAACCCTTCAATTTCAGGTACAAAAACTTCATGAAAAGCATCATGATTTATGGCGCAACCGGTTACACAGGCGGTCTGATAACTGCTCATGCTCTGGCTTGCGGCCTCCCGCTTATTTTAGCGGGACGAGACGAGAAAAAACTCGCCGCGATGGCCGCAGGGTTAGATATCCCTTATCGGACCTTCTCTCTTGCAGATGCAGAAACAGTCAGTGCGGCGCTTGAGGATGTTGCCGTTGTGCTGAACTGTGCCGGACCGTTTATGTACACAGCTAATGCTTTGATGAGGGCGGCTGTGAACAGTAAAACACATTATCTGGATGTCGCTGCTGAACCCGACAGCTACAGGCTTGCTGAGGTCCTAGATGCTGATGCAGCAGCGGCAGGTGTGATGCTCCTGCCGGGATGTGGTGGCAGTGTGGCTATGCTGGGTTGCCTGGCAGCCCATGCGGCAGAGCGGATATCTGCCCCGAAAAAAATCGCCCTTGCTTTGAATGTCGCCGGGCCGATGTCGCGAGGTTCCGCCATCAGCGCGACTGAAAATCTTTCGCCGCAGTGTCTGAAACGTTCAAACGGCAGATTAATACCTCAGGAACCTACCCAAACAAGACGTTTTGATTTTGGCGTTGGACCCGTGGAGTGTTTCCCGGTAACCCTACCAGACCTGACAACGGTATGGATGACCACAAACATTCCAGACATTGAGACTTTTGTGCATCTCAGCAGCACTGTCTTTCCTCAGGGGGACCTGTCGCTTTTAGCGGATGGTCCAACAGAACAGGAACGCCTGAATAACCGATATCAGGCTGTAGCTGAGGTCGTCAATGCGAATGGAGAAATTGTGCGGATGTTGCTCGAAACAGTGAACGGCTACAGTTTTACTTCCATGGCAGCAGCGGAGGCAGCACGCAGAGTGCTGGCGGGAGAAGCAAAACCAGGTTTTCAGACACCCGCAGGCTTATTTGGAAAACAATTCGCGGAAACCATTGCCGATACGCGGATCACGGACTCTTTGAATTCAGCAGAATAATGCTTTGTCGATATGGGGAAACCGGCTTCACCGCTGGCTTTCCGGTGCTCAGTCCAGCGACGAAAGGCTCCGTGATCAACACCGAACATTCTGGCTATTGTTTTTGCTCCATCGCCACTATCGAGGTAGTGGCGAACAACCTGTTGTTTAAATGCAGTCGTGTATTTTTTTCTACCCATAGAAACACAAAACCCCTACTCATTGGATGTCCAACTTTCGGGGTTCAATTCACTGAAGGCGGTTTTTTGTAGCTGAGATTAACGGCATCTCCTGAGCCTGGTAATATGCGTTCTTAGCTTGTTTAGTATCGCCGAAAACCGGTTTCCCCGCTCCCGCTTTTTACGTTCGTCCTGTCTGAGACGGTTATCCCGTACATTTTCAAACATCATGCTTTCAAATGAATTTCGTTCCTGTTGGCGTGATTTTTCTTTCTCTCTCAGTTCGCTATAAAGTATGAATACCGTAACGGCTACTACCAGGATTGTCAGAGCAATGATGATGTTAAGGTTGAACACCAGAAATGGGTCGTGGAAATCCATTTGAACCTCAGTTGAAGGAGTGGGTGAATGCCACCTTGCAGGCCAGCTGGTGCAAAGTGGGTTGTAAACAGGGGAGTGGGCAGGTGACCGAACGTTAATCCGTTCCTTCACTCCAGAGTCGGTTGAACTCACGTTGATAGGCTTGTGCCGTTTGCGGCTCATTCCAGATAACAATCGTGTTCTCAGCGTTGCGCTTGATAGCACTGGACGTGAAATTGAAAGACCCCGTCTGAGTTGTTACACCGTCAATCACCATGAACTTGTTGTGCTGGATGGCATATCGCCCGTTCAGTCTCACCGGTATACCTTTATGCTGCAGCCAGGTCACGGCTGAGTAACGTCCGCCATTGTCTTTCGCGTCCGCTACCACACGTACTTTGATACCTCGCTGGCTGGCACTATCGAGAGCGACAGCAACGTCCTTACTGGTAAAGCTGTAGGCAGCGACATCGATGGTTTCCCTCGCACTGCTAATGGCGCCAAGCACGTTGGCTATGGCACTACCGCCGGGAGAAAAACCCGTGGTGATACGGGTTTCAGTAGCTGTGGTGGTCAGGGGAATCAGTAAAATCGCCAGCAGAAATGTGCTCAGAGAGATTCTGGTACCAGTTATCATCGGTGTTGTTCTCCGGGTAAACAGCCTGTTCATGTTGTGCGGGGATTGCCGGCTGGAAGAAGTTCTCCGGTGGAGAAGTTTCCGCCGGTGGCGTGCCGTATCCGGCATTGTTCTGGTGTGCTTCCTCAATACGCTTCTTCGATATGCGTATATTTTCGCGGTCCTTCAGCCATCTGTATTTCCCCTTACTTTTCTCCAGCGCGCTGACAGCTGCTTCAAACAGCAAAACGCCACGTTCCTCATCGCTGTAATTCACATCAGTGCGGCAATCCAGGTCGCTTGCCAGCCGTGAGATGGCCAGAAGTGTCTGGTCCTCGATGCGCGCGTGAAGGTGACCGTGATAGTTCTCCGGGCTGGTTGTATGGCAGATGTCCAGAATCTGACTGACCCGTGCCTGAGAGACCGGGCGCCGGCGTTCAGCGGCGGGTACTTCCCGGCAAAGGTCGTTGAAGTCCGGGCGACGGATGGGGACGTAACGATTGATTTTGACCTGCAGCTTCGAAATTTTCTCACTATCGGGGATATAGATGGAGTTACTGCGGACCAGCTGGTCCTCAAACACGATGATGCCTTCGCCTGACTTCAGCGACTTCAGTTCGTCCAGCTGGATGTTGTCTTTATCGCGAAATTCCACACGGTCAACATCCTGATAGCTGCCCATTCCCGTTCGTTCCATCGTGCGCTGCTCTGCGTACTGACCTGTTCCTCCGACCGCGCGGATCATCTTCAGGGTGTCTTCCGTATCCTCCGTTTTCATAAACTGCTTGGTACCGAGGTTGGCGTTGACTGAGTGAACCTCTTTACCGTGTTTCAGCATGGCCTGAATATCCTGACCGAGGATAACCAGCATGTAACGCAGGCTTCGCATCTGGGCGGCCAGCTTTTCCAGGCCTGGTGCGAAGTAATAACCCACCTCGTCACAGATGAGCATGAAAGGAAACTTGCTGGCGAACTTCTTCACGGTCAGCGTATGTTCCGGTGACCCCTCAATCTTGTTACCCAGGTCTTTGGCGATGTTCATCCGGATGTCAGAGATATAGAGCTTACCCAGTGTAGCGGCTTCATTATCGGAGAGCTCAAGGGCAGGGATCAGGACAACGAGCGTGCGGTCGTTATGCAGGATGTCCTGCATATCCATGTCACCGCCGTTTTTAGGAAAAACGTGACCATAGGTATCGTTAAACATGCTGAGCATGCGGGTGAACTGCTGGATAAGGTAGCCGTGCTGATCGAGCGCCCCCTGGGACCATTCTCCGGGACGATTAATAAGGTTCATATCAAAGCCGGCGAGGTTGGCCAGATAGTTCTCCATTGGCTTATAGCCTTCCTCATGCCAGCCCTGTTCCAGCGCTTCGCGGTATAGCCCTACAAATTTAGCCAGGGGAAGGTAAGACTGGATAACGTCCTGCGTGAGGAGAATGTTATCCCTGGCCCGCTTGTAGCACAGGGCGTAAATCAGGGCATTCATCATGGCGCGCGCCTTGTCTTTCCATCCCTCGTCACTGCCATTGCCCGCCGGTTGCAAAGACTCCATCAACTGGGTGATGAATGTCGGGCTACCGTAGGCGAATGGATTGGTGCCGTTCGACTGCGGTCGTGATTTGTCGCCAAGTAACAGTTTTTTGAAACGATCATCATTACCTGTGATGAAGTTCAGAACGTGCCAGTCATCTTCCTGGCCGAAGCGTCTGGCCATCGACCAGGTGGCAACGGCGAGATCTATCTGCGCCTTGCCATCAGAGATGCAGCAGCCGCGGGCCATACACAGCGAATTGAGATACAGGCCATACAGCGTTTCTGTTTTCCCGCCGCCGGTGGTGGCCATAATTTGCATATGACGCAGGGCGTCAGCGGTTTCAAGCCACAGTTCTCTGCCTCTGTCCTGCTTGCGGGCCGTCCCCAGGCACAGCGTCCCCTCAGATTTTCCGCGGACAATTTTGGGCAGGTTCAGGTTAAGCAGTGGGATATTCCTGCTGAGCTCACGTTCGGTTGAGAGATCCAGCCCGCCGACATCCTTTGGTATTCGCAGTGGTAAGCGAAAGCGCTGATCGCTGAACGCGACCAGCAGGAGGATACAGAGCGGCAGAGATAACAATAAAGTGGCCGGCCATGTGGCGCCGGCCAGAAGAGAAAACACCAGTAGCAGCTGCACGGTGGACGGTGCCAGAAATATCCGTTCAGCCTGCCTGCCATGGACCAGCCGGCTTATTCGCCAGCTATCCACAGGGCCGTGACGTCCTTTCAGATCCATTACGGTCTCCTTACTGAGGGGTATTGAGGAACGCCTTCAGGGTGGCGTCACTGGACATCGCCTGCAGCGGGATCATCCGGCCATCGTCGCTGATAACCGTCGGTGTCCCTGGCATGCGGTACAAATCAAATGCCAGATCGTTGCGCGCCAGTGCCAGTTTGCCGGCATCGCAGTCTGCAGGGGCGGCCTCAGCCTTTTCTTTCTCCGCCGGATTCAACATGCCGGCACCGGTGTCGTTGAGCGCTTTCCACATTTGTGCGCGTTTCTCCGGTGCGGCGCAGAGCAGGGGAACCACCTCGTCAGCGGTGCGGGTTTTGCCAATCAACGTCACCGGGAAAATCTCCACGTTATAGTCTTCAGCCAGGGCCTGAACGGTCGGCTCAAAGATGCGGCAGTTTGGGCACTCCGGATCGAGGAAAATATAAAGTGAGCGTTCATGGCCAGAGGATAACTGGATAGTGAACTCCTGCTTTGCCGCCCCATTTTTCAGCCGTTCTGCGAGGAGTGTCCGGGCTTCCGCTGCCGCTTCCGGCGAAAGCGTCTCTGTGGCCTGGGGTGTCTGTGTCTGCGAGGCGGATTGTGTTTGTGGGGTTGGCAGTGTCGGTGTCACCGCGGTGGCAGCAGTCTGAGCAGGCTGAACCCGTGGTGCCACAGACGCTGACATTATCTCCCTGGCAGTGGGCGGTACCCCTTTCGTACCACCTGGCGCCAGCCACATGCCTGCCAGGATAAGGCCCACGACAACGGGGGCGAACCATTTCCACTTTGATTTACTGCCTTCGGGTGTGGTTTGCGGTGCGTAGAAGTTCATGGCGATACGAGAAAGCGCGTCGGCCGTCGTGCTCATAATCAGGCTGGCTTGCTCCGGGTCTTCTGTTGTGTAAAGCCGGGCATAGGCGCTGTAACCCTGGCGCATCCAGATAACATATTTCCCGGCGTCCTGTTCAAGGGTGAGCTGATAACGTTCAGTCGTCGGCCTGTTCAGACAGAAGATGCTGCGATCGTTCATACGGACCATCAGATGCTGGCCGTGAATTTCGGTGCTGATATTGAAAATGGTTTGCTCTGACATTGGGATTATCTCATTTTTGGGCGAAAGGAATGGGTGTGGCGGTGTGCCTGCGGTTCATCTGTGTGGCCAGCAGAAGGGCCAACATCTTCTTCATCATCATCTGCATCGTCATTCTCCCCGGCGGGAGCGCGGACAGGATCTGCGGGCTCGTCAACGACCGCCCCGATGTGGCGTAAATCGGTTTCCAGCCCATCCAGTGCAAGGGTCATGATGGGCTGACTGAGGCGAACGCGGTAACGTGCAGCGAGCGTTTCCCAGTGGGCCTGGCTGATGACGCCAGCTGCTTCTACAAAGGGCCAGGGGCGACCGGTAGACGCCAGGGTGTACCAGAGTGGCCGGTCGAGCCCCTTCAGCCAGCGGAAGCGCCGAATGGGAAGGTGCAGATCGTTGTCATGCAGTGCCGAAAGGGCAGTGCGGATGTAGCCGTACTGCCTGATAAAACTCCGGGCCTGCTTTGTGCCGGTCACTTTTTTGAATGCACTGTTGGCCAGCGTCAGATTCGGATAGCCAATCTTGTTTCTGTACTTGCGGTCTACCTTAAGCGTGGAGCGATTAAGGGCATCCAGCAGAGCTTCAGCGTCCTTGCGTTTGTCCATGAAGTGCTGCAAACCAAAGATGGCGAACATTGCCCGCTCATGGTCATTGAACGCGCTGAAGAGTGCGTCCACGTCGTCTCCGGCGGCCGCTTTTGGCAGTGGGGTGCCCAGCTGGGCGATGAACAGTTTCTGCGCCACCTCCCGGCGTAAACGATGGTTAATGACCAGTCTGTGCTCGATGGCAAACTCATCCGGTGTCTGCGCGCTACGATGTTCTTCAGGGTCCACGTTCAGCAGCTGCTGTTTTTTATCGCCGTAGGTCAGGGCAGGGATAATTGACGGTGAGAACGCGGACATAATGCGGGGCAGTGTCCCGATTGAAATATCTCGACGTGTCCGGCTTACCTGGTGCCGGCGAACGGCGATAATCCCTGTAACGATAAGGGGGACCAGCGCGAGTAAGAGAATACCGGCGGTAACATCCATCACGGCAAAGAACTCACTCCAGGTGACGTCCGGGGCGTTATTGTGAGTTCTGGCCAGCAGGTTAATACGCCAGGCTGCATACTCATGAGTGCGAGGGAAATCAGCGATATTCCATAGCCAGTACAGCAGGGTGGTACAGGTTTCGACGATGAGTTGCCGAAGAAACAGGGCTGTGATAATCAGCGTGATAAAGAAGCCGACCACGGCCATTGACCCGTCATTAGACCGGGCGTCATTACGCGGTGGTTGCGCCATAGGGAACCTTTAATCGTATGAATGCAAAAGAAAAGGCACTCTGAAAAGAGTGCCTCTGTAGAAGGGGGGGAATACAGCTCAGGAATTATTTCGGTGGCAGAACCAGGTTGATACCGTTTCTTTCAGCGATGTTTTGTGCCTGAAGCTCAACGCAACCTGGAATATTGTATTCATAATTCCAGTTCTGGTTGCGCATGGCATTAATTTTTTCAAGCATCTCACCTGCTTTACCCGTGGTTATGGCCACCGTCGGGAGTTCAGGGTTACCAGTGTAAATAGTCAGCTTGTTGCCTTCCACCTCGATGGATTTCCAGTCATACATCCCGAATCCCATGACACGTACATCCCGCGGAAAGAAGAAGTTGAATATAGTTGTGTCGGGGTGGTTGATGTAAAGCAGCGTCCCTTTCCTGGTATCCAGCCCCAGGTAACCCCAGCCGGTGCGGTTCATGGCAATATTCTGCGGTGAAGGCGCGCATAGCTCTGATTCACGGAAGAAGGAGGTAAAGGCCTTAATGTTTTTTCGCTGTTTTGAAATAGAATAAGCGACTAATACAAATGCGATTGCTAATGATGCCCATATAAAAAAGACTAATGGTTGGTCCTGAGGGCGGATGCCATAACGGGCATTATCTTTCATGGCATAAAACCACCCGGCTAAACCTAAGTGGAAAGGCAAAACAAAAATCAAATAACCAAAAGACAATACACCTACTGAAGCGACAGACCAATTCTTGCCATAAGTATCAATATGTTTAACTGTCATCGTTATCTTCCTAATATTTATCTGAGCCTTTTGCTGGCCAGCTTGTAAACCTCGCTGTGTTCCCGCTTACCTACGGCGACCACAGCAATGATTAATTCGTCGTTTATGACCTGGTAGACCAGTCTGAAGCCCGACGCCCGTAATTTAATCTTATAGCAATCGGGCATTCCCCTAAGCTTTGCGGAAGGGATGTGCGGATTTTCCGCACACTTCTTCAGCTTCCTGGCGAACTGCTGCTGAATGGCCTTATCAAGGCCGTTCCACTCTTTCAACGCATCCGTTCTGAACTTTACCCTATATGTCATAGGTAGCTATCCAGATCCACATCATGCAAGGCCTGCTTGCTGCGTTTCTGAACCAGCTTTTCGAGCTCCTGATCATCAATGCAGTCAAGCATCTGCTCATATAGTTCGGCGGGTACGCAGTAAAAGGCTGGCTGGTTGTGGTTTAAAATTGCCACAGGGAATCCAGCACCAGAGTTAACCGTCGCCATTGGATTTTTCTTCAACTCACTTACACTGGCTGTTGTATCGCTGTGAATGATGTTGGGCATAACTCCTCCGGTGTTGAGACTGGTTTTCAGGTCATATTTTAGCACAATATGACCTGTTTTTGAGTCTTTTTTATGTGCACCGCTTCACGCTATTTAAACCCATTGGAATCACCTCCAGGCCTGGCGGCGTCTACTCGTTTCATGCCCGGTGCATTCCCTGCCTTGCTACCAAAGCCGGCGAACATGTTACGGGTTGACTCCACTGCTCCCTTCATCATCTGTGCAGCTTCTCGGCCACCTAGCCATGCAATGACGTAATCTGGCAGGTAAACCTGGAGGCTGAATGCGGATGACACCAGAGTGGTACACATACGGGCATAAATCATCAATATGCCAATAATGCTGGCAAGACCGGTTACTGAATCTGCCTGCACGTTCGCCAACGCCGGGGTGATGAGCATGTTCAGCAGCGTTCCGATAGCCACGACAACCAGGCTTGCGAAAAAGAATCCGAACACCATAAGAGATGGACGAATGGCCGCATCAATCAAAAAGATATAGCCATAGTTCGCCCGACTGCCTTTGTCTTCCTCGGTCCCGATATGCGTAGCGGCCCATAATGAACCTGCCGTGGTTCCAATCAACACACTGCCCAGCCAGGAGGTACAGGCTGTGATCCAATAGATAAGAGGGATAAATGGGAGAAAAATGGAAAGAGAAAAGCCCACGCTCAACAATATAAACAGTATGAAGTACACCACCGGGGAAATAGATCCCATCACGCTTTTGGCGATATAACCTGCACCTGACACGGTATTAATGATTTTGGTGAGACCATTACCATCTGCTGATGCCCAGTCAACAGCAGCCTTTGCAGCAGTGAATACTGCAAATGTAGTTTGGGCTGATACCAAAGTGTAATCACCGATAGCTTTCATTTTAAGCATCGGATTTACTTGTTCTGAGTTATCTCCATTTTGGCCAGACATAACTGAATGTACGATCCAGTCAGTGAATTTTTGCATTGGCGGCATGACCTTAAGAATTGCGTCATTGGAATTTTGCACGTCGTCAGTATTATCATTTCCAGCTGTGTTCGCAGACCCAAGCGGCGGGGTATAGGTTGAATTTTTCCGTTGCGCCATCAATGCAGTTCGTATTTCTTCCTGAAGCTTTCCAACTCCAACTTCGCCGATATTTGACATCCCGGTCACGATCGGGCTTTTGTTCGCAATGCTATTTACTTTCTGGTTGGCGGTTGCGAATGACTGATACCAGGCACCTAACGAAATCCAGCCGCTTTGCTTCAGGTAGTTCGCGAGCTCGCCGCGTATTGCCCCTTCGTTGTTTACGCTTGCTGTTGCTGCAGTAATGGTGTCTTCATACTGGCGTGCAGCCTGTTGAATCTCTGCTTCAGCATCCGGAAGTTTGCCTTGCCCTCCGTCCTGATAACTACGCCAGGCACTGACGAAGCCTTCCGCGCTCTGAGACAGGGAGCTGTTCATCGCTGTGAAAGCATTCATCTGGGCATTTTCGAGCGGTCCGGAATTTATTGGCACGCTAAAGGAGAACCAGGACCCACTGTCCTTCGTCTCCGGCAGACTGGCACTGCCGCAGATTGCGCTGCCGTTCGTGATTCGTATTTCGCGACCGTCAGAAGAACGTTGTTCAGACATGGGCGGAGTTGAGCTGCTGCCTAACTGATGCATTTCGGCCTGCTCGGTATTCATCGCCGCCTTACACAGGTACATATCAAAGATACCCCGGGCGGACGTGATGGTTTCGCCGGCAACGGGCTGCATAATCAAGGACTCACCGTCCATGATGGCATCTGCCGCTTTATCGGTGAGCAGGTTTGCGCTCCCTACACCCATAATCGAGGCCATCCATAAAAACGCCAGGTTCGATATGGACCAGCCAGACGGTGTGGGCACCAGGGCCATAAATCCCGCCAGGGACGAAACGGGCGCCATCATCGTATTTCCGCGACCGAATACTTTCCCGCGGTTACCTGTTAGCACCGTTGCACGTAATGTGATCCCCATAAACCAGATGAACGCCAGACCGGCAATGATGGCGTTGAACACGCCATACAACTGACCGATGAAGCTGACGTTCTGAGGCTGCAGCGGGTTATTCACCACATCACCATAAACCATGATAAGCAGCTGGCGTGAAAGGTCGGTCGTGCGCGTTGCCGCGCCGCTAATCGTGTCGTAGTTGATGTTGTCTGCAAATGCCGGCAACGACAGGCAGACCAGCGCGAGGCTGGCCACTATCAGAAGCAGTCTTTTCATATAGATTTCCGTAACGAACAGAATGCGCATCCGGAGGATGGCCAGGGAAGGTCAGAACGGCGCACGCCAGCTAAAAAGTTCTTTAAGCCAGGTGCCGGTTGCCCGCCATTGTGCAAACGATCCCAGCTCCTGGCGGACAAGTTGCCAGAGGTGAAACTGGTTTTTCATGGCGCACACAAACAGCATGCCGGCGAAGGCTGAGATCATGAACATCAGGCTGAGCATTCGTATCAACAGCACGCCAGCACCAGGCGGGGCTGCAAGCAGTGTGCCCACGGGTAACAGAATGACGAGGCTCACTGCCGCGACGAACATGGCCAGCCAGATACGTTTGGCCAGTAGATAACGTCGCATCAGAGATTCACGACTGTGGCCACTGGCGGCCACAGCTTCCTCAAAACTGAGCGTCTCGGTTTTTCCCCGGGCGGCCTCAGGCCACAGGCGGCGTAATCGCTCCGCATTTTTCTCCGCCGCGTATCGTGCGGCGTGAACCATGCGACCGGCCTCCCAGAGCGGGAGGACCAGATTGGCGGCATGCCAGACCTTTTTTCCTGGTTTTTTCATTGGCGTGTGGCTCCGGCTGCGGCCTGCTGCAGTTTCTGCGCGAGGCGTGGTTCGTAGTACTGGGCACCTTCAAGACTCAGCTGCTGGCCAGAGATGATGGCGTTCTCCTGCAGCTGCTGTTTAATGCCCAAAAGCAGGGCGTTCTCGAGGCTCTGAATACGTATGGACTCACGCAGGAGGTTGTCACCATCCATCGCCTGCAGGTCGGTCTGATAATCCGTATTGGCGTACCGGCGATTGACTTCAAAGGACTCAAACTCACGTAACGACATCATGCCGGTGCGTTTTGCTTCCGCTGAGGCATTCTCATCAAACCAGGCTTTGCTCGATGGCGTCTGGAGTGCTTCGGCCAGCACATCCTTTGTGGCTTCGTTGGGCTGACTGGCGGCAACCATCGCCAGCTGCGGTTGCTCAGCTGCACTTTGTATTGCGTCATGCTCTGTCATCATCCCGATGTACTGACGACCGCTGTCCGTTTTGACTTCCCCTTTTTTCAGCGTTCGCCCCGGGCTTCGACGAACCGAGTTTTTGAGGTACATCATCGCGGCGTCAGTCTGCTCCTGGTTGAAGGTCAGCTCCGGGACTTTGTCTTCCGCGCCGGCGCCAGCCAGCAGTGAACGGACTTCTTTGTCCCCACCCGGATATGCCGATTCGCCGCTACAGAGCTCACCCCAGGCATCCGCATCTTCTTTTGTGCAGTAGTTACGGTGGATTTCTGCCGTGGCAAACAGACCTTTTTCCGGTACATCGGGTTTAGATGACAGGACCTTTTTGATGGCGCTATTACTGACGCCACCGCCACTGGCAAGCGTTGATTGTTTTGCCGAGGACTGACGCGCGATTTGTGAGGCCTGCCCGGAGGCAGACTCACTGCAGATACTGTCCGGTACGGTGTAGCTGCGTCTGGCTTGCTCGAGGTTCTGCACCTGTTGTGCATAGGTGGCGTACTGCTGCATGTTCTCCGTTGACTGCTGGATCATGGCCGCAATCTTGTCGTTGCCGGAACTGATGGCCCCGCCAATCTGCTGGTTAGTGGAGAGGATGGTGCCCAATGTGCTGTTGGCCGTGCTCAGCTGCGGCACAATCTGGGTGGTGACAGGAATGCTGCTCATTACCTCCACCGGGTAGGCCATCGCCTGTGTTGCGGACAGCAGAAGGCCGCCGATTGCGACGGCCAGAAGTCGTTTCTTCATGGGGTTTGCCTTAATCAGATTTGCAGGCCGCGCGCTGCAATCAGCTCGCTCGCCAGTCGGTTAATCACGTTGCCGTGGTCAGTTTCACGCGCTTCCTTCTGGCGCAGGTCAATGAGGTTGACGGCACTCCCTGTCGGGAAGGCTTCAGCCAGGATGGCTCTGGCCCTACGACCGTCGAGGAGGTCATACAGCTGATCGCGCAAGGCGGCATCTTTCGGGGTTGAGTTGAGCGCCCACAGCTCCTTTGGGCCGAGGGTGTTTTTGAGGATCTGCACGACTCTGCCGGTTTTCAGACGGAAACACGCCAGGAAGTGAGTACCGCTGCCGTCAGGGGAGGCCCCGGAGCCGATATGGCGGAACGTCTGTGCGGTGTGCGCCGGCACGCCAAAATGCTCAGTCAGCAAAGGCAGATCCTCATGGCTGATTTGCATCAGGTAGAGGCTGTTGGCTGACTTCAGAATTTCATGCGGGAAGTGGTTCAGATACTGAGAGCTCAGCACGGTTCGGATGAAGAATTTTCGGTTTTCCAGATCCTGGGTAACCAGTTTATTCATGATAAACGGAATATCTTTGGCGTTGTGCAGCTCGTCGTAAATCTTGGTTTTTACCTCCTGGGCCAGCTGGGTCAGTCGGTCGTGATGGAACGGCTGGTACATTTCTGGCAGTTCGCGCATCAGTTCATTACGGTACTGCGGCAGCTCAAAATGCCCGGCGGCCAGTTGTCCGGCATACAGATACATCAGGCCGGTTTTGACCTGACCGGCACGCGTTTTGCCGCCGACCACGTTGTTCAGGTCAATGGCTATTACGCGCGTGTCCGAATTGAGCTCGAAGACGGTGCGACCGGAGATCATTTTGTAGGTACGTAAGGCATCTGACAGGCAGCGGCTGATATAGGAGAGCAGCGTTTCGCCACTGCCTTCGCGGGTAATGGCGCCGTACTGCATCCGAACGTCTTCATCATTGAGGTACACCTGAAGATCGCTCAGCTCCGGCATGGCCTGATAATGTGCCCGCGTGGCAGCGTTGAGTTCCCCGCGGGAAAAGAGCAAGTCCCTGACCTCATACCAGGTGGCTTTTGACCACCAGTCGGTATCGTACTCAAGGCGAATGCCCGTCTTTTCCAGTGCCTCATCAACCCGCGGCTCGAGCGTTTGTGCATAACGCACCGGCGCCAGGCTGGCATTGGTTTCAAAGGCTGTATCAATAACCCGGCTCAGGATCTGCCGGCAGTCCTGCGAATTGGGCGGTGTTCCCGTCTCCGGGTTCACGCACAGTGTTTCGCAGATGCTGAGAAGGTATTCTTTTTCCGGCGTCAGCGGGTATTTCATCCCAAGCTGTACGTCAAACGGGTTCTTACAGTGCTGGCGGCTGTTTTCCAGTACCAGGCCCTCCACCTCATGCTGACGGGATTTAGGGAGCGCATCGCAGATGAGCCTCACCAGACCCTGTGCGGAAAAGCCTTTATCGACATAAGACAGAAACGGCAGGTTGCTCTGACCGGAGAACAGAATGGCCTCGCTGAGCGCCCCCAGGGCCACTGATTTACCGGTGCCGGGTTCACCTGCAACGATTTCCGTAAATTTTGTCTGCAGGTTACTGGCCAGTTTTACCGGGAAGGGCTTGCCGTCAGGGGTGGCAAACACAATGCTGGCATCGTCAGCCCACGGTGTGGCCGGGCGCTGCAGGGGAAGCAATGCCAGTGCTGCTGACAGGGGCGGGTACATCAGTGACGGAATACTGAGTGCGTTTGCTCCCACCAGTGTTGACGTCCAGGCACGCATCGGATCCCCGAATGTGCCCGTCACTTCACACACCCCCCAGGACTGGAGTCCTTTCTGAAGCAGGGTACGGTTACGCTTTGCTGTTTCTTTATCCCGGGCCCAGGTGCTGGCGCAAATGGTCATCACACAGACCGGTTCACTTTTATCTGTTTCCTCCAGCCATTGAACGGAATTGTAGACCGGCCGCAGCGGTGGCAGCAGGCCTGCCAGACCCAGAATGGTTCTCTTCCCGCCGAGCGCTTTCACTCCGCCGGGCATCAAATCCATACGGATACGCCAGGGCAGGTTACGGTTGATTTTGTCAAACAGCTGGCTGAACGTTTCCGGCTGCTGGGGACCCAGCGAAAGCGCCAGCGTGGTGTTCCAGTGGTTATCAACATGAATAAAGCTGCCTTCAATTTCAGGCTCGCTGTTGAATAGCTGGTAGTGAAGGTGAGGCGCCAGCAGCGTTGAATGGTCGTTACCCTTCGGACGACCATGAGGCCACTTCACATCGCCGGGCAAAAATGGTCGCCAGGACTCTGACGTGCTGTCTCGTTCTATCTCTTCGCGCAACGCCTGACCAAACTCATGGGCATTCATCAGTCGGATACGGGTGCCAAAGTCACCCTTACCAAACTGATTTTCCAGCATGGTAATGAAGGTGTCATGGCGAATTTTTAGCCCTTCCAGCGCCTGAAACATCGGGTTCTGGCCATAACGCGCGCCCGGGCTTTTCTTCAGCACAGCTTCACGTCGTTTTTCTTCATCGCGGATCTCCGTGGTAGACAGCGCTTCCCGGGCGGTATACACCACCAGAAAAGCGCGTTCCCGGGCGATGAACGGCGCCATTTTCTCAATACGTTCATCCAGAATATCCGTCAGGTCGAGGCCCATTCGCTTCAGGCTACGGTACTGGTGAGCCAGCAGTTTTTTTAGTTCGGCCCTGGCTTTATCCGGATCGCATTCGAAAACGAAGCTCAGTTTACGGCCGTGTTCTTTAAACTCGCTGGTCAGCAGAGTTGTCAGATGTGCAATGTAATTACTGAACAGAGCCTTATCCCGCCTCTCTTCTTCCGTAATGGCCTGCTGCTCATTGAATGCGCAATAGGTTCCCTCGATTTCAAATACGCTGGCGTAATGGCCTTCCTCCGTGAGGAAAATGTACGGTGAGGCCATGCCCGGGCGACGTTTGCGGTCGTCGTCGGTCAGGCCAATCGTGGTGCGCAGGTCACAGTAACGGGTAAAGTCCTGGCCCAGCGCATAGCGCGAGGCCCAGGCAATGGCTTCTTCCACGCCTTCCAGCGCGGTGACCAGTGGGTTTTTCATGCGAATAGTCTCTGATAGGGCCGTCAGGACTGACGGCAATACTGGTTGTACAGGGACGCCCAGTCGCCAGGCGGAAGGCTCAGGCTGTACGGCCGGGCGGCAATAATGTCCGGATTGGGGATGAGCGCAATATGGCGCAGCCGTTGTTGCAGGGACTCCCGCAGTACCGGCGATGACAGCTGCAGCGCCTGGCCAAACTCTCCGGGGTGACTGGTTCCCCAGAAACGCTCTGTTTCGGCCCGGTGCGCGGCCAGCCAGTTGAGGATCATGGTTGCACCGTTCTGCTGGCGCTCATCCCCGTCACGTCGTGCGGCCACCACCGTTCTTATCAGTCGGCTGAGGTCTGCCGGCGCGAGCTCCGGCAGATACACCATGACGCCGTCATTGGCGCCCAGTCGATTCAGATGACGGCTGCACAGGCATACGCCACAGGCAACGGCCAGGTTATCTTCATGGGTGTTTTCCGGGTTGTTGTCCCGAAATGACAGCAGGTTTTTTGGGCTCACGTGTCCGCAGTATTCACAGGCATTGCCGGTGAGTATCGCCGCCCGCCGGCGCTGCTTTGGATCTTGCCCGGCTCGCTCATGCCCCCAGACCTGGGGTTCAATTTCAAAGTGCTGGTAACGAATGGCCGTGGTCAGGCGCAAATGGGTCACGTGATGACGGGACCAGCGCCGGCAAGCTTTTGTCAGCGGCTCAGTCAGCGAGGACCCTTCGCTTTGCTCAGGCGTCAGTTGCTGTAACTGTGCTGTCAGCGGAGCCAGTGGCAGTAACCAGACATTGCAGTCGTAGCCAGCGTCTGAAGTGATGCCACAGTGATAAAATTCGCTAACAAGCGGAAGAAGCCACTGGCACAGGTCAGCGGCCTCCTGGGCTTTCAGGTTCAGGGACGGGAGCGTGGTGTCGCTGTCGTCCGGCGGACAAGGCTCCAGCTGAATGGGGTAAAGGAAACTGACCGTTTCCGGAAATTGCTTCAAGTTGACCTCCTGAAATGCAGGACCCCGGCGCCAGCGCGCCGGGGCGTGAAATTAACCTACATCAACCGGGTTCAGCTGAATGGTGCTCTGACCTTTCTTGATGAACTGGTCAATGGCAATCATGATGCAGCCGGCACCGATACAGGTCAGGACCCAGCCCCAGCCAATCTGCGGGTTCTTTTTCTTGGCTACCCACAGGGCAACGCCAATAATGACCAGCCCAATACCGCCAAACTTCGCCATTTTCAGCAGACTCTTTCCGGAGCTATCGGCGCCGTCTGCCACGGTATCGAGCATCCCAAAAATGCCGTCATCGGCGTGGGCGGGCAGCGTCAGAGTGCCCAGCAGGGCGACAACCGGTGCCAGAAGGCGTTGACCCAGAGATGCACAAGCCAGCCAAAGACGAACGGAAACGGACAGTGTGAAATTACGCATTGTTAAAACCTCTTTTGTTTATGGAGTTAATTCCAGCTCAGACCCAGGGTGGTTTGAAGGGCGTTGAGCAGTTGTGGATTGCAGGCCAGCAGAATGCCGCAGATGAGTATCACCGTGCCTACAGAGACATCTTCCCGGGCTGACAGGCCAGTGTGGCCATCAACAAGGGAACGGCGGATCCGGGAAAGACCCATGAAAAAAAACAGCACCCCGACTGCACGCAGCAGGGTAAGAACAGCATCGATGGCGAGCTTGGCCTGCCCCATTGATTCCGGCGCGTAGGCGATGGCATCAAAGGAGACATCACCAAAACTCAGGGTATGGGCGGCTTTGTTCATCATCTGTTGCAGGGCGATGAGCGCACCACCGAGACAGACCGACACCAGGGCTTTAAGCCGGCTGGCCGGCTTGCCGTTTCGGGCTCGTTGGGCGACGGAGAACAACGTGAAGATGCAACCGCCAAGGCCGAACATAAAACCCAGTGCCAGTATCAGGCGGATACCGCTTGTCTTGAGACCGTCGGCGACCTGTACCAGGATTTGAATGGCGTCCATCAGCCCCCCTGGCGAATGACGCCCCTGTCTGTTGTGACGGTGCGTGCAGTCGCATTAATGCTGCGAATGGTCATGCCGTTGAGCGTATCGCCGGCCTGTACTGACCAGGTGGATCCGCCATGGGTTATCCAGGCCATACCCGGGTAAATGGTATTGACCCGCCAGCCCTGCACCCCGGTGTTTCGTTGGCTGACAGTGGCTGTCCGCGTGTGCGATGTACGGCGTGCTGACGTGGATTTAACGGTCGTGCGCTTTGCCGGCTGGCTGACGGCTTGTGCAGGCGCGGCTGTACCGTTCCCGATGACCTTCAACCGGGCTTCAATCTCCGCCAGGCGTCGTTCTGCATCACTGACCCGTCCATTCAGGGCATTTATGCCTTCCTGGTTCGCTTCACTGACCTGCTGCAATGCCTGCGTATCCACTGTCGGGGCGGCGGGCTGAACAGGCTCTGCGTGTTGAGGCAGTTCGGGTTCCACGGCTGCCGGCGGCCCGGGGTCCGGTGCGGGCGCCTCTTCTTCAACGGGTGCCGTGACCTGAGTATCAGGATGGTCAGGTACAAAGTTGCGCTGTGGGGGGCTATCCGGCCAAAGTGCATAGACGAGAAGGGCGAGCAGTACACCGCCGGCAATCAGCAGCGTACTGAGGTCATGCCCCATAAACTGACGTTTAGCCCCGGGGTTGTCGTCTTTAACTGGCGTCTCGACCGCTTCTTCTTCCGGTTCCGGATGAAGTTCAGGCAAAGGCGAAACCTCGGGCTCAAGGTCCGTATCGAAATAGGTATCTTTCATGGCGTTTCTCTTCAGGGATGTAAGGCGGGAACCATACGACTGGCGGGCTGCAGGCTCATGGCTGCAGGTTCGTCACGGGTCTTGATCGCTTTGTCGCTTTCCTTCACTGCCGTCATGAACAACACGGCGATGCTCTGGCCACGATCGACAAGCACCTGTTTCACCGGCAGCTTTTGCGCATCCTGACTTATCACCTGACCTGCCTGCTGCGCAGCACCGCCGAGAATGGTGCCCGCCACGGCTTTACCGTCAGGCATGCCCACGCGCCCCTCGAGGGTGCCGTATCCGGCACTCAGAATTTGCGTATTGGCGCTGGCATATAGCTGACCACCCAGGCCAAGCCCGTGTGCGAGTGCCGGCAGCAGAATACGCGTCGTGTACCGGTTGTTAACTGACGAGGCGACAGATGACTGAAGCGTATCCGGCATGGCCGCCCAGGCATCGATACGCCAGGTGTTGTTGTTCCAGTCCATATTGGTGAAGTGGATGGACACGCCATCGCCGGCGAGCTGAACGCCATTCGCCGTCAGGGTAGCACCGGCGTAAGGCCCCGCCGGGATGCGGGCCAGCACCTGAGACCCGGTGTTATCAGAGTCAATCGCCGTTTCAATCACACCGCCAGGGCGACTGCCGACGGGGATAAGGATGCGATCCACCGTTGCCGTACCTGAATCTGTCGCATTGCCATTCTGTGAAGCCGGAGAAAGGCTGTCGGTCCACCCGGCGAACGGACTGGCAGCTGCGACCCCCGGCGTGCCGGCGGGCTGGGCTGCTTGTCCCGGAGGTTGTCCGGTGACACTTGCCAGCTGACCTGCCGGAGCGCCGCGTTGAACGGCGAGCTCTTTAAGCAGCGCCTCCAGGGCCTTCTTTCGCTCAGGATCGATAGACTGTGCAGGTGCGGGCTGAGGCGGCGGCAGCGAATTTTCAGCACGCGGTGCCGGTGGCGGTGGAGGAGGTGGCGCCTCCTGCGAAATCGGGGGGACCTGACGGACAGTTCCCGAACCGGCAGAGGCGATAAAACTGGTGTTATTCGCCATTGCCTGCTTAGCACCTTCCGCGTTGTTCTCCCTGAGCAGTGTCTGGTATTGCGGACTTTCCGCTGTGGTTTTACCGGTTCCGCCGACGGTTTTATCCACGCTTATCCGTGTCACTGCCGGTGGCGGGGCGTTAAGCCAGGAGGCTATTAAGAAAATCATGGCAATGGCTGCGAAGCCACCGCCGACGATGATTAAGCCGGTTTTCTTCACGTCCCGGCGGGCGTCTTTTTCAGCAGCCATGTTTACTCCAGAGCTAATGTCATCCAGACCGTTTGACCGGCATGAGAAAAAGCCACTTCCGGGGTCAGTGGCAACTTGTAAAGCCAGGTTCCATCACCAGAGGCCAGGGTCTGTTCGAACTCATCACGCAGCTCGCTGCGCGTGCGAATAAAGAGGTCGTCGCCCATCTGCCAGACCTGCGTATCTGGCACTGCACCCTCCGTTTTCAGACGGTGCGCGTCTTTAGGGGGGACGCCATCGAGGAAGGCCTGCAGTGTGGGATCGTTCAGGCCAATCCTGGATTGTGGTGCCGCCATTTTTTTCGCCTGTGGCCCGCGTTGCGGGATACGCAGATCGAGGCGGGTATCAATGACCCGGGACGTCGTCGCGTTGGTGGCCTCTCCGCTGGTGACATCCACGATAATCGGTACCGCAAGCCCCTTCAGATACACCGTGATATTCCCCCGGTCATACTGCCGTGTGGCCTGAACTGTCATCACGCTGCTGTCCGGGATGTAACTCACCGAAAAGCCCTTATCGTTGGCGTTATAGGGAGGCGCTGCCAGTGGCCAGGGTGCGCCTGTGTTATCCGTAAACATCACTGTGCTGGCCTGATGAGTGGCTGTCCTGAGTACCGGCAGTGATGCGCCCGGGGACAGATTTACCGTCAGTGTAGAGATACGCGGCACGACGTCGGCAGGCTGCCAGGCCCGCCCACGACTGGCATCATCGACGGCCCGGCTGACGTTTTCGATCTCACCCCGGTTGAGTGGGGCGGCCTGACTGATGGCCCAGGATTCGGCTGCTGAGAGGGGCGCAGGCGGCGTCTGGCGTAATGGCGCGGTAATGTCCGTTGCGGGCTCGCTCTGCACCGGCGGGGCCGCCGGTGCAGAGGTTGACGCTGTTTGTGTCGCGGGCGCCGGGGCAGGCGGCATCGCAGTGGTGGGCGTATTGGTGCGGGCATCGGCCCAGTCAGCGGCCAGCACGGAGCTTGCCGACAAGAGCAATAAAGCTGTCGTGAGAAGTCGAATTTTCATGAGGTTTCCTGACAAGACTTAGCGGTCATCCCGGGTGACCACGGAGGCCACTTCGATTCCTTCCGGTTTGAGCCTGACGTCGGTTCGCTGGATGCGGATCGTAAAGATGAAGTTCTGAGGCGGCAGGCTACGGGTCTGGCCATCGAGACTCAGCGTGACGGGATACTGAACTTCCCAGATGTAGGGTCCGCCCTGGCCTTCCCGGCCACGCCGGTAAATCATCCCTTTACGAGTGACGTTGGCCGACATCAGCAGCTTGTCCGTTTTCACCCTTGAGAACAGATTGGAGTTTGTCAGCGCGGCGTAGTAGCTCCTGAAGCCATCCTCGGAGAACTTCTGTTGCTGATCGCTTATCTGGGTTCGATAGTTCTTGAAGTCTATCTGGAAGGCTGCACGTATCATCTTGTCACCAAAGTCGATGATGTCATCATCACGATAGACAGGCTCCGACGTGGGGTACACGGCCAGCACACTCCCGTTCAACGTGGCGAAGTATTTCACCGGCGGGTGAGCAACCTGCCAGGCAAGCCAGGTGTTAACCGGAAACTGCACCAGGTTGAAGGATACAGACACCAGAGCCACCGCCAGGCACTTACGGGCAAAGGAAGCATTCAGCATCTTGTCTTTATGAAGTTGCATCGCCTCCATGAAGGGGAGCATGCGTTCAGACTCTGCCCGGGCTTCAGCCGCAGCTGAAGAAGCCTCCCCAGAGGAGGCTGTATGTTGTTTCTTCACTGGGTAATTTCCGTCAGTTCAGTGAGATGAAAGAACGGCCACTGTCAGTGGCCGTCGTGGACGTCTGTGTGGAGACGGGAATGGACTTCGTTCCCGAGGTGTACGACGAAATGCCGCTACTGGATGCATAGTCTCCCCAGGGGTCAATGGTCGGGGGAACGTAGTCACTGATTTTGTCGCGGGCCGCCTGACAAATCTTTTGGCCAATCTGATTCATGACGTCGGCCAGGTTGGGAAACGTCGGGGCGGTAATGGTGGTGGAAATATTTCCCAAACAGTCGGCCAGCGATGATGTGACATTGTCCTGCCGTTGTGACCAGGCATCAGCGGCTTCTTTGGCGCGGTTATAACCCGCTTCACTGCCGGCTTTTGCCGCAGTGCCTGCCCGGCAGGAAGCCGCCTCGGCGGCAGGAAGGCACGCCAGGAACACAAGGGTGGTACAGAGCATTTTACGCATGAGGTCCTCACATGGGTTGCGGTTGATTAGCCGGCTTAGCCTGCGCCCGGGGTGCCTGCTCCGGCTCCGGTGCTTTCGGTGGTGTCCAGGGTTTGTCGAACCCTAGCTTGCTGTGCAGGGCCGGCGGGATCTTTTCCGGGGAGATAAGAGGGACGGCAAATTTTGGCGCGTCCTTCCCATTAAGCTGAAATGCAAAGGTGTCCCGCTGCGCTTCACCATTATTCATCACGTTGACGGCCGAGCCATGGCCAATCAAGGCGAGTGCGCCAGAATCAGCAACGGTATTCACGGCAAGCCAGGTATTTCCGTTGGCGCCCGTGCAGACCCGGGCCAGTACATGGCGCAGTTCACCCTCATGACGCATCACGCCCTGAAGATAATCACCATGGCCTTTCACCAGGTGCGCCAGCAGTTCGCCTTCAGCGCCTGCCGCATGCATAACCACCGACCCGGCCGCTTTGGATAAGGCAGGGACCACGGCGTTTTCAGGGGGAGACTGTGGCGGCTTTTGTCCTTCTCCGTCCGGGCCGGTATACAGCAGGCCATGGCCGCGCGGGTCCGGTACCGATAAAGACAGGGCTGCTGCCTGAACAACCTGCTGTTGCAGCTGCCAGAACGCATTGCCGTCATACGCCGAAAGTTCTGCCGGCGCGACATTGTGCCGGTCAGCAACCAGCAGGCGGTTATCCTGGGCCGGGGTCATTGACCAGTGGTTGCGGTGTTTCTCCTGGCGCTCATACCCGGTAACGACGCCATCCTTGTCCGTCACGGGAACATTGACGGTCACCGGCTTCTTACCCAGATATTGCAGCTTCACCATATCCCCGTGCGTCTGACCGCTGTCTTTCAGCGCTTGCTCGAGCTCCACACCCCAGTAGGTTTTATTGCCCGTTTTCGTGCGCAGCTGGACGTAAAAGCTCTCTGTATTCGCTTTGTCGAACTGATAGGGTGCCCGCCCGGATTCAAGCAGTTTTCCGGTCAGTCCTGTTCGTAGCGTCTCTTTCTCAAAGACACTCATTTCCGGTGCAGCAGGTTGAGGTACCTTTGGAGGAGCCTGAGTGGCGGCGTCATTCCCGCTGGCTGGCAGCGGCGCATCCTGTGCTGCAGGCGATGCAGGCGAAGCATTCGCGGCAGGTGACGGGGAAGCTTCCTGTCCGGGGGTGCTGATAGTGAGGCCATTCTTTGCCGTCGCTTCAGCGGCTCTGGCCTGCAGCAGGGCCTCAAACTGTTCGCGCTGCTGCGGGTTTTTCAGATGCACATCAATGTTGTGATCGGCAATCAGCGTCAGTGTGCGCTCGATGAACTCAGGGCTACCGGTCACTTCCACGGCGCCGCGCTGATTGGCTTTAGCCGAGAGCAGTGCGGCCAGGATCATGCGGTCATTTTCGCTGGCCTGTGGTGAGGCCATCACGATGCGATCGCCGTAGTCGCGGAACGCGTCCTCGCCATCGAGCGCGTACACCCAGGTTCTGTCTTCCTGGCGGCTGGTCAGTCCTTGCAGGAGCTCATCCAGATTTATACGGGCCACTTCCGGAGCTTCAGGACTGACATCACCCGGCAGGCGGCCAAAAGTGAAGGCGAAGCCATTTTCCGCAACCGGTGTGGCATCGTTTTCTGCTGCCGGCTGCTGCGGCTGTTCTTCCTGCGATGACGCGGTTTTCAATGGCGGCTCTGTGACCGGCGGAATGCTGGCATCGGCAACCAGTTCCTCAGCCATGGCGTCCGGAACAAGCGGGCTGGCCTCCGGTGGCACTTCGGCATTCACCGTGTCTGCCTGTGGCGCACTCTGCTGATCCGTATTATCCGTCGCATCGTTGATAACGGGCGGTACATCTACCGCAGTTACTGGCGGTGTTTCCCCGGGGGTGGCATCCGGTATGGCCGGTTCCGGAGATAACACCGGCTCGTCGGATATCTGCAGGGTGGCCTGTTCATCGGGGGCGTGTGCAGCCATTTCCTCGCTACCCGTCAGCGTGGAAGCGGGGTCCGGCGTGTTATTCAGAAAGTCATCGAACTGCGGAAATGCTTCCTGAAATTCCGCACCGAAGTCCGGGTAATCCGTGATGTCAGCAAAGGGAACGGCAGGTTCATCCTGCCGGATGTCGTTGTCAGGCATGCTGTGAGTCTCCGTAAGGGTCTGACGCCAGTCGGGAATGAGTTCATCGAATACGGGTGCCAGCTGTTCGCGAACCGCATCCAGCCCGTTGGCCACGTGAACATCGTTAAAGTCGCTGAAGGCAGCGGTGCCGGCGAACGCCTGTGCGCGTTCGCTTTCTGTGAAAGACGGGATGATGTAAATGCCGTTGATGGCCGCTGCGGCTTCCTGTGCCTTTTTCGCGCCTTTATTGTCCTGCTCACCCCGGGTGTTGGTTTTGGTGAAGTCGTCTTCACCGAGAATGATGTGATGGTTATCCGGAAAACGTTCTTTCAGATTCCGTGACACTGTCACCAGATTGCCGGCATCTACCGTCATTACGACGGGCATTCCTGTCGCAAGATGCAGGCTTGCGGCTGTCGCATAGCCTTCTGCATACAGCACAGGCCGCTGCGGACTGAGTTCACCGCCCACCACAAAGAAATTGCCGGTTTTCTCCGCATTTTTCTTCAGGTTCTTGGTGCCGTCAGGTTTGATGTACTGCAGGGTACGGAGCTCGCCGGCACTGTTTCGCAGGGGAATAACCAGGTTGTCGTATTTATCCAGACGAACACCTTCCGCAGCCGGTACCCCTTTTCGGGCCAGGTACGCATGCGTGTCGGGTGCCGGGGGCATTTTGCTCCATTGTCGCGTCAGGGTTTTTCCCATTTTGGAAAACTCCAGCTGTGACGCGATTTCCCTGTCCCAGCGTTTTTGCGCGGTCAGTGCCCGCTGCTTAATCGCCTCTGCCGGGTCATAGGTGTGTGATCCCGTGGAGGTCCAGTTCACCTTTCCTTCACTTGCCCGGTGATCCTGGTACCAGCCTGCCGGCCGGCCATCGAGAAAACCCTGATATACGCCGGAAGTGGCGCCGGTTTTATCGCCCTCAGTGGCCACCCTGTGCCGCTTACCATCCATTTCCGGCAGACCGTTTGCGGGCAGTATGAAGCCCGCATCCTGAAGCACCTGCGCAAACTCTTCTGCCGGCGTCAGGTTGTCGGTGGTGGTCTGGTTCAGGTTCAGGGCCGTATTTTCGGGAAGCCAGGCCTTAACCTTTTCCAGGTCTGCGTCTGGCTTTGCAAACCAGAGTTTTTCAGAACGGTCATACTCGAGGGCGTAATCACCGCTTGCCAGCCGTCCGGCAGCGCGTAATGCGTCCTTTTTGCTGTCCGGCGTGATAGTGAGGTAGGTACGTTTTTGCATAATCAGTTCCTGCTTTTATTCAAAGAACCGGCGATACCACCACGGACGTCCGGTCAGCTGCCTGCCACGCAGGAGGCTAATCAGTCGTTGCCAGAGAACCGTGATGGTGAAGCCGAAGAAGGATAGGATCCGAAAGAAAATAATCAGAAGCGTGACCACCCAGAGTGTGCTGGTCTCAGGCCACTGGAACCACGCGAAGTACAACGCAAACAGGACAACCGGAATGCCCGCGATTTCCAGCCGCCGGCCTGCATCCCGCCATTCACAGATTTTCATAATGCTTCCCTCCGCGTCATTTCACGTGGGGTGATGACTGTCAGGAGTTCTTTCCGGTCGATTCTCCCTTCCTGATATAGCCGCCAGGCTTTATCACTCATTCGCGCTTCGCGCTCACTGAGGTGACTATCAATCCAGGTACGCCACTGGGTGTGCTTCAGCAGGCCAAGTGACTCTTTAACCTCATCATCAAATATCAGGTATTCCCTGATCGACTGACGTTTACCGTCCGTGGTTCGAAGCAGGCGCTGGGTAATGACGTACTGCAGGTTACTGAGCAGGTTCCAGGCCATCGCCTCACGCTGGTCCTCAGGGATGAGCATCAGAGCGCGGGGGATAGTCTCCCCGGGGGAGTTGGTGTGCATGGTGGACAGACAGAGGTGCCCGGACTGACCGTTCATGATGGCACCGCTGAGTGTCGCCGGGTCACGAATCTCACCCACCCCAATCACCCCCGGGGCACGGCGCAGCGTCAGACGAAGATGTTCGGCGAATGACGTTACGTCCCTGCCTATCTGTGACTGTTCTGGCATCAGGACAGCACCCGGGAAGTTCAGCAGAAACTCGATAGGGTCTTCCGCCGTAACTATCTTGCGGTCGGGGTCGTGTAGCGCACAGTGCTGATAAACAGACGCCAGAAAGGTGGACTTACCCGACCCGGTCTCTCCCGTTATCAGGCCCAGGCCTTTGTGGGGGAGCAGGACCGAGAGTAAATCCTCTTCCAGCCCCAGTGTGTCGAGCTCCGGGATGGCTGTCGGGATCGTTCGCAGGGTCAGGGCTGGCACCATGTCGTAATCACCGATCGTGGCCTGCACAAAGTTGCAGCGAAAGCGCAGGCTTTCGCCGCGCGCCAGCCCGTAGCGGTTGTACATATCACCGGTCAGTTGCAGTGCCCGGTCAACGCCTTTGCCGGCCTTCAGATCGCCTTTGATTTGCTCCGAGAACACATCATCCATCAGTCTCGCCAGCTGTGGCGGCTCGATACGAAACTCACTGGCGCGAAGTTTACGACCGTGCAAATCCACGACCAGCGGACCGCCTCCCTGCATGAAAATGTCGGAGACGCTGTGACGGGCGCAGTGAACCAGAAATGCCCGGAGGCTGTCGGCATGCAGACCGCCGTGCTCATGAAAACTGAATGCGGGGAACGTCATTGCGCCCCCTTACGGATAACAGGCTTCCATTTGTTTTTGTCCACCACGAATCCGGCAGGATCCTGAATGCGTTTGACCTTGTCGCCAATCATCAGCTCATCACGGCTTCCGGTGACACTCTGCTGTGTTTCCTTCACATCCGGCGCCTGGATGATGCCCTGCTGCAGTAACGTGGAGTAGCGCAGCATGCCGGTGTAATCACGGGTCAGACGGTTAAAATTCGACTCCAGTGTCCTGTCAGCACTCTGACGGCCATCTTCCCAGCCCTTGCGAACAGCGGCTTCCCAGACGGCTTTTTCTTTGCTGTTTTTTGGCCGCACGCTGGCGTCCGGTGCATCGATGCGTTTGTTGGCCAGACCGGGCAGAAGCCAGGTACGCCAGCCAGGAGGATTACTGACGAAACGGGCCGGAACCAGAATGTTGTACGTCCGGTACGCCGTGCGGATCTGGTCAGATGTGACGTGAGCCAGGTCGGCGGAGGTGGCAATGACCGGAGGCAGGTATCCCTGCCGGCTAATGAGGGGGCGGAAGTCGTACATCGCGTTGAGGGTGCTGTCCCGTTCCGTCAGTATCTGGCGTAATTCCCAGGCGCGCTGGGCTTTCCCCCCCTGAAAGCCGACGGTCTGGCCAGCATCATTGAGCATCTGCCAGACCGTATCACTCAGGCCGTTGTAGTCATTCGCGGCCGGGTTCAGGTAATCCTGAATGCTGCCGGGTGGCGCATCGTCTGCGAGCGCCGGCAGGGTGCTGAATAACAGCAGACCGGCAAGTAACGATCGTTTCATGCAAGGCGACCTCCCTTATCGGGTAAAGCGAAATACAGCTGAAGTTCCAGCGGCTGTTGCTTCAGGGTTGCGCGCCAGCCGATCTGCGTTTCCAGCTGGCGGAGCAGGTTTTCGAAGGTGATGTTGCTGACGTGAACACTGACGGGCAAAGGCAGGCGAACGCCGGTGTAGCCAAAGTTCAGACCACGTTGTCGGGCCAGCTGGGCCAGCAGCTCAATGGCATCGCCTTCCCAGTCCAGAGACAGCCTGTCGCTGTTCGCTGTGATGGCGGAAGGCAATCTGTCCGCGGTTCCGTTTAATGCCCCATTCATATAAAGCATCTGGTTGTTTTGCTGTATTGACTGAGACTGTAGTGAGGCGGTCCGGATACCTGTCGCATCCGTTGGCTGGGCCGGGGCGGGCATCTGGCAGCCGACAAGCAGGCACGACAATGCCACCGGCAGAGCGGTAAGTTTCATAGAAGTTCCATCATTGAATGAGCAGGAAGGTGTCAGAATGACCAGTTGGCCGCGCAGATTGGGCGAAGTGCTGTACAGATTTGATTGCCGCCACTCACCCGGGAGCAACTTTGTGTGTCTTCCACCGCCACAAGGCCGGCTATAGACACCGTCACCAGACGATACTGGTCATCCACCATTTTGTTTCCGATAGAGCCTCTCACCCAGCCTGAATCCCCGCCTGCGTCGAGAATGTATCGGCTCCAGAATGCACCCTTATCATCGACTTTGGCCTGAAAGTTGTCGGTATAGGTGTAGCCGTTCGAGCTACGCTTGATCGCGCAAGCAATGGTCTGGGGTTTTGGCATTTCAAACCCGGCGCCACCGGCGCTGGTCCAGACACCGCTCTTACAGAACAGGCCAAAACCCGTGTTGTCACGGCTTACCGTGCCATTAGGGGAACAGGCGGCTCCCGCGGTATTCACTTTATCGAGCTGAAGAACGTCGCCGGTGGCCAGTCTGCCATCAGCACGAACGGTCCCGCCTTTCAGCTGGCCACTGGTGTAAATGCCCTTGCCGTTGACTGACTTGACCCAGTTGTTGTCATCCATGTACAGCCCACCCCCGTGGTCTTCGTTCAGCCAGCCTTTGCTGCCTTTCGAAATGAGCCAGCCGCTCTGACTTCTGACGTCACCTTGTGACGTTACGGCACCGGCTGTCACAGTCCCGCTGAAGGCGCCCGTTTGAGCATTCACGGCGTTGGCGCTGTTAAGGTTATTACCGTTCATATCGATACTGGTATGCATGCGGTTCAGGTCAGGGCGACCGTTTACGGCAAAACGATACAAACGATCGCTTTCTTCAGCACCACCGGCTAACGCATCTGAGGTCAGATACGTCACCAGGTGGCCCGTCTGACCGCTGAGTCCCATGCTGGCCAGGTTGACCTGCCACCCCCCACTGGCGCCGTTGGCCATATTAGCCGGGTAGAGATACCCGCCCAGACCTGAGGTGTTCTGGGCAATGTAACGCTGGGCTCTAAAGGGCAGTTCCTGGCCGCCGGATGTCAGGACAAAGGCGACCAGCTTGTCGGTCTGCGTCGGGTTACGGGTGACAGCAAGGATATAGGTCTGCGTGCTGTTATTGGACAGTGCAAACCCGGCGGGCAGATAGCCTTTATCCCGCAGCGTCTGGCCTGTTACCGTCACTTTCCCGCCCCCTTTTACCTGATTCAGCAGGGTGTCGTAGTTGTCCTGAACATACAGGCGAGCCCCCTGGTTTACCGTACCGAGATGCGTGGCCGTGACTGCCCAGCTCTGTTCGTTAATAAAGTTCGCATAGCGCTCCATACCGACAGGCGCCGCCAGCAAAACAATGGTCAGCACAATGGCCACGGAAATCAGTGATACCCCCCGGTTGATGCGGGGTCTGGCTTTTTTCTTTGTCATAAAGCACCCGATAGTGTCGGTTGAGAGAAGTTCCCGGCAAGGATCGCCAGCAGGGCGAATAACCAGGGAGCGTAAGGCTGAGCTATTTTTCGGGTCAGCAGGGCAGTCAACACCAGTAACAGAAACGCCCATCCGCTCAGCAGACAGGCCTGATGCCAGGGAAACCAGGCGCAAAGGGCAGCGATCAGATGTACATCCCCGCGGCCAATACCTTCCTCTTTCCGTATGCGCCAGACAGCGCTATAGAAGAGACAGAGGACGATAAACATGGCGCCGCTACCGACGAGGGCTTCCGTCAGCGAGAGCGGACTTTCCGGCAAGAGGGTTAACAGCAGACCTGTCAGCCAGAACCCCGTGGTAAAGCGGAACGGTAGCCAGCAATTGCGCATATCCAGTAACACCATGGGAATACCCCAGGCGAGCAGAACGATGTATCTGCCGGCATCGTGCCAGGTAATGTGCTGGCGCAGGGCCGCGTAGGTCAGCATCATTCCCGTCACGAAAAATACGAGGGCGACACCGATACTCTGCAGGCGCACCGGGCTGGGACCCTCATGTGCCAGCAGGAACTCCCGCACCTGACCAACAAGCTGCCAGGCAGCCAGGGTCAGTATCAGAGCGGAGACGAACAGGAGGAGGGCATCCGGATAAACAGACATCACGAACCTCCTCCCCGGGACGTCATGTAGGTTGCGTAGATTTTTCGCGCGTAAATCATTCGGCGGGGCGTGTTGTTTTTAGCAAAACCGGCGTTGTAAGAGCCGAGGCATTCCCAGTTCACACCGCACTGCTGCAGGTGCTTTGCCAGGATCCAGGCGCCAATCTGGACGTTGAGGCAGGGGTTATCCAGTAACTCCTGTTCGTTTTTCAGGACGCCCATCGCGCGCAGCTGGGGGATCTGACGGTCATTGATTTGCATCAGCCCGAAGTCCCGGCTGAGCAGCTTTTTCCCGTCCATATTTTTCCCGATTGCGCCGGGATTCATGCCGCTTTCCACTCTGGCGATGGCCCGGAGAAGCAAGGGGTCAACCCGGTACCTGGCGCCAGCCTCATTAAAACAGAACGCTTGTGCGCTAACGGATGTCAGCATGGCGCCGGCGACCGTCAGGCAGAGCAGGACGTGTTGAAAGGAAAACCTCATAAGAATGCACTCCAGAAAAATGCCGGCAACTGTGTGCTGCCGGCAGGACGGGCATCAGGTATTGCTGGTGAAGGTGATGGTGTTTTGTCCGACGGAACCTTTGTCGGCGGTACACTGGGTGCCAACGGCACTCGCCGCGACTGGCCCGTTGTTAGTCGTGCCGTTTACCTGCGTTGTCACGACGTTCGGTGCCGCACTCAACTTGGTGGCCAGGGTCACGCAGGCTTCCTGTGGAACCGCAGCGTAGATCAGCGAGAAGGTTGTTTTTTGCCCTCCGGAGGTGGCAACGGGAAGCACTGTGACCGCACCGCCCCAGATATTTTGTAACTTCGCCGTGCCAGATGATTTTGTTCCGACCACTGTCATGTTGGCAGGCGCACCGCCGAACTGGATCAGCGAGCCGGTCATCGTATCTGCGCCCGAAAAGTTATAAATACCGGAGGTTTTGAGCATCTGACGGGCATTGCTCATCAGTTCGGCTGAGTTGCTAAATTCCGTACTGGCGTCGTTTCGGTTAAACAGCCCGCCCCCTTGCGTCATGGCAATGGCCAGGACAACGAGGGCAATAACAATATAAATCGCTGCTTCCAGCAGGGTGATGGCCCCGCGATGCACAGCCGAACGGGATGGAGTTCGTAGAAGTTCCATACTATTTCCTTTAGGTTTTGAGAATAACGGGTTGCTTAATGCGCACCCACGAGGTCGTTGAGGTTTTGTGTGGCCAGGACAATCAGGATCATGTAGGCCGCGTTGGTGGCCAGTGCGAGATTGGAAAGCACGGTCGCCGTCCGCTTGATCCGGATTACGGTTTGCACAAGCCAGGCATGTGCGAAGTTTTCAATAATGATTTCTGCGTTATCGCCGTCAGTCAGGAGAACCAGTTTGTCGATGGCGCGCGGAGAGGGGAATCCGTAACCCGCGTTGCGTAACGCCAGGCCCAGGTGATTCCCCTTTCTGACCTGGCGCGTCGTGGCCGCCAGGCGTTCATACAGCCAGGGATGGGCATAGCGGCCGAGGATTTCAATCGCGCTTTCGGTTTTCACCTCTGCCCGCATCAGGGCGCTGAAGTTCAGGAGAAAGGCCACGCCCAGAACATCGCGGTACACGCTCCAGGGCAGCATTCTGTCCAGCACATGCTGGCGGACTTTTCCGGTCAGGTTGGGCATCGACCAGACCACAAAGACAATCAACGCCACAATGAGCAGCCCCAGCACGATAGCGTTATCCACGAAGAACGCCGAGAGTGCGCTCAACCACCACAGTGCCCCCTGCCAGCTTTCGGGCGGGGCGAGAGATTCAAGCCGGGGAAGAAAATACTCTGTCACCATCTTCATCATGGCGAAGGTTGTACCCAGCAGCAGGGCCGGATACGCCAGGGTGGAAATGACGGCGGTTTTCATCTCAGCCATGCCTTTCACAACGGCAATGGCCCGGTACAGGGCGGCGGCCAGATTACCGTCCTGCACACCGGCACTGAGGATGGCTGCCTCCTGGTGAGGAATCCAGGCGCTCAGACCCTCATCGACAGACTGACCCTGCCGCAGCGCGGTGAGCAGGTCTTCGAGGCAGAACACCACCGGCGGGCGCTTGCCACCGTAGCTGGCAATCATGGCCTGAAGGGCTTTCTCAACCTTCAGGTCGTTGTCGAGCAGAAACGCCAGGTCTTCATACAACGTCAGTCGGTCTGCCGTGGTAAAGGTCTTCTGCGCCAGCCAGCGGCCGGCACTGGCATTCAGTTTGTCTGAGGACGGGGTCCTGGAGCGCAGGCGTGTCAGCTGTTCGCGTAAACGGGCTATCATGCCGTACTCTCCCGGGGCAGCAGGGTCAGACTGTCCTCATCCAGCGGGCTGATATAATCCGCATCAATCGGATCAACCAGTCCTTCGTTGAGATAGCGCATCAGATGCTGGCCACGGGTGATGCCCCCGAGCTCGTTCACCCAATAACTGCGGGCAGCGAGCTTGCCCTTGTGGCGAAAGAGTTCCATGAACCGTGCATCAGGGCGTATGACCTCAGCGATAACGCGACGGCCCGTTACGCCGTTGTAGCAATGTTCACAGCCTTCCCGATGACGGAAACGAAGCTTTTCAACGTCACAGAACCGCGTCAGCAGGTCCCGCTTGTCTACATCCAGCGTCGCGTTGACCTGTTCCCAGCTTTCTTTGCAGCGCGGACACAGCAGCTGCACCAGACGCTGTGCAATGAGGCCCATCATGACCTGCGGGTCAGCAACCTGTCCCATCGGAATATCCAGGGTGTCAGTCAGACGGTCCAGGATACCCACCGCATCATTCGCATGTATTGTGGTTTTTACCAGGTGTCCAGATTTGGCCGCCGCCTGCGTGGACCGTACCGAGTTGGCATCACGAATTTCCCCCACCACCATGGCATCGGGATCCAGACGAAGGGCTGCAGAAATCGAGCGCGTCCAGGCCCGGTTGACGGCATCCGGGTCGCTTTTATCAGCAGTAATGGCTGTCTGAACGGCCCCGGGGATCAGACCTTCCGGCGGGTCCTCCAGGGTCAGCAGGCGCTTACGATTGCCGGTGGCAGCGAGGTACATCGCACTGAACGTTCGCAGGGTCGTACTTTTGCCGGAACCTGTCGGGCCAGACAGGGTTATCACCCCCTCAGGCCTGGACAGCATGCGGCGAATCAGCGACTGCTGTTCCGGGAGAAAGCCCAGCTCATCCAGGGTCGGGGGATTCTTTCCTTCATCCGGTAAAATACGCATAACCACATACAGGCCAAACTCTGCCGGGGTATGGGCATAGCGGGCGCCAAACAGCCCAAGCCCCTGCAGGAACTCTTTGCGTACACGGCCATCCTGGGCGCGGTTCGGGTTAAAGCTTTTTTCCGCCACATCGCACATCGACATCACGATAGTGGAAGCCAGCGTTTTTCCTTCTTCGTGATCCAGCTGGATGACGGTTTCCAGATCACCATGCACGCGAAACTGGATCACCGTGACATCGTTCATGCCGATCAGCATATGAATATCACTGGCCCCTTTTGCTTTGGCCTGGCGGAAGAAGTCGATGACTTTCGCCTGCTCGCGGGAGTGTTTGCGGGTATCGTTCTGACTGTTGCTGATACTGTTTTTTAGCTCCATCAACTTATCCAGTTGGATCCGTTCTAACTGGAGTGTCGGGTGAGCCTTATACGCACCGGCGATGATGGACTGGACGCTCAGCGCCTTACTGTGCGCCTCTGATACATACAGTACCGGGTGGCCCGCACGCTCGTTATCCAGAAAGGTAAATTCAGTGGCTGTGTTGCTGTGCATCTGTGTTACCCCGCAAAAGAAAGTGACATCAGTGACTGGTTGTTTCCGGAGACCACAACTTCGTTAAGCGTTACCCGTTTAACAATGAAGTCAGTACCCGGAATGCGGTTACCTGCCTGCACGGTGACCTGATTCCCGTTGCTGAGTGACAGCACGGCCAGATAGCCGTTTCCGGTGCCGGTTATCTCCACGATTTGAGGCGGGATGACATCCTGAGCGGCGCTTTTAACCTCTGCTTTACCGTCAAGGGCCGGCGGGGCCGGGTTGAATGGCTGATCCAGCCCACGGTCATAACCGTTTTTCTGAAGTTCATTCAGCGCCTTGGCACGCGCCAGCTGTGCTTCATACAGGACTGTTTCAGCCTGAATGGATTCGAGCTGGCCGAGGTTTAACGCCCTGCCAGCTTCTACCCGGGTGAACGCTGTGGGTGGCGACGCGTCGTCTGGCGTTTCAACAGGTTCATTACCTTTAACAACTGTGTCAGGCAGGGGGGCCGGAGGCAGCGTTGTGGTCGGTGCAGCGATAACGCCAGGGGACAGCGACAGCAGGCACAGGGCCCAGGCGGCTGTCCGGAGGTTAGTTGGCATACAGAAGTCCCTCAATGGTGTACTCCAGACGATTATCTTTAAGCGCGGTCATGATGCGTGACGCTCTGATCCCGCTGCTGTTAAATCGCGTGGGAGCAAATAGTCTGTCCGGAGGTATGTCGGTAATGAACGTGAAGCTGAATGTGCGCCACGGGAGGTTTTGCACGCTGCCCTGTGATAACTGGGTATTGGTATCCAGTTCGCTGATACGCAGCTGGGCATTGATGCGCTGGGCATAGCTTGTCAGATGCTGAATTTGCAGATTCCCCGGGAGCAGGGATTCCGGACCAGAGGGCGCTGATAACGGTACGGCCAGTGTGAAGGCGGCATCATCAGCCCGTCCCGGGATATTAAATTCCGGCTGAATATCAGGACCGTAAATCACGGGAAGGCGGGCCGCGAAGTCCCCGACGGTTCCCCCGCTTGGCAGTGTGTAATGCAGAGCGATTTTTCCGTCCGCGTCACAGGTCGCGTTATTGAAGATCCACCCGGCAATTGAAATCTGCGCTGCCTTCCACACGGTGCTACAGGCACTCAACATCACCGGGAAGCGGGGCTGTTTCGCCCAGGGTTTCAGGCTGTCAGCCGGGATGCTGCCTTCCTGGTGTTGTCGGGCCAGTAACGCCGACTGTGCCGCTGCCACGCGCGCCGCTTCCTGATGTTGCTGCCAGGCGGTGACCAGCAGATACCCGCCCACTATGGCTACAGCAGCGGCGCCCCACATCCACAACGCCTGCTTATTGTGAGTTTTATGCAGACGCGCGCGTCTCAGGCCAGCCTTGCTACCGGTCAGCGCAGAAAGTGTCTTTTCTTCCGTCTGCAGGCCGGGAAAGAACCCCGGCGGGGCAAACACGGTCCAGCCTTCCGTGGGCGGTGGTGAGATATGCAGGAAGTTGGAGACGGCCGTGCGGATGAAATGTTCATCGCCCACAATATCCCCAAAGGGTGACAACATGCCGTTACTGACCGCCACAAACCAGTACTGGCCAGACGGCAGCGCAAACACGCCATAACTTTCTGCCGGCAGTGATGGCAGGGCAGTCAACGCCAGGGAAACCAGCGTATGCCTGCCTCGCTTCATCACCGTTTTATCCGTGAGCGCCACGGTACCGAGCAGCGTTCCCTGTGACCGGCCATCATCGGTCAGCAACTCCGCCCAGTGGGTCGCATCCGCTTCTTTCGCACGCAGACGCATGCCACGATGTCCGCGTAGCGGCAGATATTGCCAGCTGAGGCCGGCAACCAGCCAGACGCTTCCGGACTGTAGCGTCCAGGTCGTTTGTTGTTTCATGGCTTACCCCAGAATGACAGGCGTGATAAGGATGACGAGCATGGTTTTGTTTTTCTCCCCGTTCGCGCCCCCGCCGAGACCAAAGAAGCGGAAACTGCCGGTACCCTGACGGTCTGCCGTATCGTTCAGGGACTGATATCCGCTCAGCACCAGGGTCTGACCGGACTGCATGATGACGCGTTGGGTGAACGTCTTCAGACGCGTTTTCATCAATTCAACGGAGGTGTTATCGCTGGTAAACGTGCGCATCGTCGGGTCATCCGACATGTTGATCGCGAACTGCAGCTGCATCTTCGGCGACTGTGGCATCAGGAACGGCAGTACCGTCATGTTGAAACCGGTCGTGATTGTCGATTTGGTTATGCTGCTGGAGGAACCCACGTTCGCCGTGTTTTCCGTGGTGACGTTGGAGGCATAATCCTGCTGCAATGCGACCTGAATCGGAACGGCTGACAGGTTGGTGGTCATACTGGAGGCTTCGGTCATTACGCTGACGTTGGCCTGTTCAGATAACGCTTTAATGAATGCCTTCGTTCCCGCACCTTTACCATCCAGAATGGAAATCCCGCCACTCAGCGCATCAGTCGAGGCACCGGTGAATGCATTGGTCAGGGATAAGCCGATGCTGCCGCTGTTGAATACCGCGTTCCAGTCAATACCGAGCTGGTCCTGAGTCCGTTTTTCCACACTGTAGACCTGAACGTTGAGCACCACCTGACGGTTGAGCTCTCTGTTGCGGTCATCGATGTAGCGGCCAATCTGCTCAAGTACCCGCGGGGTGTCGGTCACTGTCAGCACGCCGGCTGAGAGATTCATGCGACCTGTTTCCGGCGTTAACATCGTCTTGATGGTCTTTGTGACATCATCGTAAAGATTGGATTTGATCTTCATTTCCGTTGACTGAGAGGTATTGGAGTCCCCTTTTAAGCCGCCACCGCTGCTGTCACCTGTGGCGCCCATCGACGATGTGGTTCCGCTGATTGTGTTAGAGCCAAAGGAGGCATCGCTGTCCATGAACATCACCGGGAATGTCCGGGTATCGAGGTAGAAAATGGCGATGCGGCCATTCTCGTACCGGGAGGATAACCCCAGTCGCGTGGTGACATTTTCGAGCATCCCACTCAGCTCCCCCTGCCAGAATAAACCCCGGAGGACATTGCCTGAGGTGGCTACCGGGGCGGGCCGGGTTGCGGGCGCGCCCATCGATGCAAGGGGGATCATGCCGTTTGGGTCGGGTGCGGGAATAGGGCCGCTCAGCTGCTCAGTCTTCCCGCCGGAGGGCGCCATCATAGCCAGCGCATCCGGTGTCACAACCACCGGGATTTTGCAGCGTTTGCTGATATAGGCACTCACTTCGGCCAGCGTGATATTGCCCGGGCGGTTGATGGCCACCTGGCACGGCGGGATAAGATTGTTACTGCCAGGCTGGGCATTCAGCGGGTAAGGGTTGATCCACTGCGAAGTCAGGTCACGCACCACTGAACCACTTTTCAGCGTCTGCATATGTTTGTCAGCCTGCTTTTCAGAGGCAGAGACCTGACTGTCTATTTTGTCGATGCGCTCTAACGGGGCGCAGCCGGCCAGCATCAGGCCGAATGCCATCGCCAGCCCGGTCAGGGGGAGGTGTTTTTTCATTATTAACCTTGAGGTTGGTGGGATTAGTTGAGGTACACCAGGCTGCCGTTCGCGATACTGGCAGGAACCGTAACCTGCATGTCATTACCGGTGCTGTCGATCAGGCGACGAGCAACAACCCGCCCGACCAGCGCGGTCTGCCGGGATTGTGCCAGGATAGCTGACATCAGTCCGGGCGAATCCGGTTGCCAGACATAGACCCGACCGGCCTGCAACACGTTGTGTAAGTCCCGTACCGATGACCAGCCCAGGGAGCTGTCAGGGATAACGCCGTCTGTCCGGGAAGGGTTCTTGTAACGCCAGTCGTTGATCTCGTTGATGTAACTGACGGTCTGTGCGGCTCGCTGGCTCAAAATGCGTTCCTGCAGCTGCTGACCCGCCTGATCATGAGGAGGCACATTCATCCAGACCATGAGCCCCAGAAAGGCAGAAAATATCCAGTAGATCATTGGCCAACCTCCCCGGGCTTATCCGGCTTGTGTGGCTGAAGGTTCATCAGTGGATTTCCTTATCATCAACTGACACTACGCACTGGGCATTGCGGACGCCGGCATACAGCGGTACCTGAGCGGTGCCGTACAACGTGAACAGCTTGTTCAGTGCCTCACGGTAAGAGCCTTCAAACTGAAGGGGCGCATCGACCCGGTAATTCACGGATGTCAGCCAGGCAACCGTCCAGTTGCTTACCCCTGGTGTGCTGCATTTCTCCGCAGCGGCCCAGTTGAACAACGCATCTTTCAGCGTGTTGCCGGCACTGATACGCCACACTTTTGGTGCAGGTGCCGGCTTTGGTACCGGTGTAATTTTGGGTACCGTTGGCGCAGTGAGAAGCGGTTTTCCGGGCGGTGAGGCAGGGGCAGGCGCTGCTGTACTGGCTGTTCCCCGTGTGTCACTGAAGGGATTGCGCGGTGTAGCTGCCGGTGGCGGGGTTGTTTTCACGCCAGAGGAAGACCCAGTCGATTTACTCAGTTCAGGCCGCGGCAGTGGGGAGGATGTTGCCGGAGGGCTGGCTGAGAACGCCGGTGTCCGGTATGCCACAGAAACTTGTTTATTAGGCCAGTCAATCAGTGCTACCCAGCCGCTTTGCTCAAGCAATTTCTCAAGTACATAAGGCCACTGGTCGTTAGCCGTCATGCTGAGTGTTGAAGTAAATTTGCGTTTCAGATCGGCTGAAATTACCGGCGTCCAGCCTGGAGGAATAATGGCCCGAAGCATGGCATCAAGTTTCAGATTTCGGGCATTCAGCCTGACAACTGAATACGGTTCCGGGGTGCCCAGCGATTTGATAGCGGACAACCCATGCAGAGATCCGGTTGCTGAGACCGGGGGTTTACTGGTTGCGCCGGAGACAGGTCTGGTCACCGGTTGAACTTTCGGTGTAACGGTTCGGGAAGCCTGCTGCAGAGTTTTCTGTGCCTCGGCAATACGCTGCAGCTGGGTGGTTATCTGTCCATCCACGAATTGCCGGGCATCAACGTCAGTCTGCTTCGTGTGAGACAGGCTGCAGCCGCCCAGTAATACCGGAAGCAGCACAGAGGTATGAATGATTTTCATAGGCGTAATCGTCAGTGAAGTGCCGTGGAAAGTGGTGCGCTGAAGGGGAATGAAGCTCAGCACAGATGGTCTTGCTGGAATGTCTGAATGTCCTCCTCTGCATCGTCGATTTCGGTACGTAAAGCCGTCAGGCTGCTGAACGGCATTTTGTCCGGCGCTTTGGCGCGAACGCGGCAGGCACGTTTGAAGGCCACCACTGCAGCTGCACGGCGAATATGCAATTCGCGCAAGTCCCGGTCGGTAACGGTTAAGCTCATGGTATGCGCCCTCAGTGATACGCCTTCTGGACCGGGCCGCTTTCCGGCAGCCAGATGTCCTGTTGCTGTGGATTCCATTCCTCCTCCGGGAGCGACGGGGTACCAATATGCAGGGTGCGAATAATGCGGTCCTTCGTCAGGCATAGCGCCTTTCTGGCGTAAACCACCTGAAAACCTTCCTGATGGAATGTTGTTTCCGCATCCAGCTGCTCCGCGTCCTTTCTCGAAAGCAGGAGCTGGAAGGTGACTGGTTGCACCATATTCCCGACGGGATGAAAGGCCTGCTCTGTGCGGGTCAGCTGCAGCAGATGTCTGCGATCGCCTTTTCTTCTTTCCATCAACTCGGCAGTGATGTTTTCAGGATAACGGCAGACGATGTGCTGCCAGCCAAGCTGAAGCAATGTGTTAAACGCTGAGCGGAAGCGAAACAGATCGCACTGTTCAGCAGCATACGCGTGGTCAAGCAGCGTACTGAGCGTGTCTGTCACGCGGGTGGCTTTATCCGTTTTCTCTAACAGTTCACGAAGGGAGGTGAACTCGGAAGCCATACCCCGAAAATTAGGGTTGTCACGGCCCATATCCAGCCAGTCTGAAATGAAGCGCCGGCGAGCCGATTCACAGGTAAATGGCGAATCTTCATCGGCAGTTCGTAGGGCAACCAGAATGCACCAGAGCAGGTGCGGAAGAGAATTATCAACGGGGTACACGGTGTCGTCCTTCAGTAAGTGGCACTACCTGATTCTGGCAATGGCGCCTGGTCTTTCATCCGCCAGAAGAAAAACGCCAGCACTGGCAAACCGGTAAAGAGGACAGGGGGTCCATGACGGGACCGGTTCAGGCACCATTGCCGGGACCCGGCGATGGGTATCAGGGATAGTGTGTCTGGGGAAAAAAAGCCCCGGCATTAGCCGGGGAAAGGGTACTGGACTGCAGGGGGGAGTCAGAATCCCTGTTGTCCGGGCTCAAAAACAAGGTTCATCAGGAGCGCAACGCGTGAAACAGGGCGGGTCTCCTGATCCAGATTTAAAAGGTATTGATATTGTGAGTCTGAAAGCCAGGCTTTCGATGCGGCTTCGAGTTCATCACTGGCGTTCAGATTCAGAGTCGGGTCAGGATGAAGCTTCATCAGACCGGTCACTACAGAAGACTGAAGCGGCGCAATCTGCGAGCCATTCATGACAAAACTGCAGAAAGCTGAGTGGCGTCGAATGGTATCGACGGGCTGTGTGGCCAGATTGGCTTTCAGGAAAAAATAGCCCGGAAAAAGTGGGGCGATACGCCGGCGGTAACTGTTTAATTTGTCCGAGCGACGAACAACGTTAACGGTTAGCGGTGTCCAGGGGGTGATGTGAAGGTCTGAAAGCCAGGAGAAAAGTTTTTCGCGGTTTTGGCCGCCGGTAATGTACTGGGCCAGGTACCAGTTTTGCCCATGAAGTTGTTCAATGTTCATCATGCTCTCGCCCGAACCGATCCCCGTATGGGTCATTCTGTATCCGGAGGGGCCGAATACACTGAGCGATATCGCTGAAGCAGTGGCTGTCTCTCTCAGCTTCCTGCAGTTCTGACAGCAACAACGCTAAGTCTATTCTTGTTAAATGCACTCCGTTCTCTTGGCGGTAGAACGAGGTACGAGATGCATATTATTTACACATAGACATTAAGTCAAGCATGTTTGATTTAATGGACGATAATCAGTTTCAGACATCCATGCGGTTTGTATCATGTCCTCAATTATACGAGGTGGAAGAACATGGTCCCTAAGCGACTAAAAGAAGCAAGGAAAGCCGCAGGGCTATCGCAGAAAGAGCTGGCTGAGCTGATTGATGTTGACGGTAATAACCCTCGTTCTCGCATCTCAAATTATGAGGTCGGTCGTTTTACACCATCTTTCGATGTTATTGTTCGCATAGCAAAGGCTCTGGACTATCCAGAAGGTTATTTCTATATAATTGATGATGATCTTGCTGAGAAATTACTTCAGTATCACCAAACACAAAATAGTGAAGTTCTAAATCCATTTTTTAACGCGCATGATGAAGTGAAGAAATACAAATCTTCGTTGGATGATGCAAGAAAACTTACTGAGCGTCTCCTGGCGATCCTCAATAAATCAAAGTAGTGGTTACTTAAATCAAAGTAGTGGTTACTTAAATCAAAGTAGTGGTTACTTAAATCAAATCGTCGTTTGCTTAAATGAAATTTCATCTTATAACTTGGCGGAGAAATAAGATGAGGTATCTAAGCTTTTGAGAATTGTCTCATATTATTAGTGATAAGTTTAGATACCTGGGGGATACAAATGTGGTTAAAAAACGGTCATCTCGCAACGTGCTTAACTTCAGATCCTATTAATTGCTTCTGCATTCTCTCATTGTAGTGAGTTGGAAAGTCGTCTGTTTCTAACATCGCGACTTGTATTCGAGCATTATAAACACCACGCACAGACTCTAACTTTTCAAGGTTCAGTTTGCTTCTTGTCCGTTGTAGTGACTGCTTGATTGCAGACAATGAAGATTTCATTATATCAGCAATGCAGTCAACACTAGTTCCTTGTGCGTAGTGCATCAATGCCTGAAATTCCGAGTCAGATAATTCTGGAAACATAAGGCGAGAGCGCCGTAACCCATTAAGGTTTAACATCATATTTTCCTTTGATTGCTGTAGAAATGTACTCAGTAATACATTGTTTGACTTAAGGAACTTAGTGGCCTAGCACCACAGGACCGATTTTATTGATATAGAAATCTAAAAATAGGTGCAATCTGTACAGGTACAGATTGCACCTATTCTGAGATGCATTAATCAGTCATAATCATATGTTTTCTTTAAATAGTATGTCGTACCCTATGGACACGAAACGAGGCGGTACGTACAAGTGCCAGCCTTGTTTTAGCCCCAGATCAAGAAGTTGTTCTTTCGAACTAACGCCAGTTTTTAAAAACAGGCGGGATAGGATATTTCGTACAGAATACTCAGAAATATTTAAAAAATGTGAAATATGTGCGCGATGCATTCTGCGATATAGCAGGAATAGAACTTCCCATTCCCTCTTAGAGAGTATTGATGTTGGCGGTGTAAAAGTTGCCTCACCATAAAATGGCATCTCCAGAAAGTACCCCAGAGAAAGTCGCTCGAAGGGCTTAAGATGAGAAACTGTGCCGACAATATCCCCCTGCTCATTAAAATAGGGGAGTTTTTCAACGATAAATGAACGGAAATCACTTCTTATTTGAACTGTGCCAACGGCTTCAACTCGCTGTCCGGATTGCACAACTTTCTGATCGTGTATTACTAACTTATCTTTGTGTGATGCTAGTGATGGTACACCTTCATAGCTGAACTCTGTAATGCTCTCAGCAATGTCATGAGGGATCTGTAGGAAATTTTTATATGATTGATTTACATATAAAAACTTAAAGGATGTGTCTTTAACGGCCCAAGGTTCTTCACTTTGCTCAAAGAAAGTGAAGAGTTGTAGGGACATACCGTCGGGGACTGTAGAAGGGGTTTGAGGGCCAATGGAAAGAAAACGTACGTTAAGGCGATAATTCATTGTTTAAATTGAAATTTAATGCTCTCAATTCTCCATTTAAAATATCATCCGATAGCGTGAACGTATAATGCCCCAGCATATTGATATTCCCGCGCATCAGTGGAGATAACCGGGCGATATCCTCATCCTTAGTTTATTCTCCATTACCGCGCATCCAGCTCAGTGCTTCCTGCATAAAAGCGTGTTCCACAGTACGACTGCGTTAGTGGCCAGCCCCAGTGCGCCCAGTTGATCTGTAAGCACACCCGTTTTAGTTCCACACACTTTTTGAGATGAAAGAAAGACCGGATACTTCAGTTTAGACTGGTACTGTTTAAAGGGGGGAGATCAGTCTTGTTGGCCGGCCCTTAGTCCGCAGTAAAGCCGTCGTTTATGTTAGTCATGTGAAGCTATTCACAAATAAGACATCATGAGATTGTTAAGCAATTTAGGTACGCCGGAACCGCCGAAACTTCCGGTCCGTGATATTTAATGTTTTTTCGGCACCTCAATGATTCCATCAATACTACCTTGTGCAAAATAGCTATGATGCTGGTTCTCATTATCTATCCCTGATTGTTGTTGATACCCCATTTATCACATAGCGGCGAACGAGAAATTAGCCTTACGTACAATATCCAAACTACCCCTGACGAAAGGAATAGTGTAAGAATAGGCAGGCTGAACATGTCAGGAGGACTGTAGTGGCATAGTGAATTTGGCCACCTGAATAGAGGTGATATCATCACCTCATAGTCAAAACAGGTGACATTATGACCGGACGTAACAGACGCAATTTTAGCCCCGAGTTTCGCCTCGAAGCTGCCCAGCTTGTACTCGATCAGCACTACACCGTTGCCGCCGCTGCCACTGCGATGAATGTCGGCAAATCCACGATGGACAAATGGGTTCGACAATTGAAAGAAGAGCGAGCGGGAAAATCACCCGTAGCGTCACCCATGACACCGGAGCAGATTGAGATACGTGAGTTGAAGAAAAGACTTCAACGCGTTGAAATGGAAAGGGATATATTAAAAAAGGCTACCGCGCTCTTGATGTCAGACTCCCTGAACAGTTCTCATTAGTTGAGAAACTCAGGGCGCGGTTTCCTGTTGCCGTTATGTGCAACGTGTTTGGGGTTCATCGCAGCAGCTATAAATACTGGCGGCAGCCAAAGAAGCCTGACGCCACGAGAGTGGTTTTACTGAGCCTTGTGCGTGAAGTTTATCGCGAAAGTAACGGCTCAGCAGGAGCGCGAAGCATTGCCGCGATGGTCACCACCAAAGGTATAAAACTGAGCCGCTGGCGGGCAACAAAGCTGATGAAAGCGCTCAATATTATCAGCTGTCAGCAACCTGGCCATCGTTATAAGAAGGCGTCTAAGGAACACATTGAGATCCCTAATTATCTGGATCGCCAGTTTGCTGTTACCGAGCCTAATCAGGCCTGGTGCGGTGATGTGACTTATATCTGGACGGGAAAACGCTGGGCTTATCTGGCTGTTGTACTCGATTTGTTTTCCCGTAAACCGGTTGGTTGGGCGATGTCATTTTTTCCGGATTCTGCATTGACAGCTAAAGCGCTGTCCATGGCCTGGGAAGCCCGAGGAAAGCCGGTTAATTTACTGTATCACTCGGACCAAGGCAGTCACTATACCAGCAGGAATTTCAGACAGTTACTGTGGAGATATCAGATAAAGCAAAGCCTGAGTCGCCGGGGAAATTGCTGGGATAATAGCCCAATGGAACGGTTCTTCAGAAGCCTGAAAACAGAGTGGGTTCCGGATAATGGGTACGCTAATTTTAGCGAAGCCAGCACGGCAATAACGAATTACATTATGGGATATTACAGCCAGCTCAGACCTCATCAATATAATGGAGGTTTGACGCCGAATGAATCAGAACGATTGTTCTGGAAAAACTCTAAAGCCGTGGCCAGTTTTTGTTGACCACTACAGTGTGAACTTCTGAAACACGGTAGACAAAGCTCTCTGCTGGCTACGTTGTCATGTGGGTTACATATCCAGGAAGTAATGGAGGGATTTTAAAATACTATGGACACTACACTTTCAATAGGCTTGTTTGCGGCATTCTTTACAACATTTGCATTTGCCCCACAAAGTATTAAAACGCTGAAAACGCGTAATACGGAGGGGATCTCAGTTGTCATGTACATTATGTTTCTCATCGGCGTGATTTCCTGGATAGTTTACGGCGTACAGAAATCAGATTTGGCGGTGCTTGCCGCGAATATCATCACACTGTTCCTCGCAGCCCCTATGACCCTCCTCTCACGCCGGAAGACTCGTATATGAAAATAGCAATTATTGGTGCGGGGCCGGCAGGACTTATCGCTGCCCGTAATGCACTCCATCAGGGGTTTAGCGTAGTACTTTATGAGAAACTCGAGCGCGTAGGCGGCATATGGAATCCAGACAGTGGTGGTGCATACAAAAATGCCCGCATGCAGAATTCTCGCAATACATTTCATTATTCGACTGTTTATCCCCGGAGTCAGGATGAGTTTCTCAATGTTGAAAAGGTCGGGAAATATTTATCAGACATGGCACATTCGGAAAAGATCCTGAGTTCAACACAGCTCAATACAGAGATCGTGTCACTTGATAAAAATACCAATGGGTGGGTAGTCAGCAGTATCTATAAAGGATGCCGTAAAAGTGAGGTATTTGACAGGGTTATTGTCACAACTGGCGAACTCTGGCAACCACGCAAACCGGCAATTCCTGGTGCTGAATGCTTTACTGGCAAAATGATAACATCTCGGGAATATCACGCCCCTGAGACGTTTAAAGGCCAAAATGTTCTTGTCATCGGTGGCGGTGTGAGCGGCGCAGATATAGCTTCAGATCTTGTCCCATACGCAAAATCCGTTGCGCTATCAGTCAAAAAAATGGGGCTCTATATCCCTCGTAAATTTGTCAACGGCCCTAATGATATGATGCATTCTTATCTTGGCCGTTATCTTATCAGCAAAATGAACTACTCCCGCTACCTGAGTTATCTCGACGAAGCGTTGCCGGAATACATGAAGCTATATCGTTCAACAGGTATGCTGCCAGAACTGGCTAATAACAACGCTGTTCACGTAAATGAAAAAATCATCCCCAATATTGCATCTGGTCACATTACGGTTGTACCGCAGGTTGAGCGCTTTCTGGCCGATAACAAGGCTGCATTTGTGGATGCGACACAGTGTTGCTATGACGTAGTCATATTCTGTACAGGCTATGAAATGCCTGACTATTCATTGATTACAGGTTTTGATCGTAGCAGGTTGTATGAGCATTTTTTCTGGGCTGACGACCCCAGCCTGTCTGTGATAAACCCTCCTGTTGATACCGCAGGCTTTGGCGCTGCATTCCCCTATTTTGATGTCATCAGTCAGTGGGTTCTGGGTGTTTTTTCCGGGAAAATAAGTTTACCCCCTGTGGATATCATGCTGGAGTGGTGTACTGAGCATATGCAACATCTCAGCGTAAAACGATTTTATGACAGCTGGCTGGAAACCATTCGTATAGGTCTCAACGCGGGTGTCCTGCCAGATCCCTCGGAGGATTTTGGTCGGTACTGGAATCTTATCTCCAGTGTCGCAAGGCCGGCTTATCTGTCGTCCCAGCCGGACGAGCCCGAACGTGGCAGGATGGACGGCCAGTTTAATTTTGAAACGGCAAGAGTACAGATCCTGGCCGGGCTGGGGAAAGAAACCCTGATAGGGATTTTCAAAAAGGGGGACATCAGCGAAACTGACTATCATGCAGCGCTGGCAACCAAACGCCCGGACATTATAATCGCCACTTTACCCTATTCTCAGTCTTATCTTTGAGAGTATTAGGGGCCCTTCGGGCTGAGGGATCCCCAGAAAACGAGACAGGCATAGAGTTTTGTGATCTACTGATTGCGCTAACAAATTCAATGAGATCACCTCTATGCCTGCCTGTCGAGTATGCCAGACTTTTTTCCGTAACGCTTTAAGCTCAACTCATCAATACCGGCAAAATGCCATCATTGATTCCACCGTAGCTTTGGTTAATGGGGCGACCCTCTCACTCACCAGTATTGGTCGTCATTTACCCGGTATTGCTCGCGTGAAAGATAAAATAAAACGGGTCGACCGACTGCTGGGTAACTCCTTACTTCACAATGATATACCGATGATCTTTCATCATATTACTTCCATGATGACGAAAAATATGCCGTGGTGTGTCATTGCCGTTGACTGGAGTGGCTATCCTTCTCAGGAATATCATGTCCTTCGTGCCAGTCTTGTCTGTGATGGTCGCGCTATTCCATTGATGAGCCAGATTGTTCCATCAGAACAACAAAATAATGTGTTGATACAACAGACTTTTCTTGACGCCCTTGCTCGTTCTATTAGCCCGGAAACCAGCGTTATTATAATTACCGATGCAGGTTTTCAAAGCGCATGGTTTCGGCATATCAAATCATTAGGGTGGGATTTTATCGGTCGCATCCGGGGCATCGTAAAATATTGCCTTCATGAGGACACCGAAAAATGGCTGAACGTGAAAAATTGCAAGGGAACAACATGCGCAGAATATCTGGGAACAGGTACGCTGGCCCGCTCGAAATATGCTCAATGTGATGGCCACTTCTATCTTCAGAAAAAAGAGCCAAAAGACCGAAAAAGCAAACGGGCCAAAAGGAAACCTGGCTATCCCACAACAGAAAAAGAGCAGCAGGCATCAGCAAAAGAGCCATGGTTGATATTTACCAGTATGGCTGATTTTAAACCAAGAGAAATCATGAAGTTGTACAGCAGGCGAATGCAGATTGAACAGAACTTTCGTGATGAAAAAAGTGAACGATTTGGCTTTGGGTTACGCGCCAGTGGAAGCAAGCGAGGGGAGCGGCTCTGGGTGCTAAGCTTGTTAGCGACACTGGCGTCAATAGTGCTTTGGCTGTTGGGATATCACTTTGAGAATAAAGGGCTTCACCTTCACCTTCACTATCAGGCAAACAGTACTAAAAAACGCAGAGTACTTTCATTTTTGACATTGGCGAAAAATGTCTTGCGGCACTCACCTCGAATATTAAGACGGGTGGGTCTGGAAAGTATTTTAATTCAACTCGCCAGCACCTACCGAAGTATGGTGCTGGTTTACTGACTTGGATTTTCTGGGGATCCCTCAGCCCGTAGGGCCCCTAATATTTAGAGCGCTCGTATCATTCTGGCCGGATTACCTGCATAAATTCCTTTTACTTCCACGGGTTTTACGACCACGCTCCCGGCGCCAATAACGGCTCCATCGCATATAAAGGGGGTCAGTATAGTACTTCCACTACCCACCGTGACGAAATCACCAAGGGAGATAATTATCCAACTAGAAGCTGAGGGATCGGGGCTGCCGGAACGGAAAAGGTCATTAGCAAAAGTTACGTTATGTCCAATAAAACAATGCTCACCGACTGTCACATTTTCACACAGAAAGGTGTGTGACTGTATACGGGTGCCGGAGCCTATGACGCATCCTTTCTGAATTTCGACAAATGGTCCGATAAATACATCATTCTGAAGCTCGCATTCATATATATTGACTGGTTTGATGACCGTTACATTGCTTCCTGTAACAACGTTACGTACGCAGCTCTCAATTAATTTCATAAATCCACACCCTCGATTGGTCACGTATTCAATCCGGTGATCATCAGATAAACTCCCTGTTTTTATCAAAGGGATTCTGATGGCTAAGGTTGATGTAAAATGTCCGTTTTGTAAGCAAACAACCCCGGTGAAAAAACATGGACTGGGAAGCACCGGGCATCAGCGTTATCGCTGTCAGGCATGCTGTCGAAGCTTTCAACTCGAATATGAATACCGGGCCTGTCAACAGGGCATGAAGTCACAGATTGTTGACCTTGACATGAATAATGCCGGTATCCGGGACACCGCTCGCGCATTGCACATCAGCATCAATGCCGTTGTGCGCACGCTAAAAAACTCTCGCCGAAAAACGTAACCTCTCTTCCACTGGATAATCTGCACATTCAATTGATTTGTGAAGTTGATGAAATGTGGTCATTTGTCGGCAATAAAAGGCAACAACGCTGGCTGTGGTACGCATGGGAACCTCGTCTCAAACGTATTATTTCCCATGTTTTGGTCGCAGGAGCAAGAAAATACTTCGCCAGTTACTGGGGCTGTTGGCCCAGTGGGAGCGAAGCTGAAAAATGCGACATCTGACTTTTTTGAACTGGATCTGCGTAAAAATTACTCACCTGTGAAATGGTTGCCATAGCGATGGACATTGATGATTCAGGGAGTTGGAATGTTGTCACAGGATCAGACGTTTGATGACAGGGGCGTGTGGAGTTTGCTTGCTGACGAGCTTTCCCTGCTCCCTGGTATGACCGATACGGGTCGTTTAGGATTTGCCATTCAACTGAAATTCCGACAGGTACAGGGTCATTACCCGGAATCAATAAACGAATTCCCTCCAGGTATTGTGCATGCTATTGCTGAACAGATCGGATGCACTTCTGTATCCCTTGAAAACTACCCTCTTCAGGGGCGACAGGCCCAGCGGCACCGACAAAATATTCGTCGCTATTTGGGCGTCAGACTCCCCAACAAAACCGATATAGCACAGCTCACCGCCTGGTTAACCGAATTTATCCTCCCGTTAAATCCGCAGGCTGTACACGGCAGTGAACTTGTTACTGACTGGTGTCAGGCGCAGCAGATTGAGCGTCCCGCAGCCGATCACCTGGAGCGGATTATTCGTTCAGCCGTACACCAGTTCGAAACAGAACAGCAAAACATCATATTTACCCGACTTTCACTCGACAGTAAGGTGGCCATCAACCATTTACTGTCGGCCGAAGAACCGGGCACTGCCAGAGTGGTCGGAGTCACATTGAGCGGCCTCAAAGCTGACCCGGGAAGACCCAGTCTGGAAAACGTCCTCTCCGTCATCTCTCAGCTAAAATGTCTTGATTGCGTTGCGCTACAGTCGAATATTTTTCAGGGAATATCCCCTAAATTCATCGCGCAGTTTCAACAACGGTGTTCCAGTGAGTCAATCAGGGAGCTTCGTCGCCACCCTTCGGCGATCCGTTACAGTATGGTGGCCATGTTTTGCTGGCGTCGCCGGCAACAGCTGACCGATGCGTTGATTGAAATGTTAATGGTGCTGATCCATAACCTCGGCACACGGGCAGAAAAAAAGGTTGATAAAAAGCAGTTTGCGGCGTTTAAAAAAGTCAGGGGTAAGGCGCGTCTGCTGTTCCGTATGGCCGAGGCTACCGTTGACCAGCCGGATGGCGTCATAAAGGAGGTTGTCTATCCTGTTGTCTCACAGAAAATGCTGCAAAATTTGGTCGATGAATTCAAAACACTGGGAGTAGATCCTGAGCAGGAAGTACAGGAATCCATGCGTTCTTCTTACGGTAGCCACTATCGCCGGATGTTGATGCCGGTGCTGGATCGGCTTGAGTTTCAGTCTGGCAATGCCCTGCATCGACCTGTTATTGATGCCATTCAGATTATTAAGGCAAACAGAGCCAGCAATCAGCATTTCTATGCGGTGGGTGATGTGCCTGTTGACGGTATTATTCAGAAAAAATGGCGGGATATTGTCATCATCCAGGGCAAATCCGGTGAAGAACGGATCAATCGTATCAATTATGAAATTTGTGTTTTACGGGCTTTACGTAAAAGTCTGCGTAACAAAGAAATTTGGGTAACAGGCGCAGACCGTTATCGTGATCCGGCAGAGGATCTCCCGGCCGACTTTGCCACTAATCGGGCCTATTATTATTCCCTGCTACAGGCTCCCAGTGATGCGACAACCTTTATTACTCAAATCAAAGACAGGATGCGCCACTGGCTCGGTACGCTAAATAATGGGCTGCCAGATAATCCCAAACTTCGCATCAGGGAACAGGGAAAAAATCGTATCCACCTGACGCCGCTGGGCAAACAGATTGAGCCACCCAACACAGCGGCGCTGAAACAGGAGATTGGCCTGCGCTGGGCTGATCTGGAGTTGATAGACATCCTCAAGGAGGTGGATTTACGGGAACATTTCTCGTCGTTATTTCGTACATCTGCCAGTCGGGAAGTTCTTGAACCTGAGGTATTGCAACGTCGCCTGTTGTTATGTCTGTTTGGTCTCGGTACCAATGTAGGACTGAAACGCATCGCCAGTCAGCAACCCCGCGTCAATTATGATGAATTGCGTTACGTTAAACGGCGATTTATTCAAAAAGATGCTTTGCGCTCAGCGATTTCACATATCGTGAACGGTATTTTCCGTATTCGCCTGTCTGCCATCTGGGGGAATGCGACAACATCCTGTGCCGCAGACTCCCGGAAGTTTGGTGCCTATGATCAGAATCTGATGACAGAATGGCATGCCCGCTATGGCGGACGTGGCGTAATGATTTACTGGCATGTGGATACACACTCAACATGTATTTATTCGCAATTGCGTCGCTGTTCCTCATCGGAGGTGGTCGCCATGATGGAGGGCGTGCTGCGTCACTGTACCGACATGGAAATCAACCACCAGTATGTGGACAGCCATGGGCAAAGTGAGGTGGCCTTTGCGTTCAGTGATGTGCTGGGGTTCGATTTACTGCCCCGTCTGAAAGCGATCGCCCGACAGAAACTGTATGTGTGTGAAAAAGAAGATGCACCGTTGTACCCGCACCTGACCCCGGTTTTAACCCGTGGGATCGACTGGGAGCTGATTGCACAACAGTATGACGAGATAATCAAATATACAGCGGCACTGAAAACAGGAACGGCCGAACCCGAGGCAATATTGAGGCGATTCACCCGCAATAACATCCAGCACCCAACCTATAAGGCATTAGCGGAGTTGGGCAAAGCGATTAAGACCATCTTCCTCTGCCGGTATTTGCAGGATGAGTCGCTGCGTTGTGAAATTAATGCGGGTCTCAACGTCGTTGAAAACTGGAACAGCGCCAATGATTTTATTTTTTATGGCGAGCACGGTGAATTTACCAGCAACCGGACAGCGGATCAGGAAATATCGATGCTGTCATTGCATCTGCTGCAAATCAGTCTGGTCTACATCAATACGTTGTTGATCCAGAATGTGCTGTCGGAACCGGTCTGGCAGCAGCGAATGACCGAAGAAGACTGGCGTGGTTTGACGCCATTGATATATCACCATGTTAATCCGTATGGCCGTATCGAGCTGAACATGGATCAACGACTGGCGCTGGCAGCCTGATAATGTCCGGAACCGTTCGGTTTCGTACACAGTTTATCGAACCTGTCCAAAATTTAGTGAAATTAGTTTCGTACATGCGCTATGATTCGTACATCTATTTCGTACAGAAAATTACGCCATGTCACGAGTTTTTGCTTACTGTCGGGTGTCCACGCTTGAACAGACCACGGAAAATCAGCGCAGAGAAATTGAAGCCGCCGGTTTTACCATTAAACCCCTGCGCCTGATTGAGGAACAAATAAGCGGCTCTGTGGCCGCCAGCGAACGGCCCGGTTTTGCCCGATTACTTGATCGTATGGAAAATGGCGATGTGTTGATAGTGACCAAACTTGATCGCCTGGGTCGCGACGCAATGGACGTGCGGAAGACAGTTGAACAGCTGGCAGCGTCTGATATACGCGTGCACTGCCTCGCGCTGGGCGGCGTAGACCTCACCAGCGCGGCCGGAAAGATGACCATGCAGGTCATTTCGGCGGTGGCTGAGTTTGAGAAAGACCTGCTGATTGAGCGCACACATTCCGGCCTGGCAAGGGCCAGGGCTGCCGGGAAGCGATTTGGCCGACCACCGGCGCTGAACCAGGAACAGCGACAGACAGCACTTGAGCACCTGAAGGCGGGTGCCAGTATCAGCGCCGTTGCTCGCGAGTTTGGTACCTCACGACAAACCATTATGCGCCTGCGTGATATCAAGGCTACGTAACATAATATTTCCCGTTTACTAAACGGAACTCAATTCAACAGTCCAAATTAACAGAGGAATACAGCATGCAGAGTTTGTTTTCGTTAACCGCAGGAGCCAGCGTTCGTTGGCATGATTTACCTGGGCAGGGTATCCCTGTTGTGTTTATTCATGGGCTTGGATGTGCTTCTTCTTATGAGTATCCACGGATTGTTGCAGATCCGGCATTCGGCGGGCGACGAACCATACTGATAGACCTTCCCGGATATGGTTTCAGTGATAAACCCCGTGATTATGATTACAGTATTGCTCATCAGGCCGACGTTGTTATCGAAGTAGTGAATGCCATGGAGCTCACACAGTGCCATATTTATGGTCACAGCATGGGGGGAAGTATTGCTATTGAAGTCGCAAAACAATTGCGGGAACGGGTGTGTAAACTGGTGGTTTCTGAACCTAACTTTCATGCAGGTGGTGGTATATATAGCCGTCTGTTGGTGGAGAAACCGGAAGCTGAATTTATCTCGCAAGTGTACGACAATATACTGGCCAACCACACATCCCCCTGGAAAGGCCCGGCTCAAAATGCCGCTCCCTGGGCAATGTGGAGGGGAGCCAAGAGTCTGATAGATGGAACCTCCCCTTCATGGATGGAAATCTTCCTCAATCTGTCCTGTTCCCGCACATTGATTTTTGGTGAACAATCATTACCGGACAGTGACTTCCAGTGCGTCAACCAAAAGGGGATATCCGTAGCAATCGTACCAGAAGCAGGACACTCTATGTCCTGGGAAAATCCGTCGGCGCTGGCCACGGTGTTACACGAGGAATTAAGTGAAGGATCATCTCAGCTTAAAGTCGTGGAATAATTTACGTTTCCAGGCAGTCCCCTTAATCAGAGCAGATGTCGTATTTTGCAGCTTCGCTCCCATTAGGCCCATCTGCGGGTTTCTCGTTATAGTCATCAAAGTCCCGGGAGGAATGCCAGTCGGTTGTACCCAAATAGGTGTTTGCTGACAGTTTGAGATAGTTTGTCCACGCTTCGCCACCTAAACCAATCCGGCGGTTTTTTCCTGTGAAATCGTCATCAAGGAAGATATTTCCGCCAAACATCCAGTCATTAAGATAAAAGGTTCGAACACCCATACCAAAATTTCCTGTAAACGGGGTTTGAGGTCCAATGGAACGAAAACGTACGCTAAGGATATATATTATTGATTTATTATAAAATATGAGAAAGTTCCTTTTCAGGAACCCTCTCATATGATGTACCTGATGCTATTTTCTTCGTTTCTTTTGAGTACTTTTAATGGCCATATATGATGTTTCATATAGAGTTAAAAGTTTCCCCATCTGACTATCTATAGCGTCATGCTTCTCAGGGTTTCTTAATTTTTGCAACAATTTAGATATGTATTTCGCAGGTAATTTTATTATTAATGAATTATGAGATTGATACATTTCTTTTGTCCAATCCAAATCTCTCCCTGATTTCAATGCCTCACTTTCTTCTCTATTAATAATAAACCCTAATTTTCCATACGGACCTGTTAAATATGACTGTAATTGTCTGTACTCAGATGGACCTAATTCTTCAAAATTTTTTGCATCAAAAACAACTTGTCTTGTTTTATAGTCTTCTAATACACGCTTCCAAAAATCTGATTTTCCACCATTGGTACCTATAATATCTCTTCTCTGAACCGCGTTACCGTTTGGATGCGGTTTTATATCTGTCAGGTGGGATGCAAATACAATTCTTAGTGCGTCTAAGCACCATTGCTCAAATTCATTAGCCCCTTCATTTCCTGTCGGTATTTGATCCAGATGAGTGGTTATTTGACCTATTGTTTTATTTCTAATGGCTGAATTATCGGAAACAACATTGATATCATATTCGTCATTTATTTCCTCAGCTTCCTCTGGAGCAAGAGCGTTGCGATTTAAATTCAAACCAAGCCAATAACATGGATGAATTAATAGTTTTTCACTGCTTTCAAAACCTTTGTCTGGGGTTCGTCCATCATGGCAAAATGAATAGGATGAAGTGTTTTTATCACGTATACCCACAAATCCTACGCTATACAAACTTTGGAGGATCCCACTAGCTTTTAGTAATTGTATTTCAGAGATTATTTTTGGGTCTTCATTTTCTTCTATTGATTCGAAAGATGCTTCTATTTTTTTTAAGCAAGTGTAGACTGTTAATTCAGGTTCAATACTACGGAATGCACTAGTTATAACTTGTATTGAAGGGAAAATCTTCTGGTACTCCTTCCAAAGATCTTCAAGCCTGGCCATGGAAATTGACTTGGCTGCATATTCTAGATCAGTGTTAATAATAGTTTCTCGATTCTCTCTAAATGCGGAGAAAAAAGCTTCATTTAACAATGACAGTAAGTCTCTGGGACGGTAAAGGGTAAATTGCAAGCATCGCTTAAAACCATTCCTTCCTTTGAGGTCATCGGCTGTACACCTATCCCAAACCCGTTGATCTTTCTCAATATCTAGATTAAATGCCACTTTCATTCTTTTAGCCGATAGCATTAAGAGTTGTGCCCAATCCCAATGCAGCCTTATGACTTGCCCCTCTATATTTCTTGAGTAGTCAGGATCTTCCTTTGATAGCGATCTAAATATATTATCCCTTAAAAAAATGATTGGGCGAATGCATTTTGCTTTTTGATTTAATTCGATTGAGGCATATGCCAGACCAGCTATGATTCCGATTCCTATATTATCCGGTTCATATGCTTCATCTAGCTTATCCATCAAAATGACAACTTTCCTGTCTGAGCGTTCAAGAAGTGAAACTATATTGCCTTCGATTTCTGAAATATTCAAATTAAATTGAAGGTCACCAATTGATTCTTCAGGATTGTTTTCATCTAAATATTCTTTTGCTACAATCCTACACTTTCTTAAAATATCACCTTGTGCAGCATTCCATTTCTTTAAATGCTCATTCAACAATGTTTCTGTCGAAATTTGAGATGATAATTTATAATGAGAAGATATATATGATGCTATCTCCATTAACATAGCATATCGCCATAATAACCTTGTTGCTGCCCTGGCTAAATTGAATGAGCCTGTAAATGGCTTCAACATTGATCTAAAGCCAATTATTTGCGTGTCGTCTGGTGAAAAACTTAGGATTAATATTTTTTTATCTTTCTTCCAATGCTCATTTAGCTGAATGAATAAAGCACTTTTACCAGTCCCTCGTCTGCCTACAACAATAGTTCGGTCATCTGTTTCAATTAAAGTTCTAAAATCAGCAGTTTCGATGAAAGCACTGCTCAACATTTTCTTATCATTTTCTGCTGTTGTATCGCCAAACGGATTAGACTTTGAAGTAATATTAAATTCCATATTCAACCTTTTATATTAGTTGCTTTCATTTATTACTTTATATACTGTTGAACGAGCAATATTCATTGTTTTTGATATGTGTGAGGCTCCTAAACCTTGTTTCCACATATTTAATATCGCACCTCTGTTTATTTTTCTTTTTCTACCGAACACAACTCCCTTTGCCATTGCTTCTTGGCGACCTTCATTTGTTCGTTCTAATATTCTTTGACGTTCGGCTTGAGCTACAGCAGACAGAATAGTGACCACCATTTTTCCCATGTCACCATCAGTACTGATTCCGTCATCGATAAACCGGACAGCTACGCCCTGAGCGTCGAATGCTTTAATTAACTGGATCATATCGGCAGTGTCACGGCCAAGACGGTCGAGCTTCTTCACCAGGATGATGTCACCTTCCTCCACCTTCATACGCAGCAGATCCAGTCCTTCCCTGTCGGTAGAGCTGCCGGATGCTTTGTCGGTAAATATGCGATTAGCTTTCACTCCCGCCTCTTTAAGCCCCTTGACCTGAATATCGAGGGATTGCTGGCTGGTTGATACCCGTGCGTAACCAAAAAGTCGCATAATAATGTATCCTAAATCAAATATCGGACAGGCGGTGTCTGTTATAACAAAAAATCGATTTAATGGACACACAATCGGCACCATTTTTATGTGTCCGACAATTTATAATATTTCGGACGGTTACAGGATTGTTAATAAATCACCGCCTGGTAGGGAGGCCGGTATGCCCGTCGATTTTCTGACCGCTGAGCAGGGACAGAATTACGGTTGTTACGTTGCAGAACCCAATGACGTGCAGCTGGCGCGCTATTTTCATCTTGATGAGCGGGATCTAGCTTTCATTTATCAGCGGCGGGGAAAGCATAACCGCCTGGGAATAGCGCTTCAGCTCACAACGGCCCGTTTTCTGGGAACATTTATTACGGATTTAACCCAGGTGTTGCCCGGTGTTCAGCATTTTGTCGCCGTGCAGCTTAATATACGCCGTCCGGAAGTCCTCTCCCGCTATGCTGAACGTGACACCACTCGCAGGGAGCATACCGCGCAGATAAAGGAGTATTACGGCTATCATGAATTTGGCGATTTTCCATGGTCTTTCCGCCTGAAACGCCTGCTGTACACCCGTTCATGGCTCAGTAATGAACGCCCCGGTCTGATGTTTGATTTCGCAACCGCGTGGCTGCTTCAAAATAAGATTTTGTTGCCTGGAGCAACCACACTTGTACGCCTTGTCAGTGAAATACGCGAAAGGGCAAATCAGCGGCTCTGGAAAAAACTGGCCGCCCTGCCTGACAGTTGGCAGACTGCTCGCGTCATGGAGTTGCTGGAAATTCCTGAGGGGCAACGCATTTCGCCACTGGAGCAACTGAAAAAGGGGCCGGTCACCGTCAGCGGTCCGGCATTTACTGAAGCGCTGGAGAGGTATACGCGACTGCGAAACCTTGAGTTTTCCCGACTGAACTTTACCGGCCTGCCCGCCATACAGCTGCGTAATCTGGCTCGTTATGCGGGCATGGCGTCGGTAAAATACATCGCACGTATGCCACAGCAGAGAAAGCTGGCCGTACTCACCGCATTCGTTAAAGCGCAGGAGACTGCGGCACTGGATGAAGCCGTTGATGTGCTCGATATGCTGATACTGGATATCACCCGTGCGGCGAAGAATACGGGGCAGAAAAAACGTCTCAGGACTCTGAAAGATCTTGACCGGGCAGCGCTGCTTCTGGCACGGGTATGTTCATTGTTGCTGGATGATAAGGCTGATGATGCTGAACTGAGGCAGGTCATATTCAGCAGCGTACCGAAAAACAGACTGGCAGAATCCGTCAGTAAAGTTAATGAGCTGGCCCGGCCCCAGAACAACAATTTTCATGACGAAATGGTGGAACAGTATGGTCGTGTGAGACGTTTTCTTCCGGCGGTATTGCGTGACCTGCATTTCCACGCTGCGCCAGCCGGGGAACATACGCTGGCCGCCATCCATTATCTGACCGAACTGAACGGCTCGAAAAAGCGCCTTCTCGATGATGCTCCTGAACATATTATTACCGGCCCCTGGAAACGCCTGGTGTACGATGCGGATGGCCGGATACAACGTGCCGGTTACTCGCTTTGCCTGCTCGAACGTCTTCAGGATGCATTGCGGCGGAGGGACATCTGGCTCAAAAACAGCGATCGCTGGGGAGATCCCCGTGAGAAGTTGTTGCAGGGGGAGGAATGGCAGGCTCAACGGGTCCCTGTCTGCCGGGCGCTGGGACATTCCACCGATGGGCATAAAGGCGTAAAACAACTGGCGATCCAACTGGATGAAACCTGGAAAGCAGTCGGGTCCCGCTTTGAAGGAAATGCGGAGGTTCATATCTGCAATGACGGTAAATATCCTTCCCTGACTATCAGCAGCCTGGAGAAACTGGAAGAGCCACCGTCGTTGCTTGGTCTAAACAATCGAATCAGACAACTGCTACCACCGGTAGATTTGACGGAACTGTTGCTTGAGATAGATGCCAGAACGGGATTTACGCGTGAGTTTACGCATGTCAGTGAATCCGGGGCTCGAGCGCAGGATCTGCACATCAGCTTGTGCGCGGTATTGATGGCTGAAGCCTGCAATATCGGACTGGAACCGCTGATAAAGCACAATGTACCGGCACTGACCCGCCACCGGCTCAGTTGGGTAAAACAGAACTACCTCCGGGCAGAAACGTTGGTCAGCACCAATGCCCGCCTGGTTGATTTTCAGTCCACGCTGGAGCTTGCTGGCCGCTGGGGTGGCGGCGAGGTGGCTTCAGCTGACGGCATGCGCTTTGTCACGCCGGTTAAAACGGTCAATTCTGGGCCGAACAGAAAATATTTTGGCTCCGGGCGTGGTATCACCTGGTACAACTTCGTCTCTGATCAGTACTCTGGATTCCACGGGATCGTTGTCCCTGGCACATTACGGGATTCCATTTTTGTTCTGGAAGGCCTTCTGGAACAGCAGACAGGGCTGAATCCGGTTGAGATCATGACAGACACAGCCGGTACCAGCGACATTATATTTGGCCTGTTTTGGCTACTAGGATATCAGTTTTCCCCCCGTCTGGCTGATGCCGGTGAAGCGGTATTCTGGCGGGTGGATAAATCGGCAAATTACGGAGCACTTAATGAGCTGGCCCGTGGGTGTGCAGATCTGTCGAAGGCAGAAAATCAGTGGGATGAGATGATGAGAACTGCTGGTTCGCTGAAGCTGGGCACCATTCATGCTTCAGAACTCATTCGCTCACTACTGAAAAGCTCACGGCCGTCAGGGCTGGCTCAGGCCATCATGGAAGTGGGGCGTGTAAACAAGACACTGTATCTGCTTAATTATATTGATGATGAGGATTATCGTCGACGGATCCTGACGCAACTCAATCGGGGAGAAGGTCGCCATGCCGTAGCGCGTGCAATTTGTTACGGGCAGCGCGGTGAGATCAGAAAACGCTACCGTGAGGGGCAGGAGGATCAACTGGGCGCACTGGGGCTGGTCACTAACGCAGTCGTACTGTGGAACACGCTTTATATGCAGGAAGCACTGAGCTGGATGAGTAGTAATGGAGAAGAAACCAGGGATGAGGATATCGCCCGGTTATCCCCACTGATGCGCGGGCATATCAATATGCTGGGGCATTATACGTTCACGCTATCGGATGATATTTTAAATGGAGAATTGAGAGCATTAAATTTCAATTTAAACAATGAATTATCGCCTTAACGTACGTTTTCGTTCCATTGGCCCTCAAACCCCTAGAACGAGAGAAAGCTTTCTTTGTGGATTTAACTTCAGCTGAGAGGGCGGTGTACATATTTTAATCCGTTTTTAGGGTTGATATAGATCAATTCCTATTGCGGCTAACAAGTGTGATCACAATCTAGCACTGCAAAGATATTGGCCTGAGCTATGTTACATGCTGATTTATCAATCTTTTCTTATTGATATTTCGGCTTTAGTCAAATTGACTAGCTATCAGCGAGTTGCAAGAAACAAAAAAAAGGGTAATATTTGCGGACGACTGGTCTGTCGTTTAACCGGCTGACCGGCAAAGGAATAAGGGCAGTGTTGCTACTGGCAGGACTGTATGATGGATGGGCATATCCTGAAATGCTCAAGGGAAAAGGCACCAAATCAACGGGCCTTGAATGCAAAAACCCCCCGAAATCTGTTCGCAACTTGGCGGCTGGGACAGATATCAGGGGGTCGAAAGCAGGCGCTGGCCTGTGAGAGATTATAACTCATGCAACATAGAAAACAATACCTGCTCGCCATAAGTCCGGGCGGGTGTGATTGAGCAACAAAAGACATCCTATTACCGTCAGGTAAAAAATCCGACCCCGACATTCGAGTCTCGCGAGGGCAAGAAAACGTTGCCGTTTTGTCGCAAGCTGATGGAGCGCGCTGAGGATTTCACTTCCCGTTTTGATTTCTCCATTCATGTGGCATTCCTGCGCTCTCTGGGTATGCGCCGACGTATGCCTCCATTGTTGCGCCGGCGAGCAATCGATGCGCTGCTGCAAGGTATGTGTTTTCACTATGATCCGCTGGCCAATCGTGTTCAGCGTTCTATCACCAATTTGTCCATTGAGTGCGGGCTGGCTACGGAGTCGAAAAGTGGTAATTTGTCCATCACCCGTGCCACAAGAGCTCTCAAATTTATGGCCGAGCTCGGGCTGATTACCTATCAGACTGAGTATGACCCGCAGATTGGCTGCAATATCCCCACTGATATTACCTTCACTCCGGCATTGTTTTCCGCGCTAGACGTCTCAGACGTTGCCGTGGCAGCTGCACGACGTAGCCGCGTTGAGTGGGAAAATCAGCAGCGGAAAAAGCAGAACCTGGTACCGCTAGAGATGGATGAACTTATCGCTAAAGCCTGGCGGTTTGTTCGTGAGCGTTTCCGCAGCTATCAGTCTGAACGCAAATCGCATGGACATAAACGTGCTCGCGCACGGCGTGATGTTAGCCGAACCCGCAAAGACATCGTGGCGTTGGTAAAACAGCAGCTAACACGTGAATATGCCAGTGGGCGATTTATTGGCGGCCTCGATGCGATGAAGCGGGAACTGGAACGTCGTGTGAAGGAGCGCATGCTGATGTCACGGGGCAACAACTACACACGGCTTGCCACAGCAAAGACCTAGATCTCACTTTCGATTATCCGGCTGACGCCGGAGGATTTTGCACGTCCGCAATGTGGCGCTGTGCATTATTTCACCGGCATTACAGATGAACACCCGCTTTTCAGTGATTAACCTGCACCTATGTGGCCATGAATTTGGCCAAGGCTCCCATATTGGGCTTTCAGATCCACTTATCCCCAATTAACTGCAAGGGAACATTTCGTAAGGTTACAATCGATATACTGTTAGAGTGCCAGCCGTAGCTAGTTTTAGGTGCGTGGATCCTTTTAAACACCAGCTCTGTACTTACATCTGTTAAAGAACTAGATCTTAAATCCTATAAAAAAAGAACCTGTTCGCCACCTGCCCTGTGGACAGGTTCTGATATTGACCGCCCTTGCTGCGAGCTTTGCTCGCGCCGGTTCGGAAAGACAAAGGTAGCTCCCATCGCTTCGCGACGGGCATAAGAACCTGCAGCCTGGTTTCACTCCTTCATACCACTCTGAACAGCGCCGCCCCCCCGGGCCATAGGCCCGGAAAAGCATCGCTGTAAAAATGGATGTTGTAACTAGATACTTTATCGCTTTAAGTGATGTGGCTGGCCGTTTGGAGTAACACGCTCGTAAGCGGTCCAAAGGACCGCATAACGCGGAGATAAGCCCCGGCTTCGGCAAAGCCTCGCCGTGACCACTCCGACCGCGCACAGAGGCTCCTAAAACGCTTAACGCGGGGATGGCTCTACAGGGTGAAGGGTTGGATAGGTGGAACCTATTAACGTGGTTACCGGCTACGCCGGGTCACGGCGCCATTCCTCTACAAACCATATTCAGCTTCAGCTGGCGCCTCCATGCGCCAAAGGCGCATAAACACGCACATTTGGCCCAAGACCCCAGTTATTGTTTCCGCTGCTGGTTATAGCCTACCGGCTAGTTACAGTCATCGCCGTATTTGACCAGGTAAAACCATTTTGATGATGTAGCGAGGTTTGTGCGGACCCCTTTAGGATCGTTGTTGCAGCATAGAGGTTGTTAGTGGCTTTCCCGGCATAGTGGATGTCCACTATACCGGGTGATTCACAGTTTTGGGTTCCGCTTGAGGATATTAAGAACATAATCCCCGTTCTCTTTTTCAACGGAGTACTCCAGAAATCCGATGTCCTTCAACTGTTGGAGTGCTTTTTTTACCGTGGCGTTCTGATTGCCCAAGTGTGAGGTCAGCTGGAGACGCTCACGCAACCTGTCAAAGCCTATCCTGTAAAACGTGCTGGGCAGCTCAGCCAGATAGAGATACAGCGCCTGAGCGGATTCTTTGCGTGATAATTTCTGGAGTGATTTCAGGTACAGCCTGGTTTTACCATCCACCCGGTACAGTGTATTTAGTTTGGAGTTGGGTTTAAGGATGATCTTACCCGTGGAACTATCGTAATACGTAGATTCAACCAGATGCATGTTGATAGTTATCTGATCGTCTGTACCGGGGATTTTCTTGATAAAACTTATATTCGTGCGTGCTATACGGGTTAACGACGCATCGAAGCGTTCCTTCAGTTGGCGGTCTATGCGTTTGCTGTCGATACCACAAAATTTGGCAAATTCCGGGAAGTTCAGCTCAAGCTGACCGTCGAGATTTAGCTTCTTATTGGAGAGCGCATACACAATCCCAACCCAGACTTTGAAATCTGTATCCATATCAAGACGCGGGCCGTAAATCTGGATTTGATTGTAGCCCTCACCCTCTACAATGGATAAGCGGGACAATGACTCCGTAGCGTCGATACTATGATTTTTCCTTCCACCCTTTTCAGTGGATTTTAGCGTCGGGACAAATACGCCTAATCGCAGAAGAACCTTCGGCTGGATGGTCTGACGAAGGGTCGGCAGCAGATGGATAACCTCACCGCTTTCCTTGTGTTCCTCTTCAATAAATAATGCTAACTCATTATTATTATTAGACATATTCACCAAGTGGGTTATGTTGATAATTTAAGGATCCTACCCTGTACAGTGGATCATATCCACCCGGTATAGTGGATATGTTACCCGGTACAGTGGAGCATGAACCCTGTGCAATGTATTTCTTACCCGGTACAGTGTATTCACTCCCGCTGAGAGCTGCGTGGTTAAAGGGCCGCGCGGATCCTTATTCTTTGTTGATCTGTTACTTACCCTTGTATTGAGCTTTATTATTATTCTATCCAGTGGATAACCCTGAAATGCATCGTATCGCTCAGACGCGGAATTTCAGTGGGCTTCAAGTATCTGGAGGGCATAACAGATATTCAGTCCGGTCATGTTGGTGTTCAGTGATTTCATCATTCCTGCACTGGCAAGCCTGATGCAGTCAGACAAAGGGCCCTGATACCCTTTTGTGGTGACGATTGTCAGTTGGTCGCGACTTCGCAGAGCCTGACGAGCTGTACATAAATCGTTTTCAACAGCACGGAGATACACCGGGGATGCAGCTATCACAAACCGGTCATCAGGCCTTGCCTGCATGAGAGCTGTCAGCGAAGCACTTCGCCGTTCCGTTAGTGGCCTGGTAGTGAGTTGCTGCCACATGTCCCGATGGCAGAACGGCATCGAGGAGAATGTTGCCTCATACGGGACCACGCGGTCTGAAGTGTGCAGGAAACCCAGTCCGGCAGAGATAACCCACAATTCAGCCCCAGTACGTAACGCAGCTGCAGCAGCCCTGCTCCAGTGCTGACCAGTATAGAGCTCACCGGCAGTGATGGCTGTTCGGGAATAACTGGCCTTTCCCAGTATCTTACGCCATGCCTCACAGGCAGTACTGGCATTAGCCGCCACCGGAAAAACAGTACTGCCGGCCGCAGCGGTTTTCCGTTTAGTGCAGGTGACAATCAGGTGCAGGCCCTGGGCGTCTCTCATTACCGCCCGTCCAAAGCAAGGCCTTCATTGATTTGCACCTGCACCGGGAGGCCTGCGTCATAACAGACCTGCAGCCAGTGCGCCACCTGCAGGGGATCGCCCTCCAGGCGCGTCAGTTGTCCGCCCTCATCCCACAGCTGCAGGCAGGTTGTGCCGTCGAGCCGTATCACATAGTCAGCCCGCTGAGCGGTGTACCAGCGATTGTGTAGCCAGACCGGATGGTATTCGGCAGCTGGCTCTTTACGTAGCACAGGTAACACACATACCTCCGTGGCCCTTCGTTCTGCGCTCAGCCTTTCCTGTTCGGCAGCCAGCAGCGGAGCGGCCATCTTCCGCCCGTTATCAGTCAGTTCAACCGCCAGCTGCAGGTTCGGTGCCCGCAGGGTACGCAGCAGACCCGTAGCTTCCAGCCGGCGGCAGGAGGCTCGCAGGTTCGGGCCGTACACCGGGGCCTCCCCGCCGTGCTCCAGCAGTCGCTCAATATCTTTTGTCGCCACCGGCCCCGGACGTTTCGCATCGAGAGCGGCCAGCACAATCAGCACCCGTCTCTGCAGCGGCGACGGGCGGCGTTGTGTTTTAGAGTCCATCATCCGCCTGCTCCTCGCAGTCACCCGGTATGTTGGCCAGCTTGCACAACAGCGCCATGTCGGACTGGCACTGCGCTTCCGGAGCACCGCTCTGCAGGGCCAGATGATACCAATGCAGGATCACGCCACGACGAAGTCCCCGGTCATGGGTATCAGGTGTATCGCTCTGCTGCAAACGCAGCGAACTGCTGATGACCAGCTCAGTTGTCATCAGCAGCTCGCTGTAGTTCAGGTTTAGCTCAGGGTTCTGCTGTGCCATGAATCACTCCTGTTACTGTTTATTATGATTACGCATAAAATCATACTATGTATGATTAACATTTTTATGTAAATCATCATATCAGGTGTGATTATATTATTAATAGCAATTATCATACTATATATGATGTTGTACACATCTTGTTTAAATCATCTCTCTGACTGGTTTCCCGGCTCGCAGATCCGAAAAGTGGCAGTCCCGGATATTGTCTTTCTATGATCGAAGCCCACTGGTGATGACATTGTTGGATAGTTTGTTTTAATCTGCTGGTCACACCATAACTTGCTGGACTAGCTGATTTTTATGAGAATACAGGTTAATCAGTATCCATCGGATATGAACCCGCTCCGTTATCTGGTTAGAGTGGAGAAGCCGAAAGGACTACTGAGTGAGTATGTTGTTGAATTCAGGAGTGGTGTTGATCTTGCCCCATATCTGGACAGCTTTTACACCGTAGCAGAACTAAGCAATAGCACCTTAATGGTGGATTTTTTCGACATACAGGCGCTTTATTCAATCAGTGGTCGTGAGAAGTTTGAACAGTACACTGATATGCATTACACAGAGGAAGAGCTTGAAAGGCTTTTTGTCGAGGGAATTGCTGAAGCGATATTTGACGTTGTCGAACGTACTGGGGCAACCATCGTGTTCGCCGCGCCTTATAAAGAGACTTTGGCACGCTATTATCATCGACTGTTGAAGAAATATGCGGCTGATGTAAACTATACATACAGAGAAGACATTCGGGAGGAGGTGAATTTTTATGTACTCGAAACCGACAAAAGATAAAGTTATGCGTCTTACTCCGCGTACGCTTTCCTCTCAGGAAATGTCGCGCAATCAGTCAATTCATGATGCCCTGAAGGACGTGCTCGTTTCTGAACTTAAGCAGACAGGTTCGCTTGGTTATAAAGGACGTATTGTCACAACAAAAGCACCACGACTGAAAGTACGATAGATCAGCTCCTGATAATACCATCACATCAATTTCTGAGACCAGTTCCTGACTGGTCTCATCCAAATAACGTCCGACTCCATTGTAATTCAATTAAAAAAGCCGCATGAGCGGCTTATGATTTTCATCCATAAACGCCGCCGCAGCGGCATGGGTTTTACAGTATGTTGACAGGAATGGTTGAAGCATAGGCCTTGAGGGACTCATCAATAGAACTGACAAGCGCTTCAGCCACTTCCGTCAGCGTCTGGGTCTCTCCTATCTGGAGGGCCTCCACGCTGTAACAGTGCAGGGAGCAGGTATCATCCCGGAAGCGGAACCCCATGCCGAGTGCATTGTTGGAAAAGATTATCGGGGCACCATAACCCGGGTCAGGTGTCAGAATGTGGCCATTACAGTACGGCAGGACGAACTGCTGGATAGCGTTAGCCGGCAAAGCCCGGGTGTTCTCGGTACGCAGCGTCAGCAGGATCTGTCTCAGCCCCTTCTCATCACTTTCGCCCTGAAAAATCTCTGCATGACTGTAAACGCCTTTCGCCTGGGCCTGATAAAGCCGCTCAGCGGGATCAAGCTCAAGAATACTGCGCAGCTGGTTAATCTGCTGGTAATAATCCTGGCGGCGGTACCACTGCCCCCAGAAGCTGGCAATGCGGACCCAGAACGCTTCAATCGTCTGTTCATCACGACGGGCGACATCACAGAACAGGGCAAAATACAGCGCTGTCCCCCCGTAAAACTGCTGTCCCCCCGTCATAACCTGGCTGGCCCGCATTCGGAGGTACTGCGCATTACGGAGCAGAATACGGGTCAGATCATCCTCCGTGCGGATGCCCAGTAGATCGCGGTAGGCGGCCTCGAACTGGGGGGCCGGCGGAGCAGCACTCCATGCCGGCAGGACAAGACTGGCGCTATACTGGGCAATATCCTGATCCAGGGACGCGACAAGCGGGCTCTTGAGGCAGAATACGTGGAGGATGCTGCCCATGCTGGCACTGACCATCTCACGCAGCAGCGCGGACTGGTTAATATCCCGGGCTTTCGCCACATCTTTCAGGGCCTGACCCTGATCGGTCGGAATGCCCTTGAGCGAGACAGACACCGTGCCCTGAGATTCATTTTGCTCTGATGAAGTCTGAATATCCATAATGAATACCTCTTTGACGTTTAAGTATAAATAATAAAAATACCCACAATATCCTCATAATCACCCAATCAAGTGATTTTACTACTTTCATCTAATTTTATTACTAGTGCAAGATATTTATTACCTTCCCACATTTTTTTCTTTTCAGATCCGTTTTCTGGTGGTCCCGGATCTTCACACACTGCCCCGCCGTGCGGCGGCCAGACACACCCTATGCAGTAGCTTTCCTTCTGACCCTCTACCGTATGTTGTGGGTCTGCCCTCCCCTGCCCGGCGGTGCTCAGCGGCAGAAAAGGGCGCTTCGCTTATTCCCTGACCGTGGTACACTTCCGGAAAGTCATAAATACGCCAGAAACCGGATCACCCGAAAAGGGTCGCCCGGTAATTTAACGGCGTGGTTATATGGCTGCTTATTATCAGGTGGGTGATGATGACGGCGGGAAAAGTCAGGCATGTAACAGTCATTTGTGTTGCCGGGTGTGATTTCTCTGAGTGACTATTTGTCAGCAAACCAGAAAGGAGATCGGATGGGACGTTCAATACTTGTGAAGATTGGTCAGAAGGAATATGAATCCAAAACTGCAGCTATCAGCCACTACATGAATCAGCGTATAGATGTGAAGGCTGCAGGTATCATTTCAGAAGGTGACTATTTTGAGGAGCTGAAAGAACTGTTCACCCTCTATTGCGACAGTTGTCCGGGGTGGGAACTGAACGGCCGCCTGATTAAACATTTCACGGTTCAGAATGAACCTCGTTTTACGAATGGCCGCTGGGTATCGCATCCCTGCTACAAGGTCCAGCTGAGCAACGGTGAGCTGAGACCGTTTTCGGTAGAAAAGGCGATAAACGCCATCGTAAAAGCTGCTGCAGCTAATCAAAAGAAATAGAAGGCGGTATTTCTCAATAAGGAACAAACATGGCTGACTGGTTTATTGCGACTGAAGGCGTGAAGGTGGTGAAGGTGGTGAAGGACAGTGCCAGTCTTTGGCCACAGATTATCACGGCACTGGCGTCGATTGGTGCGGCCCTGGGGGGCGTGAGTCTGACGCATCATTATACCCGCAAGCGCGAAGAACGAATCGCAGAAGCGAAACGGGAAAGTGAGCATCGTTTCATCGCGACTGAGCTGGCATTCCGGCTGGAGCGCTATGCTTTAGGTTGGGCATCACTGGGGCCACACGTTCTCAACGCATCACTGGAGAACGGCAAAATACCGGCACTGGATCTTTCCGATATTTCAGGAGACTGGCGCGCATTCCCCGCTAACCGGTTATTCCGTATTCGGTCGCTGGAAGCCTATCAAGCCGCACTGAACTCAAGGATTCATCGCGAGCCGTTTCTTGAGCGTCCGGACATTCGTTACAGCCTTAAGCTGGAATGTTTTCAGACGGGTGTAAAGGCCTTTCTGTTGGCAGCCAGGTTACGCAGGGATGCTGGTTTACCCGATTCACTGCAACTCAAGGGTTCTGATGGCACATTCCAGATTTTGCTTAAAAGGCGGAATAGATTCTGGGGTCTGGCAGTTGCTAACCGCAGAAAGAAAAAGCAAGACGAGGTCGAATGGAAGTTATTTACTGGTCAAGGTGAGCATGGCAACACCGATGATGTCTGATTTCCCGTATTCCGTACTACGACCAGTAGTTGATCGATCACACCTGGCTTCGGCTGACGGGGGTAAGTGAACCACATGAATCTGCCTGCTTTACCCGGCTTTCCTGGAGGCGTGACTGAGCGGTCACTGCCTGTGGCGATTGACTATCCGGCCGCGCTGGCGCTGCGGCAGATGGCTCTTGTGCAGGATGAACTGCCGAAATACCTGCTGGCGCCTGAAATCAGCGCCCTGCTCCATTACGTCCCGGACCTGCACCGTAAAATGCTGCTGGCAACGCTGTGGAATACCGGTGCACGCATTAACGAAGCGCTGGCGCTGACCCGGAGTGATTTTTCCCTGGCGCCACCCTACTCCTTTGTGCAGCTGGCCACCTTAAAGCAGCGGACAGAGAAAGCCGCCAGAACCGCTGGTCGCGCCCCCGCCGGCAGTCAGGCGCACCGCCTGGTCCCCCTGTCAGATATCCAGTACGTCAGCCAGCTGGAGATGATGGTAGCCACCCTGAAAATTCCACTGGAGCGCCGTAATAAACACACAGGCAGAACAGAGAAGGCGCGTATCTGGCAAATCACCGACCGCACGGTCCGGACATGGTTAAACGAAGCGGTTGAATCCGCTGCGGCCGACGGCGTGACATTCTCCGTACCGGTGACTCCGCACACGTTCCGCCACTCTTACGCCATGCATATGCTGTATGCGGGAATTCCGCTGAAGGTGCTGCAGAGCCTGATGGGGCATAAGAGCATTAGCTCGACGGAGGTCTATACGAAAGTGTTTGCGCTCGATGTTGCAGCGAGGCACAGAGTGCAGTTTCAGATGCCAGAAAACGAAGCTGTGGCGTTGCTGAAGACTCTCTCCCCTTCCGGCTGAGTCCTTCCGGACAGGCCTGACGCCCCCGTTCCGGGCTTGTCCAACCGCTCGACTGCTCAGAAGCAAGTTAAGAGCAGACTCATGGTTTATTCTGTGAGTCAATTAAATTAAATGCGATCACCAGAAAAACTTTCTGGACACTTTTTCCGATAGTGCCGAAAGGTCCACGATGAATAGCACTTTTTGTACATTCCTTGACCAGGGTTGGCAGTGAAGGACCGAGGCACTGATTGAACTGGACAGAAAGCGCTGTATGTCCAATCCGGCGGGGATTTATACTTATAGCCATGATCATCATAGAAAGAGACGGGATAGCACATGGCGGTTGAATGGGTGGAAGTGGCTGATAATGCCGTAAAGATTGGACTCGGATCGGCGCTTACAATATTAGGTGGTTATCTGACGATTAAACTATCACACGGACACGAGTTAAAGAAAGAGGCATTAGTACAGCGCCGTAAGGATTTTGATGTGAAAGCTGGGCGCTACATTGATTTTTTATCAACTTCACGAATGATGATGCAGAAATATATGATTTCCCCATTCAGACCTGATGGTGAAGATTATATTGAGTATACAAAGCTGCATGAAATGGTATCCCTCATGTCCACTAATCGTGTTATGCGACAATTGGCCTTTGATGCTTACTTAGCAGTATCTCAAGCCTGCCTGATGGGAACAGCAAATCGCGATGAAAAAGCCCCGGTGCGGGCGGAGGCTGAAAAATTAGTGAGTCAGTTTCAGGCTAATGCCAATGATGAGCTACGACGTGAGAAGGCTGCTATCGAGGGGATAAACAAAAAAACCTCGTCCTGGAAGTTCTGGCGACGGTAATCATAAATACTGGACAGAATAACTGTTCTGTCCAGTGAGCAGCGGATTGATTGATTACTTCTTCAGATGCACGTTCAAAGCATTTTTCATGTACTGCACTGGATCTGGCATTGGGTGGCTTTTGCCTGGCTTCGTTTTACGTTCATGCTTTGCGTATTCTCTCCCCACTTTATCCCAGTCTTTTGGATAAAGCGTTGTAAAAGCATCTAGGAATTCTTCAAAGGTGAATCCGGGTTGCAACGATTCGCAAGTAGCCTTAATTTTTTCTTCTTTTTTGCTGATAACTGCCATGATTTGACCTTACGGTAAGCGTACGCCGAGAACCGTATTGACGACGAAGGTTATTCCGCAGGCAGTGTGATGCGCCACGGTAGCAGTTCGTTGACCCTGTTTATCGGCCAGTCCGCGATAATATCAAGAACATGGTGAAGGTAGCGCTCCGGATCCACTCCGTTCAGTTTGCACGTCCCTATCAGGCTGTACAGCAACGCTCCGCGCTCACCACCATGGTCAGAGACGAAGAACAGGTAGTTTTTACGACCCAGACTGACCATCCGCAGTGCATTCTCCGCGATGTTGTTATCCGCTTCAGCCCAGCCGTCGTCTGCGTAGTACGTCAACGCTTGCCACTGGTTCAGTGCATAGGTGAACGCCTTTGCCAGCTCTGAGTGTCGGGACAAGGTTTTCATTTTTTCACGCAGCCAGCTTTCCAGTGATGTCAGCAGTGGTTTCGTTTTTAGCTGCCGTTCGGCAAGGCGCTGTTCTGCTGGCATTCCCCTTATGCCTGCCTCGATGGCGTAAAACTGTCCGATACGCTTCAGAGCTTCATCTGTTGTTGCCGATGGCGTCCGAACGTGAACATCGTGGATTTTGCGACGGGCATGAGCCCAGCAGGCCGCTTCCTTTATATGGCCAGCGCGGTACAGCTCGTTGAACCCGGCATATGCATCTGCCTGCAGCACTCCGCTAAAGCCGGCAAGATGTGTCTGCGGGTGGAGTCCTTTTCTGTCGGGGCTGTAAGCGAACCACACTGCAGGCGGCAGCGCTGACCCTGCGTTACGATCATCACGTACATATGTCCACAACCGCCCGGTTTTCGTCTTTTTATTGCCCGGCAATAGCACTGGAACCGGCGTATCATCAGCGTGGAGTTTTCCATCGGTCAGTACGTAGTCCTGAAGGGCTTCGTTCAGCGGTGACAACAACCGGCAGCATGCATCCACCCAGCCCGACAGCACAGAGCGACTCAGTATCACACCCTGGCAGGCATAGATCTCTGACTGCCGATACAGTGGCGTGTGCTCTGCATATTTTGATGCCAGTACGCGCGACAGCAGCCCAGGTCCGGCTATGCCCCGCTCTATGGGACGCGAAGGTGCGGGCGCCTGAACGATAACATCGCATTTTGTGCAGGCGTGCTTTTCCCGTACCGTGCGGATAACCCGGAACGCGCTGCGCATCAGCTCCAGTTGTTCGGCTGCGTTTTCACCAAGGTAAGTCAGCGACCCACCACAACCCGGGCAGCAGGGCTCAGTTGGCAACAGACGCTTTTCATCACGAGGAAGTGATTCAGGGAACGGTTTCCGGGTGCGGGTCTGGCGAAGTGACCGCTGAACCGCAGGGTCATCAACCCGGCCTGTGAGAACGTCACTTTCCTTCTGAAGCCTGTTCAGGTCAGTTTCCATCTGTGCGATACGGCGGGATATTTTTTCTGAGCGGCTCCCGAAGTTCATGCGGCGAAGTGTATCCAGTTGTGCCTGTAGATGGTCTATTTCGCGTTCACAGGAAGCCAGCTTTTCCTGCAAGACCTGTAACAGCACCTCCTGTTCGGCCAGGCGCTGTTTCAGTAGAAGGATATCGTCAGAAGAGGTGTCGTTCATAACCCTGTATTTTACCAGGGTTATTCTGCAACAACCAGGTTAAACAGGCTTACAGCATGGTCAGGGAGGTCAGCAACCGCTTAGGTTGTCGCCAGTCGATGCCTTCCATCAGCATCGCCAACTGCGCTGGCGTCAGGAACACTTTGCCATCACGGGCCGACGGCCAGGCGAAGCGGCCGCGTTCAAGTGCAGACACAGACCATCGCCGGTGGACCAGAGCAGTTTGACCTGACTGCCACTGCGTCCCCGGAAGATAAAGACGTGACCCGACATCGGGTCATCTTTCAGCGCCGTCTGAATCGCCACGGATAATCTAGACACTTCCGAGCCGTTGATAATACTGGTTTTC
>RCUN01000089.1_pt1 | contig 101858 bp, 89 predicted proteins | sample 2166181 | NCBI WGS metagenome assembly RCUN01 (sample SAMN09932603, study PRJNA488358) | compost metagenome | feature: garden; material: soil; isolation source: compost soil in crotononitrile-enriched culture | place: Germany: Experimental Botanical Garden Goettingen | collected 2016-01-27 | reverse complement strand
TAATGGCATTCGGATCTTGATACCAAATAATAAACTCTAGATCCTTTGTTGGAATCATTGAAAACTTTGGTGATTTTAGATAAGGGTAATCTTTTAATATTGTGGAGAATAATTGCTGAATTGAGCTTTCTAACTCTTCAGTTTTTTGTTTTTTATTCAAAATTTTTTCTAACTCAAGAATATTGTCTTCTATATTTAAAATGTTTTTCATTGTTAGATAAAATAAGGGCTGATTAATCAGCCCTTATTTTATCTTTTTGCTCAAGCAAAGCATAGCTTTGCTCTTGCGCTAGGGAAAAGCCTATCGGCTTTTCTTGATCCTAGCTCCTTAAGTCAATTGAGCAGCAGAGATTTTCTTAGTATCAACTTGATCAGCTTCTTTAGTATATTCGCTCATCTTGTCGAAGTTTAAGTATTTGTAGATCTCAGCAGAAGCGCTGTCGATTTGCGACGCATACTGTTGATATTCTTCTGGGCTTGGTAATTTACCAAGAACCGCAGCTACAGATGCAAGCTCAGCAGATGCTAAGTAAACGTTTGCACCTTGACCTAAACGGTTAGGGAAGTTACGAGTAGAAGTCGATACACATGTTGTGTTCGGTGCTACACGTGCTTGGTTACCCATACACAATGAACAGCCTGGCATCTCTGTACGCGCACCAGCACGACCATAGATGTTATACAAGCCTTCTTCCATTAATTGGTGCTCGTCCATACGTGTTGGTGGAGCCAACCATAAACGAGTAGACAATGAGCCACTAGGTACTTTATCAAGTAACTGACCCGCTGCACGGAAGTGACCAATGTTAGTCATACAAGAACCGATGAATACTTCATCAATTTTGTCGCCTTGAACATCAGAAAGAAGTTTCGCATCATCTGGATCGTTCGGGCAGCAAAGAATTGGTTCTTTGATGTCAGCAAGATCGATTTCGTAAACTTTTAAGTATTCTGCATCAGCATCAGCTTTTAACAAGCTTGGGTTGTCTAACCACTTCTGCATGTTTTCAGCACGGCGCGCCATTGTACGAGCATCGCCATAACCTTCTGCGATCATCCACTTCAACATGGTGATGTTAGAACGTAAGTATTCAGCAACTTTCTCTTCAGAAAGTGTGATTGAACAGCCAGCAGCAGAACGTTCAGCAGATGCATCAGAAAGTTCAAATGCTTGCTCAACAGTCAAGTCATTTTCCATTTCTGATAAATCGATCTCAAGGATACGACCAGAGAAGATGTTTTTCTTACCTTTCTTCTCTACAGTTAAGTCACCCGCTTGAATCGCGTAGTAAGGAATTGCATGTACGAGGTCACGTAAAGTGATACCAGGTTGCATTTTACCTTTGAACTTAACAAGTACAGACTCAGGCATATCAAGTGGCATAACGCCAGTTGCAGCTGCGAATGCAACAAGACCAGAACCCGCAGGGAATGAAATACCAATTGGGAAACGAGTATGTGAGTCACCACCAGTACCAACTGTATCTGGAAGTAACATACGGTTTAACCAAGAGTGGATAATACCGTCACCTGGACGTAAAGATACACCACCACGGTTCATGATGAAGTCAGGTAATGTATGGTGAGTTGTTACGTCAACTGGTTTTGGATATGCAGCAGTGTGACAGAAAGACTGCATTACCAAGTCTGCAGAGAAGCCCAAGCAAGCTAAGTCTTTTAACTCGTCACGAGTCATTGGACCAGTTGTATCTTGAGAACCAACTGTAGTCATCTTAGGTTCACAGTAAGTACCCGGACGGATACCTTGACCTTCAGCTAAACCACATGCACGGCCAACCATTTTCTGAGCTTGCGTGAAGCCTTTGCCAGTGTCAGCAGGTTGTACAGGTGTACGGAACAATGTAGAAGGTTCAAGACCTAATTCTTCACGTGCTTTAGTTGTTAAACCACGACCAATGATCAAGTTAATACGACCACCAGCACGTACTTCGTCTAAAAGTACTGGAGTTTTAAGTTCTGCTTCTGAAATTTGTACGCCATCTTTAAAAGCAGTAACTTTTGCAGCAGCATGATCAATTTTCAATACTACTTCGTCGCCCATGTTCATGTTAGCAACGTCGATTTCTACAGGTAATGCACCTGCGTCTTCCATTGTATTAAAGAAAATTGGAGCGATTTTAGAACCTAAGCACACACCACCATCTTTTTTGTTTGGAATGTGTGGAAGTTCGTCACCGAAGAACCAAAGTACAGAGTTAGTTGCAGATTTACGTGAAGAACCCGTACCAACAACGTCACCAACATAAGCAACTTGGTTGCCTTTCGCGATGAGTTCTTTGATTTGGTTTAATGGACCAACTTCACCTGGTTTTTCAGGATTGATACCATCACGCTCGTTTTTCAACATTGCATTTGCGTGTAATGGGATATCTGGACGGCTCCAAGCATCTTGTGCTGGAGACAAGTCATCAGTATTTGTTTCACCAGTTACTTTGAACACAGTGATTTTAATTTCTTCTGGAACGTCAGGACGGCTTGTGAACCATTCTGCGTCTGCCCAAGATTGTAAAACAGCTTTAGCATTGGCATTACCCGCTTTTGCTTTATCTGCTACGTCATGGAATGCATCAAATACAAGAAGTGTTTTCTTTAACGCTTCAGCAGCTAGGCTTGCAAGTTCAGCATTGTCAAGAAGCTCAACAAGTGGTGCTACGTTATAACCACCAAGCATGGTGCCAAGTAAGTAAACTGCACGCTCTTTAGAAACGAGTGGTGAAGTTGCTTCGCCTTTTGCAATTGCTGCCAAGAACGCTGCCTTTACGTAAGCTGCTTGGTCAACACCTGCAGGAACACGGTTTTCAAGCAAATCAACCAAGAACGCTTCTTCGCCTGCTGGTGGATTTTTTAATAGTTCAACAAGCTGAGCTGTTTGAGCATCATCAAGTGGCTTCGGTGGGACTCCGAGTGCGGCACGTTCTTCAACGTGTTGGCGGTAAGCTTCTAGCACGGTGTTCATTCCTCTTTTTTTGAAAAATTACTTGCAAATTCCAGCTTTCTTAAAAAGCTTCACAAGTAATATGGACTACAAAAGTTTACTAGAGTTCAAGGTAAAAGTTAATGAAAACGGGGTGTTTCTCCGTGATGCCCATTATTTTGTATCTAAATACCCATGTATAAATAATAAGCATATTAGCCAAATCTGGGCTATTTTTAAGCAAAAATGCCTTACATGAGAGGAAATTCAATAACCTTACACAATTAGAACGATTTATATTTTGGCATTTTGTCATGAGGTGTTGCCAAACACTCATCCATCGCTTGCTTTCTAACTTTTTCTTGGAGTGCTTGAGAATCTTTTGTCAGTTCTTCTTTTGGAATTGCATAAACTTTTTCAATAACATTAAGAATAAATTTTTTCGTAATGTCATCTTCAATCTTATTTGCATGCTCAACTGCTTGAGTTTTTTCAATTGCTTGCTGACGATCAAAAACAATACTTCTCGCGGCATTTCCTACGCTAGTACAAAAGCCATGCCACTGCTCTTCGGGTGTTAAAGGCTTCTTTTCTGAACAACCAACAAACAACAAGCTCACTGCAATCAATAAAATCTTTTTCATCATTTCACTACACTAATTATTGCTGTTGATATCATACGGAAAATCATCATTTTTGCAAAAATTGCCATAAAAAAACCGAGATAAAAAACTCGGTCTTTTTATATCAAGCATAAGAAATCCCAGTTTCATGATTCTAGTTAATTAAAAAATTTGATATCAGTGGGTGTTGATATTTTTGCTGCATCACCAGTGGGTTTTAATGTGCCTTTGTTGGCATCAAAACGGAACAAGCTAATGTTATTAGTAAAAACATTGGTTACATAAAGATATTTACCCGATGCATCGAATGAGAAAGCACGTGGTTCAATACCATTCGCTTTATAAACTGTTGGTTTACCTAGCAATCCATTCTGCTGAATTTTAAATACCAAAAGTTTGTTGTCTGCACCACGATTAGCAGCAATCACATATTTGCCATTTGGACTGAGGATAATTCCACTCGCACTCTTAAATTCAGGTGTTTTGTCCTCGTGAATTAGTTTTAGCTCAGCTACTTTTTTCAAATGACCATCTTGTACGTTAAATGTCACAATTTCACTTCGCATTTCTGCGGTAATGTAGGCATGTTTGCCATTTGGTGAAAAGACCATATGACGTGGACCAGAACCATGGGTAAAGGTCACATCTCGACTACTATCCGCTTCGAGTGGTTGAGGCTTATTCGGGTTATAACGAAAGGTATAGACTTTGTCATTTCCAAGATCGCTAGCATATAAATACTTGCCATCTGGGCTGAAAGTTGTCGAATGTGCATGACCACTCTCCTGACGGCCTTTGACATGACCAGAACCTTCCGCGAAAACAATATTTTGTACTTTTTCACCCAAATGGCCGTTTGGCAAAATTGGCAAAACAGCCACACCACCACGTCCTTTATCGAATGCTGAATAGTTCGACACAAACAGGAATTTACCATCTAAACTGATTGATGCGTGTGTTGGATGTCCACCATGGCTATTCACTGTGTTCAACACTTTTACCTTACCATTTTGAACTGATAATGCAGTCACCGCTCCTTCATTTTCTTCATTAGTTGTATAGGCAAAACGGCCATCTTTCGATTTTACAATCCAAGAAGGACTTTTCATTTTCAACACTTTAACAGGAGTTAAAGTCCCATCGCTATTCACTTGAAGCTGGTACAAACCTTCACTGGCTTGTTTTGGTTTTTGCACAAGTGGTGCATCAGGGATAGATGTCCATGTCCCCACTAAAGCGATTTGTTGCTGTGCGGCATTTACGGTGGAGCACCATCCAAATGACAAAAGCATCAACGACAATGTTGCTGTTAATTTGTGAATTAGCCCACGATATTTAATATTTGTATCGCTTTCCTTGCCATGTTTGATTTCAACATAAGTATCTATTTTCACTGTTATTTCCTTGAGAAATTCACCTTATTTGTACTTATCAACAAGGTATTATCAATCTAATTTCATTTAATGTTTCTGAAAACTAATTTATAAAACAGCAATTTTCAAGTGAATTTTCTTTAATTAGAGTCTGTTCAAGGTGTGATTCCTTTTAAGAAAATCGATGGTTTATATGATAAATATTCAACTTTTTTAAATGTTATGAAGGGCTTATAAATTAAAAGCCCACTTGAAGTGAGCTTTTAATTCATACATTTAGAAGCGCCAATTGTAGAATAAATCGATCGCTCTTTCTAAAGATTGACTTGCTTCTAAATATAAACGTCGATTCATTTGATAACGTAACGTAAGCTTATTGACTGGAGTAAACACACCGACACCATAACGAATAAACAGATCCGGTGTGATATAACCAGTTAAACTTACTTGCGTATCATCACCTGTACCTTGGGCATCTAAAGCTAATCCACTTAGACCGAAAGTACGTCCAATCTGGTTAGTTAAAGCACGAGTACCGCCCAAGCCCATACTGATACCCGCAGCAGCAATGGTGTTATTTACATCAGACTTAAATCCTTCTGCATTACTTAAACCACTTGAACCTTCATTAATACGCCCTGTAACAAGCGCATTCAATGCTTCTTGCTCAGATAGACCTGCATCGTTATAAACCTGAATGTTTGGAGAGGTAGCAGTACCTGTAACACGTACCCCAACCATACTACCCTGAACATTTTTATTGGCATCGATATCTAAAGTCGGGTTTGCCAATGGACCATTGAAACGTGCAATCGCTCGATTCAAATCTAGACTTTGTCCATAGGCTTCAATTTTTACTTTTTGACTGACACCAATTGCTCCGTTAGCTCTCATCGCAGTCTCATAGCCACGTTGACTTAAATTTAAACGACCAACTAACGGAATATTACTGTTAAAGCCTTGGAATATCACTTGCTTTCCAATATTAACAGCAATATCAGCTCGGATATCCCAAGGTTTAGCTGCACGTAAAATTGCAAGTGGGTCTTGGCCTTGTCGCACTATACGGACATCTGATGAGGTATTAATGACTGGAGCAGTTGTTTCTGGCATTGAAATTCGCGCACGAGGAACATCTACCGATCCTTTTAAACTTAAACGCTTATCGAAAGGATACATATCAAGTGTAAGGTTTGGATTGGCAATTGCAGTAATTAGTGGAGCCTGACGTACAAGTAAATTATCACCTTTGAGGTTTAATTGAAGACGTGGTGCATCTTTCCATTCAAAACTACCTTTTAAAAGCCCTACACCTTGACCACTGTTAAACGCTCCATCAATTGTTGCCATGTTCTGACGAATTGATGAGTAAACCTGAACATTAGTTAAATTAACTGGCAGCGAAATCATACTGATTGCACCATTTTTCAGACGCATTTCACCAGTAAACTGTGGCTGAGTTAATGTACCATTGACCTTACCTGCTAAAGCCAAGGTTCCACTTAGTGTGCGGACATCTTGAATAAATGGTTTTAAGACTTTTAATTGAACATCATTAAAAGCGACCTCACCATGCATTGGCATTGATGGCTGGAATGGATTGATAATAACGTTCGCATAACCCGTACCAATATCAGGTGTTTTAACATCAACACGGAATAACAGACCTTCTGATACACTTTTTGCAATAACACCTAACTCATCATAAGCTAAGGTTGTTGCAGGGTCTTGGGGATCTTCGGCCGCCAAACCAATTTCACCTTTACGTGTAATTAAACGTGCGTCAAGTTTTGGATTGCCTCCATTTACCCACGATGCCTTGGCATAACCATTTAATTGTCCAGTCATCGCTAAGCCTTCTGGCATAAATGCCGCGAAGTCACTTAAATCCATGTTTTGAGTTACAAACGAAATATTACCGCGTGCTTTACTCACACGTACTGGCTGGTCAAAACAGAGCTGGCTATTAGTACTTTGCCAGCAGTGTTGACCTACATATAGCTCAGACCGTGCCGAAGAATAAATCACAGGAGCATTTTGATTTTGTGCCAAACGAATTCGTCGTGAATCAAAACTTCCTTTCTGAATTTGACCTAACCAATCATTATTCTGGTTAAACCCACCAGCCAACTGGACATAGAACTTAGAAATCCTATTATTCCCTAGCACTTTTAATAAATGTGCTTTTCTCGTTCCAGTCAAATTCACTTCGGCAGACTGAATTTCTCGATTACCACTACGTAAATTATCTAACTTAGCTGTTAATTGAGTCGGTGTTGTTTCCGATGTTGGAAGTTCACCTTGAATACTCAACCTCTTCACGCTCACTAAAGTATTAAAAGCAAAATCATCTACTGCGATATTTGCTGTTGCTTTTAACCGTGGCTGTGATTGTACATTCAGGTCACCATAAGCTCGACCACGCAACCCCGGATATAACTCGTAGAGTGCAGGTGCATTGAGCTTGATTTTTAGATTTTGTGCATTACCTGTCGCCTGTAGCTGATTCTGCCCATACACTAAAAATAAATTATTTGCTTCAAACTGCTGAGGTAAAAAGCCCTTTTGATTGGAATCCATCAATAAAGATAAATTACCCTTACCTCGAACAGGTTTATTATTTATAAAGCCAGCAAGATTCAATTGCTGAATATTAATTCGTTTCAAATGGTCTGACCAAACCCCTTGGGTTTTCAGATTCCCTGAAATTTCGCCTTTAATACTTGAAACAAAATATTGTGGTTTAAAGCGTACCAATGAACTATTAATATCCCATGCAATGCGATCTTTTAAATTTACAGAACCTGTCGCATAGATTTTCCCAGCTACACCGTCGTGTTGTAACTGGTTAATTCGAATAAAATCTGGCGTACCTGCTATAGAAAACTTCAATAAACCATTTGCCTGTTTTAAGGCTTTTAAAGATCCATCATAATTAACTGCAAAACCTTTAAAGCCACCACCAGCTTTCACATCATGGAATAATAATGCTGCTGTACTTTTACCGCCTAAAGTTACAGTTTCTTGACCTGCTTGAGCCAGTCGACCAGTTAAATCAATTTTATCAAATTGAATGATTTGCTGGTTTGGTTTAGCAAAACCATTCGCTTTAATCGAACCATTTAAAAGATTAACAGGTGCTGCCGCATGAATACTTTGTGGGTTAAAATCTTTTGCATTTAACAATGCGTTCCAAACCAACTGACGTTTTTCGGTAGGAAGCAACACTTTAGCCTGACCCGTTAAACTACCTTTTTCAGCAGTAAAACTAAAATTGGGAACATTTAAAACATTATCTTTGACATTCAGATTGGCTAGATATTGTCCTGCTGGCAATAAAGTTTTTTCATGCTGATATACTTTTGTAGCAACTTTAATATCTTGCTGACCATCACGTAATGTTAAATCAACCTGACCACTGTCACTGCTTAACCATCCAATATAAGGCATTGCACGGTCTATTTTCGTCCAAGCTACATTCATGAGCATCGGTTGAGGCTTATTATTTTTTTCTGGCGCCTGATTAAACTTGAGTTTCCAAGACTCGTAACGGTCAAAATCAACATTGGCAAATACTTCAGTACCTTTTTCCAAAGAGCCGGTTGAAGCAACAACAGCATCTAAACTTGGCGGTAAAAAGTCTTGAACAACCTGAGGAATTGCTTTGTCCTTAGGATTAATATGGTCTAAACGCCCTTTGATATCCCAAGTAACATGATCTTTCCAGTTCACCAAACCTTTAAGGTTAACAGCGCCTTTCATGACTTGGCCATTAAAATCAGTGATATTCAACTGATGAACCAAGTCAGTATTCATTAAAGCGTTGTATTGACCTTCAGGTAAATTCTCACCTTTTAAATCTGTATCAACTGCTAAATTAAGTTGTTTAATATCGCCTTGAAACTTGATCACACCATTTTTTGCAAATAATTTTTGTTCAACCAATAAAGGTAAGTGATAATTTTTTAGTAATAACTGACCTTGCATTGGAACTTCATCACGAACAGGATGCAATACAACCCAACCCGTTAACAAGTCGGGTGTTGTTGTTGCAACACCCGCTTTTAAAGTATCTAAACTTCCGCGAGCTGCGACTTTAATATTTTGTATATTTAAACTTTTTAAAGATGGGATTCTTAAATCTGCTGTCGCATTTAATGGATATTTACCACTGAAATCCATTTTTCCTGTGGCATTGTGGACTGAAAGATAACCCATATCCATACTAGATTTTTCAAATTCCAGTTTGGTCTCTGACCAAAGTGCATCTTGTAGATGAACATCCTGAAAACTTACATCTGAGGTTGCTAGCTTAATCTCTAAATGATCAACATCGGCTTCATCAACACGTAGAACAAATGGCAACTTAATAGGCTTAAAGTCAAAAGCTTTACCAGAGGGCGGAGTTTTATTAATAATATGTAAGTTACGCACATCCGCATGGCTCAAATGCACTTCTTTTTCTAATAATAAAGAACGCCATCCTAAGCTTACGTCAGCTCTATCTAATGAAACATCAACGTCCTTTAATTGCACTAAAACATTCTTAAGAATAATTCCGCGCAGTAAGTTCCCGCCTTCGTATTCATATTTAATTATTTTCTGAGCTTCTAAAACCCGATCTAATAAAAAACGACTTCCGCGATCTGTTGACATCATAATCACTAACGAAGACGCTAATAATAAAAATATGATCAATATCGTCAGCAAGAAACTACGCAAAATGCGCCGTTTCTTAGGTGAGCTAGGTGCCGAAGTGGGCTGCTGTTCTACTTCCGCCATAAAATAAACCTAATAAAATTTTATTTTTAAAGTTGTGGGCCTATAAAGAAATGTAAACGAATCGGATGGTTTTCATCTGAAATACCCGAAGCGACATCTAAACGAATTGGGCCGATTGGAGACTTCCAGCGAATTCCAACCCCAACGCTATAAGCTGCTGGATTACTAAAGTCTTTATCATAGGCATTACCAAAGTCAGAGAAAACAGCGGCTCGCCAACCGTCCTTAAACTGATAGTTATATTCTAAAGAACCTACAGCCAAAGCTTGTCCCCCAATTTTATATCCATCTTCTTCTGGAGAAAGACTTTTATAGTCAAAGCCACGAATGGTTTGATCACCACCAGTAAAGAATCTAAGATTGTAGGGAACTTTGTCAAACTCATCAGTAAAAATGTAGCTAAGGTCAGATCTTCCAACGAATTGATGATCATCATTTTCACCAAGAGAGTAAATAAATCTCCAACCCGCACTTGCAATCGCCATGTTGGCGTCAGACAGTAAACTCTCGCTACCGAATTCTACTTTATAAGTTTGTTTAAAAGCCTTTGTTGGGTTCAAACGTGTATTACTAGAAGTTTTTGATGTTTCATAACCAAATAATAATGCTTCTTGCTCCGACGCCATTCCGGTTGCTTTAAAGGCATCTGGTAACTCAGAAACGTCCACATTACCCTGCTGGGTAAGACGATCTAAACGATAACGCACACCAAAAGTATGTTGCCAGTTCCCTAAAGGACGTTTAATTACCCGCTCACCACCAACAACGGCAGACTCGGTCAACAAACTTACATCTGGGCCAATATCATCACGTGTTTCACGCTCATATCCGCCCACAATGTTAAAATAGTCATTTAACGGGTGTTTATAGGGAATACTATATCGCCCATCAATAGATTGACGAATTTGAGAAACTTCCAAATTGGCATCGAAAGAGTGACCATATTTATTGACAATAGAGCGGCGATACTGACTACGTAAACGTGCGCCTGTATCGGTGCCGTAACCCACACCTGTTTCTAAACTATTTAGCTTATCTGCATTTAAAGTCACAATAACAGGAATTCTTTTAGTTTCACGTGCTTGAGCTTGTAGGCGATTTTGTTCAGTTTCTTTTTCATTTTGCTGAACCGGAGCACTTTGCAACATCGCTGTTTTAGCTGTAGCCTCTTGGTTATTTTGGGTTCCAGCAAACTGTTTTTCATCGACTACATTTTGTGTAACTTCTTTATTAGATGTCGCTAATTGACGTGCTTTGGCAAGTTGTCTTTCTTCAGGGGAAAGTAAATTGGACTCATCAATATCGATCTTTTGTTCATCGACTAAAGCTTGTAAATCTGGTGGTAGCTCAAGTGGTTTTTCAATTGGATCTGGTTTAATAGAGTCAACCAAAGTGTAATTAAAATAACGAGAGTTTGTTAGGTTGTTTGCTAACACATTTACCCGCCAGAATGCATAATCGTCACCCTCTTTCCAAGGTGCCATACTTTCTAAGATATTCAAATTTAATGGCAAAGGTTTCGATGGATCACTCATACGAAACTCAACCTTATCTAATTTGTAACGCTCACCTGTTTCATAACGCAAGTTAATATCAGCCTTATTTTCTGGTTGACTCACTTTCACATCATGCAAACGCCAGTAAGCATCAAAATAACCATTATTAGATGCGGCATCAACAATGCGGCCTTTAGAGGTTTCATATAAACCATGGTTAAAAATATCACCAACATCCTGTTCAGGAACTAAACGAATAACCTGAAACTGTGGTTGCTTTTCACCCGCACCAGTAAATTCAATATTTTGCTCATTAATCCGTACAGGTTCATTCGGCGTAACATTTACACGAACCCGACTCGGACTTAATTTTTCAAATTTAAACTCAGCATTATAATAACCAACCGCTTGTGCTGCTTGATTACTTAATGTTCTAAGTTGAGGTAAAGCAGCATTGAAATCTTCAAATGATTCTTGGGTAAATGTTGATAACTTACCTTTAATGTTTTTAGCTAGCACATCTGAAGCACCTTCTACATCTGCACTAATACGCGGCACTTGTTCCATCGGAATTGCACGTGGCGGACGCACTTTATTTAAAATACGCTTAAAAAAACCAGCCTGCTCAGGTGGTTCATCAGCCTCTGGCGTTAACTCTGGTAAGGTTTTTCCTGTTTCATTGGCTTCGACAACAATCTTACTATCTGATTGAATCTCTTGCATAAGCTGATCAATATTTACAGGTGCCTGTTTAATTTCCTGTATTTCAGACTGTGTTGCATCACTTACTGTTACTTCAGGTAGCTTCTGAGACCCATTTTGAAAACTCTGCGCTTCATTTTTAGCTTCTTCCGCTACCCTATAAATTTCATTTGCCATGTTTTGGTCAACAGGCATATCTGGTAAATCTTCGAGATTATCCAGTGTAATTGGCTTAAATTCGTCAATTTGATTTGGAAATTGTTCTTGTTGTTGCAATATAGCCAAGCTATCTTGTTGTTGCTGAGCTTGAGTCACAAGTGTAGCAATATCTGTAATTGGCGCAGTATTTTGCTGATCTATTGGAGCTAATTGTTCTGTTGAAGTATCAGATACAGTTGGGCTTGCAGTTGATGAACTAGCTGCAACAGAAGTTTGAGCAAAACTTGGTGTTACACAAACACTTAACAACAAGCTGCTACAAATAAGTTTAGGAATCCCCTGCATTTTTAAAATTAAATGCATAGAATGAGTGAGAGTTGACTGTTTAAACTTAATTTTAGAAGGCATAGAAAACTCTAGACTTATTTTTTAATAAAACGCACCAAGGTGAGTGTAAAACTCACTCAAAACCATTGATTTTTCATTTAATCAAGCGTTAAAAATATCATACATGGTTTTCGATGCAAATTAACACTCGGTCACATTTTTTTATAAAACACAATGAAGTTTGCACATGATGAAACAAGATGAGCACCTGATGACATCACGTCGGTTCGTACCGATGTTTTTTACCCAGTTTTTCGGGGCATTAAATGATAACGTTTTTAAGCAATCTTTATTATTAGTGATTACTTATGGCTGGATTCAGCAACAATCTGCCCCAGTAAGTACCCTTAATAACTTAGCGGCTCTCTTGTTTATTTTGCCCTATTTCTTTTTTTCGGCCACTGCTGGACAAATTGCAGATAAATATGAGCGTTCACAACTCGTCCGTGGCATTAAAATTTTAGAAATTATTATTATGCTCATCGGTACTGCGGGTTTCATGCTGGGTCACTTATGGCTGCTTCTCGTTGCTCTATTCTTGATGGGCACACATTCAACATTTTTTGGTCCGATCAAATATGCAATTTTGCCCGAGATTTTAAAACCACATGAGTTGATGTCCGGTAATGCTTTGTTTCAGTCGGGCACATCAATGGCAATTTTATTTGGGATGATTATAGGTGGTGCCGTGATTGCATCATCAGACGGAAATTTATTGTGGATTAGTCTTACTGTTGTGATTATTGCTTGCATTGGCTATTTATGTAGTCGGTTCATTTTACCTCAAAAAGTTGCTGCTCCCGACTTAAAGATTGACTGGAATTTCATTCGTACGAGTTTTCAAACGATTAAATATGCCAAAAGCTTACCTTTAGTGTTCACTATTTTGTTAGGTAACTCATGGTACTGGTTTTATGGCGCTACTTATTTAACTCAAATTCCACAGCTCACCCAACAAAATCTCCATGCTTCAGAAAATGTGGTTAGCCTTTTGCTTACTTTCTTCTCAGTCGGTATTGGTGTCGGTTCTCTTCTTTGCCGTAAAATCGGTGGTTCAGAAATTAATATTAAAATGGTGCCGATTGGTGCTATTGGCCTTACTGTTTTTGCGCTCTACCTTGCTGCCAGTTTAGCTTTTGTACCCGAAAGAACTGGTGCATTACTTACGTTAAAAGATATATTTACTCAAGGCTGGGTTTACTATCATGTAATGTTAGCAGTGACTTTATTGGGGATTAGTGGCGGTTTTTATATTGTTCCCCTTTATGCCATGATGCAGGCTTATTCACCACGTTCACATCGTGCCCGTGTTGTTGCGGCTAATAACATTTTAAATGCCGTTTTTATGGTTTCTTCTGCAATTTTTTCAATCTTAATCTTAAGTGTTTTAAAAATTGATATTAAAATACTTTTTATTATTACAGCTGTACTTAGTGCAATCTTTAGTATTTGGCTTCTAGCACGACTAAAACCAATGCTTGCCACAGCACATCTTTCTTTGGAGGACTAATTTATGCGCCACTATACTGGAATTGATCAACTTATTAACTCTTTTGATCAAGCATTACGTAGTCTTGTTCCGGGTGCAACAGCAGCACAGCGCCAAAATCCAGCTGAAACAGTTGAAGCAAAACTAGGTGTAGAAGATGCTCGCCATGTCGCAGGTTTAATGCGAGTCAACCATAGTGGTGAAGTCTGTGCACAAGCCCTTTATCATGGACAAGCATTAACTGCAAAATTACCCAATGTACGTCAAGAAATGCAACAAGCAGCAATTGAAGAACAAGATCATTTAGCTTGGTGTGAAGTTCGCTTAAAAGAGTTAAATAGTCATACCAGTTTATTAAACCCAATATGGTATGGGCTTTCATATGGCATGGGTGCTCTTGCTGGCATTGCTGGTGACAAATATAGCTTAGGTTTTGTGGCTGAAACGGAGCGTCAAGTCAGCCTTCATTTACAAGACCATTTAAAACAGCTACCAGCTCAAGATGATCGCTCTCGTAAAATTTTAGAGCAAATGAATGAAGATGAGTTACATCACCGTCATACTGCACTTGAAGCAGGTGGTGTTGAATTACCGTATGCGGTAAAAATCACCATGACAGCCATTTCAAAGTTAATGACAAAAACCAGTTATTATCTTTAAAAAAACAAAGGATTGATCTCAATCAGATCAATCCTTTTCAAATATTATTTTAAGCCATGATCATATTTGAAACGTTCGATATCGTGAATTGAGTTCCAATAGTTTCGATTAATACGGTCACGATCAATTTGTAATTCTTTTAAAAGCTTACGATAACGTTCACGCTCTTCTGACTTTAATTTTTCGTTGTAAGCATTATCAGAATATTGCTTAAACTTTTCGTCATAACGGTCATATTCATTTTTTGCATTATAGTAATCGGAAGCTGCCTGATAATAAGGTCTTAAACGATTACGCTGCTCAACTGGGCACACATTGATATTGCCACTACCCTCTAAAGCATTATAAAAAATATTTGTTGGCTGGCAATAATACCCCAGACCTTCTTTATACCCACGTTCATATGACTTTTGATCTGGAACAATATTGGCTTTTCCACATGCTTTGTAATATTGATCTAAACGTGGCGACGAACCTTTTGAACCATCTTTCTCACCCACTAATGACCAATTCGCAGTCTTACATTCTTCTACGCTCATTGCAGCACAACCTGAAAGGCTGATGGCTAGAATGGCTAAACCGATATTTTTCATATTAAGAGAACTCAAAAAAATAAATTTAAAAAACGCAAAAATAAAATTCCAGTAAATACCCTAAAAGGCCTTGCTCTATTCAAGACTTCAAAAAAAGTGACTCACTGGATAAGCCTTTAAGTTTAAATCAGTTTGACCATCTCACCAAATTGAAAGGTCATAATTACTAATATTGTTTAATTTAAAAATAAAATTCTAAGAAATTTGCTAACTCTTAGACTGCCCTTATACGCTAATTTTACTTAAATTTTTAATTATAAAAATTAGACTCAACTAATTGATTATTCATACAAAAAATCTAAATACCCCAAAAATCATTCTTTAATCATTTTACTCTTTTTTTATGCTATAAACCTCACAGTTTGCGGTAGGATTTTAGCTAAATAACCACCAAGGTTTTTATAATGAGTACGCATATTTATCCAAACTTAAACTTACAAGACTCTCACCTTAAGGCTTTTAAAATATCAGATGATTTTACTCCACCAACACAAGCCGATACTTTCCAACCCGATTTATTTTTGAAAGAAGTCGATGAATACTTAAATTTATATCCAAGTACCCTGCACATTGATATTTGTCTGCACGACTTAAACGGACATATTCGTGGCAAACGGATTGACGTTAAAAGTTTAAAGAATCTCTCTAATGGATGCTATTTTCCACTTTCTGTTTACGCCATGAGCCTTGATGGAAAAGTGATTGAAGAGACAGGTTTAGGAAAATATATTGGTGAACCAGACAGACTTTGCCTGCCCATTTTAGGCAGCTTGCAACCAAGTGCCTTATCCGCTGAATTGAATGCTCAGCTTTTCCTCACAATGCAAGAAGAAGCTGGCTCAGATTGTCGATATGAACCACGCAATATATTAAAAAAATTATTAAATCAGTTACATACTAACAATTATTTCCCTGTTATGGCTGCTGAGTTGGAGTTTTATCTTTTCTCACCCAACCATCAAACTGAAACATGTTTGGAAAACCAATGTTTTGACATAGATGCACCAAATAACTATCAACAAGTCTTAGAAGAAGTTGAAAAAGCCGCCCTACTACAATCTATTGAAATTACCGCTATTGTTGCAGAGTCATCACCTGGACAATACGAACTAAATCTTCAACACACTCATGATATTTTAAAGCTGTGTGATCAAATTAATGCTTTAAAAAGAATTGTAAAACAAGTCGCAAGAAAACATGACTTAATTGCCTGTTTCATGGCGAAACCGAACTTGGCAAAGGCTGGCAGTGGCATGCATTTTCATATGAGCTTGCTCAATCAGTACCATGAAAATGTATTTAGTTCAGAAGTAGCAAAAGATGAACCTTCGGCCAAATTACTCAGTGCGATTAGTGGCCTAATTGAATTAATGCCTGCATCCATGGCTATTTTAGCGCCCAATATTAATTCTTATAGACGTTTTAAAATTGGGCACCATGTGCCATTAGAAGCAAATTGGGGTACCAATAATCGTAATGTCGCAATTCGAATTCCATGCTCAGATTTAAAAAATCAACGCTTAGAATATCGGGTTGCTGGAGCCGACTGTAACCCCTATTTGGTTACAGCTACGATTTTAGCCGGTGTGTCTTACGGCTTATCTCATAAGTTACCACTACCAAAACCTGCACATCTTTTAAAATTTCCTGATGAGCACATTCTATTAGCCAACAATCAGCCAGAAGCATTAAAAATATTTAAAGGGAGTCTTATTTTAAAAGGATATTTGGGAGCTGACTTTGTAGAGCATTGGTACACAGTTAAACAGGCTGAATATCAAAATATTTATAGTCAAATGACCGAAGCAGAACAACATTGGGATATATAACTAAAAAAATACTATGACATAAAAATAAAGAAACACTGTATTTAGCGAACCCTTAGGGAGAAATTCCCTAAGGTTTTTTTTATCTTTAATTAATATAAACCTAATGATTATTTTGTTTAGCTAAAAAACGCAATCCAACACCAGGTTCAGTTGCAATATAGCGTGGCTGAATTGCATTATCTCCAAGTTTACCGCGCAACTTGCCCACTAAAATACGTAAATAATGAGTATCTTCCTGATGGGTTGGCCCCCATAGTTCTTTTAACAGTTGAGGTTGTGTTAAAAGCTGCCCTTGATAGCGCATTAACAGCGTCAACAGTTGAAACTCTTTTCGAGTTAAAGTAATTGGCTGTTGCTCGATCCACACTAAACGCTGCATGACATCAACTTTAAGGTAGCCATCATCATAAACATGAGCTTCTTGCTGAATGGGTTGGTTTCTTAAAATGACCCGTATGCGCGCTAATAACTCTTGCACACTAAAAGGCTTGGTCATGTAGTCGTTTGCACCAGCATCTAGCAAGGCAACTTTTTCATATTCATCTGCACGTACAGATAAAACAATCACAGGAACATTCGACCAACTACGTAACTCTTGAAGTACTTCTTTACCGTCTAAATCTGGTAAACCCAAATCTAAAATAACTAAATCAGCACCTTGTGTGGCCAAAGCCTCTAGGCCTTTGTAACCAGTCTCACAAAGTGTGGTTTTGTATTTTTGTGTTCTTAAGGCAATGTCTAAAAATTTACGAATTTGCGGCTCATCATCAATAATCACAATACGTGTTTCTACAGGCGATGTTTCTGAACTTATCATGACTTTACAACTTATTCTTTTACTGGATGAATGGGTAGTTTGATTTGAATTAAAGTACCTTTATTTTGGCGACCTGAAAATGCTTCTATTGTACCCATATGAGCACCAATAATCGCTTTCACAATTGTCAGTCCTAAACCTGTACCGAATTTTCCGCGGTCTCCACGTTCCATAGTATAAAACATATCAAAAATGCGGTTTCTTTCATCTTCAGGAATTCCCGCTCCTCTATCTTCAATTTCTATTTTCACTTCATCTTCAAATAAAAGAGAAGCCCGAATCATGACTGGTTCATCTGGAGGTGAAAAGTTTGCAGCATTTTCTAAAACATTAAAAATAGCTTGCTCTACGAGTGCTGGATGAACATATAAACTAATGGTTTGTTCAGGTAATTCGACCAACACTTGAGTATCTGGTTTATAACGCTTCAAACGGCGGGTTGCCGAACCAATTAATTCATCTACACCAATCCAGTCTCTTTTTAGAGATAAGCCTTCATGCCCCAAACGTGTCATATCAAGCAAATTTTGAATATAACGATCTAAGCGCTCGCCTTCTAAATGAATGGTTTCGAGTAAATCTTGCTGATCTTGCTCTGACATATCTGCTTTAAAATGGGCAAGCGTATCAGCTGCTCCAATAATAGAAGCAAGTGGTGAGCGTAAATCATGCGATACCGACGATAATAAAGCAGAACGTAATCGCTCTGTTTCACTGGTTACTTTTGCTTGTTCAAGCTCATTAACCAGTTGGGTTCTGAGTGCTGCCTGCGCAATATATTCAATTACGCTTTCAGTCAGCTTCTTTTGCTCAAAATTTAAAGAAACAACTTCATCTTTAAAATAAATTCCCACAATACCTAGGCTATTTTTTTGTTCTAAAAGAGGTAAAAACCACCAGTTTGACTGACTAAGCGTATCGGTAAAACGTCCACATGGTTGTTGATGCTTCAAACACCAATCTGCTGCCACTTTTTCTTTGTCACTTAGCTCTATGTCAGATGAAATCACTCTATCTTGAATAGAAATCCATACTTTAGTTTGAAGTTGTGTTTCTAAGGTCATACGTCCTGTTTGCATGACTTCTTCAAGGTTCACAGCACGAGAAAGTTTACGCGCCAAGTCTTGCATCACCGTGGTGTAGGCATTCGCAGCTTTTAAAGACAAAACTTGCTGACGTAATTGAGAAGCCAAACGCCCAGCGATTAAAGCTGCTGCAAAAAAAGCAACAACGGTAACCACACCTTGATGTGCTGAAATCTGAAAAGTAAAACGCGGTGCAATAAAGAAAAAATTATAAGCCAAGAAACAAATAAGAGCTGCCACTACCGCAGCGAGCATTCTGGTTTTAGTGGCGACAATTAAAACTGAAATAATGAAAATGACAGAAAAGTCTTCAATACCTAATAAAACTTCAGCAAAATGCGCTATAAAAATACTGGCACAGGTAACGGCTAAAACAAAAATACTTTCTTTTAGTGATAAAAATGATGGTTTTTCAAGCTGAGTTGTCTTTTTGGTGCCCTGTTCTGGATGCAAAATGGTTAAAGCAATTGAGTTTTCTTGATTCAATAATTGTTGAGCTAAATTTTTCTTAAATAACTTTAACCACCATGGCGAAATACTTTTGCCAATGACCAGATTTGAGATTCCCCTATCCACAGCAGCATCCATTAAAACAGATGCAACCTGATGGCCATATATTACTTCTGTTCGACCACCGAGTTGTCGAGCCAGTTCAAATGCACGGTCAATCTCGATATATTCTTTTTTATATGAACTTTCTGAACTCTGCCCAAAGTCCAAACTTTTAGCAACATTCACTACAGTCCACGCAGCCCCATAACGTTCTGCTAAACGGCAACCTGCCCGTACTAAATATTCAGAAGAACCTTGCCCATCTATCGCAATCATTAATTCATTTTGCAACGATATCGATTTCAAACCTTTAGAGGCATAACTCTCTTTTAAATCTGAATCGACATGTTCTGCAACGCATTGCATTGCTAGTTCACGTAGTGCAGTTAAATTTGAAATGCTAAAAAAGCCTTGTAATGCCAGATTTGCTTGATCGGGCACATAGACTTTTCCTTGATGGAGTCTTTCAATGAGTTCACTGACTGGCAAATCAATTAAACGAATGTCTCGAATACGATCAAACACTCTATCTGGTACAGTTTCACTTACCCTAATGCCCGTAATCTGGTACACCACATCATTTAAGCTTTCTAAATGCTGAATATTCATGGTGGTGAATACGTCAATACCTGCATCTAGCAATTCATTGACATCTTGCCAACGACGTTCATGACGACTATTTGGTATGTTTCGATGAGCCAACTCATCAACTAAAACGATTTCGGGATGCCTAAGTAAAATAGCATCCAAGTCCATTTCTTCTAAACTATGCCCCTGATACTGCATTTCCTTTCTAGCAATCTGAGGTAAGCCTTCCAAAATTTTTAGAGTTTCTATTCTCCCATGGGTTTCAACAATACCTACAACAACGTCTGTACCTTGTTGAAACAATTCTTTGGCACGAGCAAGCATGGCATAGGTTTTTCCAACACCAGGCGCCGCACCGAGAAAGACCGTTAGTCGACCGGCTTGATATCTGTTGACATGATTTAATAAGGCCTCAGCCTGATTTTCGCGATTGCTTTGCACTTGATATCATCCGGTAAACTAACAACTTTATTTTTAAGTTAATGTGTAGATTGTAATTGATCTAAAGCGATATTGAGCTCTAATACATTAACACGAGCTTGCCCCAATACACCAAATTGCATCGGTTCAATATGCTTTTGCAAAAGCTCTTCCACAACTTTAAGATCTAAATGGCGCGCTTGAGCCACTCGGGCAACTTGTAGCTGAGCAGCTTCGGGACTAATATGTGGATCGATACCACTGCCAGATTTAGTCACCAAATCACTTGGAATAGGTGTATTGCCTGTATGATCTTGTTTTTTCACCGCAAGTATCTGAGCGTCGATTTGCTTTTGTAACTCAGGATTAGTACGAGCTAAATTTGTACCCGCCATTGCCATGGGGTCATAATTTGCTGCCGAAGGACGTGGATGAAAATATTCATTCCCGACAAATGGCTGAGCCACTAAAGTTGACCCAACAACTTTCTGATCTATTTCGATCAAACTACCATTCGCTTGATTATTGAATAAAACCTGCCCAGCGCCAGTAGCGATAGCACTGTAAACAGCACCGCACCCTACTAGAGTAAAAATTAATAATCCTAACGATGCTCTTAAGGTCTGACCCAAATTTACTTCTGAATTTTGTACATAAGTTTTCATTTCAAACTCCAGATTACAAACCAAATAATTGAACAATCACCACATCGATCGCTTTAATGGCAATAAATGGTAGAACCACACCACCCACACCATAAATCAACATATTTCGACGTAATAATTGAGTTGCAGTTGAAGGTTTAAATTTCACACCTCGAAGAGCAATTGGAATTAATAGCGGGATAATAATCGCGTTAAAAATTAATGCTGATAAAATCGCACTACTTGGGCTCGCCAGATGCATCACATTTAAAACCTGCATTTGCGGAATCGCTGCAGCGAATAATGCAGGCAAAATTGCAAAGTATTTCGACACATCATTTGCTAAAGAAAACGTTGTTAAAGCACCACGAGTAATCAACTGCTGTTTACCAATTTCAACCACAGCCAGCAGTTTGGTCGGGTCTGAGTCTAAATCGACCATATTGCCGGCTTCTTTCGCAGCTTGTGTACCAGAATTCATAGCTAAGCCAATATCTGCCTGAGCTAATGCAGGTGCATCGTTGGTTCCATCACCAACCATCGCAACTAAACGACCTTGTTGTTGTTCAGCACGAATACAAGCCAATTTGTCTTCAGGTTTTGCTTCGGCAATATAGTCATCTACCCCAGCTTCAGCAGCAATAGCAGCAGCAGTTAATGGGTTATCACCTGTCACCATGACGGTTTTAATGCCCATTTCTCTTAAACGAGCAAAACGTTCTTTAATACCATGTTTAATCACATCTGAGAGTTCAATCACGCCCAATACATGATGCTGATTTGCCACAACCAATGGTGTTGCACCTTTTTTTGCAACTTGTTCAACACGCGCTTTTAACTCTAAATCTTGAGAATAATCTTCATCGACAAATTTCAAAATGGCATCTAACGCACCTTTACGAATTTGATCACCATTAGGGAAATTCACACCAGAAATTCGGGTTGATGCACTAAAAGAGATAAATTCAACCTGCTCAGGTTCTTGCTGTTTTAGCCCTTGTTCTTTTGCTAACTTAACAATCGACTTTCCTTCTGGTGTTGGGTCTGCAAGCGAACTTACCCAAGCAGCAGCTCTCAATTCCGACTCAGTTACCGAAGTTAAAGGATAAAATGAGGTCGCTTGACGGTCGCCATAAGTAATGGTTCCTGTTTTATCGAGTAAAAGCACATCGATATCACCAGCAACTTCTACGGCTTTACCCGATTTTGCTAAGACATTGGCTTTGAGTGCACGGTTCATACCCGCAATCCCAATCGCAGGCAATAAGCCCCCAATAGTTGTTGGAATTAGGCAGACCAATAGCGCCACCAGCACGACAGGATCAAGTTCAACATGCAAATAATTGGCAATAAACGGCAAGCTAATCACGACAATTAAAAACGTGAGTGTCATCACCATTAACAAAAAGCCAAGTGCAATCTCATTCGGTGTTTTTTGACGATTTGAACCTTCAACCAAAGCAATCATACGGTCCAAGAAACTTTGGCCAGACTCAGCAGTAACCTGAACAATAATACGATCTGTAAGTACTTTAGTCCCACCAATAACACCTGAACGGTCAGTTCCAGCTTCACGTAACACAGGCGCAGACTCACCTGTAACAGCCGATTCATTAATAGTGGCAAAACCTTCTACAATTTCACCATCGGCTGGAACAAGTTCACCTGCATGAACTTCAATAAAATCATTTAAGTGAAGCTCAGTTGCTGCAACTTGAGTCGCTTGACGGTCGGTCAAAGAATTGAGTCTTCGAGCGGTTAAGTTTTCTCTTGCTGCACGTAATGAAGATGCCTGACCACGACCTCTAGCCTCTGCAACAGCTTCGGCATAGTTGGCAAATAAAATGGTAATGAACAGGATAGCTGTTACTGCCAAACCAAATAACAGTGTGGTGTAACCCAAAATGGTACTGATTCCAGTAACCACTGTCCCAAGCCATACAATTGCCATCACAGGATTTTTAATTGCATGTTGTGGTAGCAATTTCACAAATGCATTTTTCCAAACTTCAAAATTTGGTACTGCCATGGTTTTTTTACGGCTATTTACATGAGTTTGTGTATTCATTTTCACTCGCCTCCTTAGCCTTTAACCAACAAAAGTTGATCGGCAATTGGCCCAAGGACAAGAACTGGCATAAATTGTAATAAGGTAAGCAACACCACAATCGTGATCAGCGTTAAGGCAAAAGTTGGAGTTTCAACTTGGAGGCTTCCTGCTGTTTCAGGTGCTTTTCTTTTTGCTGCTAAACGTGTTGCAATCATTAATGGTAAAATTAATGTCGGGAAACGTCCTAAAAGAAGAGCTATACTACAAGTGACGTTCCACCATACGGTGTTATCTCCAAGGCCTTCAAAACCTGAACCGTTGTTGGCAAAGGCAGAAACATATTCATAGAACACTTGGCTAATACCATGAGGTCCTGAATTGCTGATGCCTGATAGACTCGGAATGCTGAGGGTTAATGCAGTAAAGGCAAGAATAACGAGAGGTTGAATCAAGATAATAATCGCGAGTAACTTAATTTCTGCGGCTTCAATCTTACGCCCAAACAACTCAGGAGTACGACCTGTCATTAAACCGGCAATAAATACTGCAAGTAATAGATAAATCATAAACTGTTGCAGACCACAGCCTACGCCGCCCCAAATGGCATTAATCAACATGTTAATGAGTTCAACCAGACCGGTAAGCGGCGCAGAAGAATCATGCATCATATTGACCGAACCATTATTTACTTGAGTTGTGACAGCTGCCCAAACCGCTGATGCTGCTGGTCCAAAACGTTGCTCTTTACCTTCCATTACGGCAAGTTGAGATGCTGTAGATGACATACTTTCAGACCAGACGGCTGCTGCACCTGAAATAATCGACATAAAAAGCATGCTACCAAACACAAAGTAAGCAAACTTTTTACGCTGAGTAAAATGCCCGACCATAAAAATTACTGTGATTGGAATGAGTAAAATCGCAATCATTTCTAGCAAATTAGAAAGTGGTGTTGGATTTTCTAAAGGCACAGAACTATTTGGACCGTACCATCCACCACCGTTACTACCCAATTGCTTAATAGCCACCATCGGTGCAACTGGTCCCAAAGGAATTTTTTGAGTTTCTACAGTGTTGGCTTTATCAATAAGCTGTACTTCCGGCCCGCCTTGGAAAGTTGCTGGGACACCTTGGCTATTGAGCAATAATGACCAGACAAAACAGAGTGGAAGTAAAAAGCGTACTGTAGGGCGAATTACATCTGCCCAATAGTTACCAATTAAAATTTGATCTGGCTGCTCGGCAACATCGGCTGCAATATGGCTTGGACGCTGATAAAAGAACGCTCTTAAAGTCGCGACAACTAAAGCCAACCCCATCATTGGAGTAATGACTTGCAGGCCGACAATACCTGTCATTTGCGACAAATAAGATAACTGAGCCTGACCAGAATAATGCTGTTGATTGGTGTTTGTTAAAAATGAAATAACGGTGTGTAGCGCTAAATCCCAACTCATATTTGGTGCATGGTTAGGATTTAATGGTAGCCATGCTTGCGTCATAAAAATAGCAAGAATAGCCACTGCAAGAAAAATACAGCTAACAACAAATGCTAGAGAATATTGTTTCCAGTTCATTTGTTGTTGTGGAGATACACCTAACAAGCGGTAAACAGGATTTTCAATCCAACGAAATAATCCATCACCCCACATCGGCTGATTTGCCATCACTTTGGATAGATATTTACTGAGACACCATGCTAGAAAAATAGCAATAAATAAAACAAGTATAAGTTCTAGCATGGCTATTCTCCTCTAAATCCCATGGCCTGACTTGCCAAACTGGAAATAAGGAGAAATAAAGAAATATCATTTTTTTTAAGTCCGCATAAGACAATGCCAGACTGATGCAAGATGCGCATTTGAGAATTTATAAGCATCTTTATTGTCCTGAAATAACACTAATTTAGTGAATTTCAGTATCGGTAAAATGCTCGTAAATTCTCTATTGAGGAACTCAAAGCCCGCGTAAAATTTGCGTAAAATATAGAGTAAAAGACGTTAAAGTTTAAAATTGACGACTGGATAAAGCGTTCTATCAGTCTTCAAATTTTCACAATTCCATAATTCATATAAAGGAATTTTTACATCTAGTGCCAAAGGTAATTTTTTAGAATTAAATTGCATATGGTCGAGATCAGTTCCCCATGCAATCAAATCTACATCTAAAGAAATATGATGTGATGGACGAATACGGCCTGTGTCTGATTCAAGTTTTTTTAAGAAAACTTCTATTTTTGAAGGATTTAAAGAACTTTTTAATAGACATGCTGAATTCCAGTAATCATCTCCAATGCCATCACGGCAAGGAATTTGATAAACCGATGAAAACTGCACTTTCCCCAATGTTGCCAATTGCGTATAAGCAAAAGTAAAGTGTTGTTCTGCGTCTAAATTACTCGCTAGAGCGAGCGCAAAAATTATTTCTGGTGCGTTCAAGACGAATTCCTACAGCATTAGCTTCTGCAATGATGGCGGGCTTACGGATGGTAATGGTAATTTTTTCAATCGTTGGGAAAGTTTCGAACAAACATTCCAAAACGAGATGTGCTGCATGTTCGATTAATTCAGGCTTGGCTTGTTGAATAGTTTGAGCCGATAACTCACAAATCTGTGCATAATTGAGTGTATCTTCAAGTTTGTCAGACTGCGCAGCTCGGCTCAAATCATTATGGATGGTTAAATCCAACATTAAAGGTTGAATGATTTGTCTTTCCCAGTTGAAACAGCCAATGACCGTTTCAACTTTCAAGCCTTCAATAATAATGGCATCCATAAATTTAAACTGACCTTAGTGCTTTAACAACGAAGCAGGTTCCATATTTTGAACCATTTTCAAACGCTGGTCTGCATAAATATCAGTATATGGTGCGAGTACGCGCATAAAACGATCGAAATAAAGCATTTGCTTAAATAATAAAGCAAAATCTCGAGGGAATTTAATACCGTGGCGCTCACCAACACCCACCATATCCATCATAATGTCGTTTAAATCGGCAGGATTGGTAGACAGAATTTGCTGTGGATCTGCCATTAATACGCCATTAAATAAACGCTCCAAATCTTGTGCCAATACTTCCACATCAACTTTGTTATGTGTCATGCCCATTTTCAGCATGTTTTCGGCCATCGCTTTATAATCAGTCTTTTGCAATGCATCCATAAAGGCCATACATGCTGTCCAGACTTCTGGCTTTAACTGCCCCACGATACCAAAATCAATAAAACCAATTCGACCATCTTCGAGCAGCATCAGGTTTCCAGCATGTAAGTCCGCATGGAAACTCTTACATAGCATGAGACTACCAAACCATGTATTCATGGCAGTAATCAGCACTTGTGATGGATCTTTTGCGTATTGTTTCACCACACTAAAATCTGTCAAAGACACACCATATAGACGTTGCATAGTCAAAACACGGCGTGTAGAAAATTGGTGATAAACCTTAGGTGCAGTCGCAGCATGGTTCTGAGAAACATTCAAATATTCAATAAAGTCATCTAGATTTTGTGCTTCTTCAATAAAATCAACTTCACGCACCATACGACTTTTGATTTCATCGACAATTTCAGAAAGTGCAGCAAATTTGATTTTAGGTACTGCACGCTCAAGCAATTTAGCAGCCCAATGCACCACACTTAAGTCAGTATATAAAATGGTTTCCACACCAGGCTTTTGTACTTTAATAACGACATCTTCGCCTGTGGTCAATTTAGCTGCATGAACCTGAGCAATTGAAGCAGAAGCTAATGGTTTTTCATCAATATAGCTAAAAATTTGGCTTAAATCGCGCCCTTCAAACTCAGAGTCAAGTACACCTTGAATATAGCTAAACGGCAAAGTAGGTGTCTGGTCTAAACAACCTTGAAATTCTTCTACATATTCACGAGGGAAAAGCGATGGAGTACTCGCAATAAACTGACCAAGTTTGATGTAAGTCGAGCCAAGAGATTCAAAGGTTTCCCGCATGAGTTTGGCATTACTTGGTTTTTCAGTTGCGTATTTAATCCCAGCTTTGGCGGCAACCACTGCTGTTTCACCAATACGGGCGACAGAACGTAGCCCATCAAACAAAATATTTTTTTTCATATTTCTTCAAAACCAAATCATTCAGGTTGAGTGTAGCAAATTTTATTTCATTTACTGATTAACTTGCCTGACAAAGTGGGCAATTTACATCTTTATCAAAATTAACAATGCGTTGTGTCATGTTTAAGCCATCCCAAAGCAACAGTTTCTGTTTTAAAGGGGTCAGATTGAGTCCTAAATAGAGCAAAGTGTGATGCGCTTGTAATGACGCTATCATTACAGGAGTAGTCGCAAGTACCCCAGATTCCGCACAGCGTAGGCCTTCATTGCTATGCTGTTCTTTAGGAAATAAACATTCGTAACAAGCTGAATCACCTTCAACCATAAACATTTGTGCCTGAAAACCAATTGCAGAGGCACTAATTAATGCGACCTGATGCTTTTTACAAGCAGCATTTACCAAATAGCGTGTTGTAAAGTTATCACACCCATCCAATACCACATCTTGGTGTTCAACAAGTCTATCAATGTTATGTTCATCTAAACGTTCGTTGTAGTACTCAACGCAGATATAAGGGTTAATTTTCTGTAACCGCTTTGCCAGAACTTCAGCTTTATAGCGTCCAATATCTTCATGACCAAATGCAATTTGACGTTGTAAATTACTTATCTCAATAGTATCGGCATCAATGAGTGTAATTTTCCCAACCCCTGCTCGCGCTAGTAGCTCTGCACTACTACAACCTATTCCACCAGCCCCTACAATAAGTACATTGGCAAGTTTGAGTTTTTCCTGAGCTTCTATATCCCATCCATCAAGTAAAATCTGACGGCTATAGAGATGCATTTCTTCATCACTTAACTCTACAAAATCGATATCTTGAAGCTCGGTCACGCGTTAATCCTTTCACTTAGAAGCCAAATGATTTTATGACTAAGTCAGGCATTAGGAAAGGTATAAAATAAAAACAGCATTTTATTCTTTAAACTTTTATCCACCGCATTACTTCTCTCAAGCTTTCTGCAACAATAGAAATATCTATTTTCTTTATTACTTAGGCTAAATATGTCCCAATCATATATTGCACCTGTAGAGTTAGAAAAAGCTTATCGTTTGTTAAATCATGGCCCAACTGTACTTGTCTCTGCTCAGCATGGAGATGACCGAAATGTAATGGCAGCCGCTTGGGCATGTGCATTAGAACTCACCCCAGCCAAAGTAAGCGTTGTTCTCGACAAAAGTACCAAAACTCGTCAGCTTGTTGAACAAAGTGGTTATTTCACCCTACAAGTTCCCTGCTATGCGCAGCTCGATATGACCCATCAACTTGGTACAATTAGCAAATTAGAAGATCCACAAAAACTTGAACATTGTGGTGTCGAGCTCTTTTATCAAGAAGGTCTTACCAGCCCATTAGTATCTGGTTGCATCGCATGGCTCGTATGTAAACTTATTCCTGAACCGCATAATCAGTCAGCACATGATTTATTTATTGGTTCTGTTGTCGGTGCTTGGGCAGATAGTCGTGTTTTCCGAGATGGGCACTGGCACTTTCAAGATGCACCAAAAGAGCTTCGAAGCTTGCACTATATCGCTGGCGGAACGTTTTATTTAATTGGTGAGCAAGTTAAAGCTGATCTTTAAACATAAAAATATAGTCTTATTTAACTTTCTGAAGTGTATTGAATCGAATTAAAACGAGAAAATTTCGATTGCAAAAAACCGCATAACAATTGCGGTTTTTTGCAATGAATTTCATTATTTAAAAATCTAATGCTTAAACTTGGGTGACTTCACGAGCAATCACTAAACGTTGAATATCCGAAGCGCCCTCATAAATCTGGCTCACCCGAACATCACGATAAATTCGCTCAACAGGAAAATCGCTCACATAGCCATAGCCACCATGAATCTGGATTGCATCAGAACAAACTCGCTCAGCTATTGTAGAAGCAAACAGCTTTGCCATTGAGGCTTCTTTTAAACAAGGTAATCCCTCATCTTTCAAAGTTGCAGCATGTAAAACCAACTGATGTGCCGCTTCAATCTGGGTTGCCATATCGGCTAAACGAAAACTTACCGCCTGATGCTGGACTAACTCTACGCCAAAGGCTTTACGCTCATTTGCGTATTGCACAGCAGCATCAAAAGCAGCTCGTGCCATACCAACCGATTGAGCAGCAATCCCAATACGGCCGGCAGCTAAATTAGATAACGCAATTTTATAACCTTCGCCTTCTTGACCTACCAAATTCTCTAAAGGAATACGGCAATTTTCGAGTGTAATAGTTGCTGTGTCTGAAGCGTGCTGTCCCATTTTGTCTTCAATACGAGTAACTAAGTAACCTTCTGTATTGGTCGGAACAAGGAAACACGAGATCCCTTTTTTGCCCGCTTGTTTATCAGTTACTGCAAACACCAGAGCTACTTGAGCATTTTTACCACTGGTAATAAATTGCTTTACGCCATTAAGTACCCACTGGTCCCCATCTCGCTCAGCTTTACATAAAATCGCACTGGCGTCAGAACCAACATGTGGCTCAGTTAAACAAAAGCATCCTAACCATTCACCCGATGCAAATTTTGGTAAATAGGTCTGTTTTTGCTGTTCTGAACCGTACGCCAGTGTAATACCGCAAACCAATGAGTTTTGAACACTTACGATTGTCGAAATGGCACCATCACCTGCTGCAATTTCCTCAATTGCGAGTACTAAAGATACATAATCCATTCCTGCACCACCCCATTCATCTGGAACGGTCATACCCATTGCCCCCAAAGCACCTAAATATTTTAATTCCTGAGCAGGAAACTCATGGGTTTTATCCCGATGAGCAGCTGTAGGTTTTAACTGATTTTGCGCATAATCACGCATCATCTCCTGAACCATACTTTGTTCAGCACTTAAAATCATTTCAACATCCTTATTTTTATTATTTTGCTGCCATACGAATTGCACCATCCAAACGGATGACTTCACCATTTAAATATGAATTTTCAGCAATATGCCCAACTAAACGAGCAAACTCTTCTGGCTTTCCTAAACGAGACGGATACGGCACCATTTGTCCCAAAGCATCCTGAACATTTTGTGGCATACCTTTAAGCATCGGAGTTTCCATAATTCCCGGTGCAATCGTCATAATACGAATGCCATGGCGTGCAAGCTCACGAGCAATTGGCAATGTCATGGCAACAATAGCGCCTTTAGATGCTGAATAAGCTGCCTGACCAATTTGACCATCAAATGCTGCAACTGAGGCTGTGTTTACAATTACACCTCGGTCCTCGTCCCCTGCTTCAACTGTGTTTTTACTCATCGCATCTGCCGCAAAGCGCAGCATGTTAAATGTACCTGTCACATTAATTTGCAAAGTCTTTGAAAATAACGCCAAATCATGTACACCTTCACGGCCAACCACTTTAGCCGAAGGGCCAATACCCGCACAGTTAACCAAACCATGCAAACTGCCATGTTTGACCAAAACATCCTTAAAGAACTGTTCAGCAGCAGCTTCATCGGTTACATCAAGTTTTACAAAGTCAGCTTTTGATCCTAATTGTTTTGCTTGCTGTTCACCTGCTTCTACATTCATGTCTACCAATGTGACAGAGGCACCTTGCTTTACCAAATACTCAGCTGTAGCAGCACCCAAACCAGAGCCACCACCTGTAATCACGAAATGTTTCCCTTGAATTTTCATTATGTAACGTCCTATAGAAATGTTCTTTAAACTTAGTAGTGAGAGTAAAAGTTGTTGTTTTCCGATACAATTTCAAAAAGCCTCAAAATGTTTGCAGCTTTTGATCAATCCAAATTTTAAATATGAAATATTTCACTTGAAATATATGAAGAAAATATGAGTCTTTGACATGGTTGTCCAATCTTCTTTAAGTAAAGGAACAATTTCAATTGCACTGGTACATGAAGCACTAAGTGCAGCTTATGCCAAAGGGCTAAATACTCAAATAATTCTAAATAAAGCTGGAATTCCTGCCGAATTACTGATGTCTCCCAAGGCACGTGTGCCTGTTACAACATATGCGCAACTATGGATAGAACTTGCCAATGCCATGAACGATGAATTTTTTGGTATGGATAGCCACCCTATGCGTCGAGGTAGCTATAAATTACTTACCAAACTTGTCAGTACGGCGGAAACTTTAGAAAAGGCGCTTTACGATATTCTGAAGTTTTTTAACTTTATTTTAGATGATCTACAGGGTGAATTAATTCGGGACCAGCAAAAAGCCTATTTGGTCATTCGTGATCGTGAACAACCCAAACGTATGTTTACCTACGCAACCTTTTTAATGTTAGTGCATGGACTCATGTGCTGGTTAGTGGATCAGCGAATTGGCTTGAATAATATATCGCTACGTTGCCCTAAACCCCAAGATATTCAGGACTATTTCGTACGTTTTGGTGAAGACATAAAATTTAATGCCGAGATAAATCAAGTTGAATTCGATGCTCACTATTTAGATATTAAAATTAAAAAAGATAAAAAAGCACTTCATGATTTCTTAGAGCAAACTCCGCAAAATCTTTTAGTCCGCTTTAAAAATGAAAATGCACTGAGCCTTCTTATTCGTCGTCACTTATTGAAACTTCACCCTGCACAATGGCCCGAACTTAAAGATGTTGCACAACAGCTCAATATTTCTGAAGCTACAGTTCAACGCCGACTGAAACATGAAGGCGTCAGCTACCAGCAAATTAAAAATGAAATTCGCTGTGATATTGCTGTTGAACGTTTAAGTAAAACCAACGATTCAATTCAAGATATTAGTGAAGACTTAAGCTTCCAAGATCCAAGCGCGTTTCACCGTGCCTTTAAAAAATGGACTGGCGTCAGCCCAGGCGCTTATAGGGAAGCTGCGCTTCATTCAAAGGCCTAATAAACTTTCAACTTTATTTATAAAGATGCCAAAGTGACTCGATCATTTTGGCCGTAATCTTGAATGGTTTTAATCTGGCTAAAACCATGCTCAGCAAATATATTTCGAACAGCGTGTCCCTGATCATAACCATGTTCAAGTGCAATCCAGCCTTGTGGTTTTAACCAGTTTTTTCCTTGAGCAATAATAGTTTCAATATCAGCCAACCCCTTATGGTCTGCGACCAATGCACGGCGTGGCTCTGTCGCCAAAGCTTGCATGTGTTCATCTTCAGGATCAATGTACGGCGGATTAGAAACAATTAAATCAAATTGCTGTTTGTCTAAGGCATCAAACCAAGCACCACAAGCAAATTTCACTTGTTGTAATCCATGGGTTTGCGCATTTTCTTTTGCAACTTCTAAAGTAGGTGCATAAATATCAGTTGCTGTGACGAACCAATCGGGATGCTCACTCGCTAAAGCAAGCGCAATTGCGCCTGTCCCCGTTCCCAAATCCACAATATTTGCATTCTTTGGCAAATTTAGATTTAAAACGGTTTCAACCAAAACCTCAGTATCAGGTCGTGGTACTAAAGTATCGGAAGTTACTTTTAAATCCAGCGTCCAAAATGGCTGTGAACCTGTTACATAAGCTAAAGGTTCACCATTTTGAATACGCTCAAGCCCAGCCAAGTAGTCTTGCTCTTGCTGGGTTGTTAACTCTTGCTCAAGTCTAAACTTTAATTCAAGCGAATTGATTTTTAGAAAATGCTCAAGTAACCAAGCATTTTCCTGACGTTCATAACTGTCAGGTTCACCACGAATTGCAAGCGCTTGAGCAATGTTCATTAGCCGCCATTTTCCTGAGCAAGCATTGCAAGCTGATCTGCTTGATATTCACGATGTAAGCTATCAAGTAATTCAGTTAAATCACCTTCCATAATGGCATCTAACTTATATAAAGTTAGGTTAATACGGTGATCAGTCATACGACCTTGTGGGTAGTTATAAGTACGAATACGTTCAGAACGGTCACCAGACCCTACTAAGTCACGGCGCATTTCAGAAGTCGCTGCATCCGCCGCCGCACGTTTCGCATTTTCTAAACGTGACACGAGTAATGCCATCGCTTTGGCTTTGTTTTTATGCTGTGAACGTTCTTCTTGGCACTCAACTACTGTACCTGTTGGAATGTGGGTAATACGCACTGCCGAATCGGTTTTGTTAATGTGCTGACCACCTGCACCAGATGCACGGTAAGTATCAATACGCAAATCTGCTGGGTTAATCTCGACATTTGTATCGACATCAATCTCAGGCAAGATCGCAACTGTACAAGCCGATGTATGCACACGACCTTGTGACTCAGTTGCAGGTACACGTTGCACACGATGTGCACCACTTTCAAATTTTAGGCGACCGTATACTCCATCACCGTCCACACGGCAAATGACTTCTTTAAAGCCACCATGCTCACCTTCATTTTCAGAAAGTACTTCTATACGCCAATTTTGTGTCTCGGCATATTTACTGTACATGCGGAATAAGTCACCAGAGAAAATTGCAGCCTCATCGCCACCCGTTCCGGCGCGAATTTCTAAATAAGCTGCATTAGAATCATTTGGATCTTTTGGAATCATCAAAATATTGAGCTGGCTTTCTAATTCTCCAAGCAACGCTTTATTCGCTTGAATTTCTTCTTCTGCCATATCTTTAAAGTCAGGGTCAGACTTCATCAATTCAGCAGTTTCAATATCTTCTTCTGCTTGACGGTATTTGCCCCAAACTTCGGTAATTTCAGATAAATCACTATGTTCACGAGACAATTTACGGAAACGTTTGTTATCGGAGATGACTTCCACATCTGCAAGCAACGCGGTAAGTTCTTCATGTCGATCACAGAGTTGATCAAGTCGTAAACGGAGTGACGCTTTCATAAGAGGAAATATCTCAAAAGTCCAAAAAGCTTATCGAACGCTATGTAAATATAGAAGATAAGCAAAATCGTAAAAATAGCGCATAGTTTACAGATTATGCCGCTCAAATGACATATATAATCAGCCAATTCATCAACTTTCACAGTAAGTGGCAACTTATAAATATAATGATTTCAGATGAGATTTATTTACTCGCCTATAATTTAGCTTTTTTACAGAAATTAATACGCCACCTTTTTCACCCAATCTGGCAATAGAGGCTTTATTCATAAAACCTCTTTACCATGTCTATTTATTTTAATTTTTCTAATAATGTTTTACCCACCAGAACAGCCGAGGCAGGATTTTGTCCTGTAATAAGTTCATGGTCTACCACTAAATTTGGGGTCCAAGCATTCGTATTACTTTGATATTTACCACCAATTGACTGTAATGCCGTTTGTGGATAGAACTTCATTTCACCACCTTTTAACAAAGCCTTCGCTTGTTCTTCTTCTTGGTTACTAATCACAGTCATCCGATAGTTCTTATAAATCCACTCTCCAGTTTTTACGGTTTTGCCTTGCTCAAGTTGCTGAACGACTTCAGAAGCATTAGGTAACGTTGACATCAATGCAATAGGGCCATGGCAAACCAGAGCTGTAGGTTTTTTAGCTTTATGAAAAGCCGTCAAAACTTTCCCAAGTTGTTTATCTTTTAATAGATCTTGCATAGGTGCATGCCCACCTGGAATATAAATAGCATCAAACTGATCAATACCAATTTGCTCAATACGAGACAGGCTTAAAACTGGAGAATCTTGAGGTGATGTTAACTTAAGGTCATGCAATAAGCCTGCGTACTGCTTTAATGCCTTTTCGTCTTGATTAAAGTACATCGCACTATTTGATGACTCATCTAACGTCGGGGCTTTCCCTTTTGGTGTAGCAAAAGTTACTGTGTGCCCTGCATCTAAAAGCATTTTTGTAGGCTGCATTAACTCATTTAAATAAAAGCCTGTTTTAAAAATATGACCATTTTTTAGCTCTAACTGCCCTTCATCAGACAATACAACTAATACATGAGCAGCATTTGCACTTAATGCTGCTGAAGCGGTCACTACTGCAAGCATTATTTTATTTAGAGATTTCATTATTTAACCTTCATTCCAGCCTTGTGCTGGATTTATAACTGGGATGGATATATTCTATTTTTGCCAGCAAGGTAGAGAAACAACCACATTTACAAATCTTTTTTGCGTTTGAGGACAAAATGTCTCGTCAATTTGACCATCTTGCCGATGTTGAAGTGTTTTTAATTGTGGCTGAAAAGCTTTCTATTAGTGCAGCTGCAATTTATTTGTCCACAACGCCTTCAGTCATTAGTAGAACAATTACACGGCTAGAGAAAAAGTTGGGTATCCAGTTTTTTAGAAGGACCACTCGTCATTTAAGCTTGACTGAAGCAGGTCAACTTTATTATGAGAAAATGCAGCACGCCTTTCAGCTAATCGACCATGCAGAACGTGTGGTTCAAGGTGAACAACTGCAAATTTCTGGAAAAATCAAATTAAGCGTTCCTACAACTTATGGACACTATCGCTTACCACCCTTATTAGAAAAATTTCTTTTGCAATATCCAGACATTCAAATTGAGATCAGCATCTCTAATCGCAATGTTGATTTAATTGCTGAGGGTTTTGATTTAGCCATTCGTCAAGGGCATCTCCCTAATAGCTCTCTTGTAGCCAGACCACTAGAACTTGCCCCTCTTCAACTGGTTGCTTCACCAAATTATTTAAAGCGCGTAGGTATTCCTCAAAGCTTAGAAGAATTAAATCATCACCAATGTATTGCCTTTGAATTACCAAGTAGCGGTAAGATAACTCCATGGTTCTTTAAAGATGTAGATCAAGAAATTCAGTGGACACCAACAAATCGAATTTTAGTAAAAGAAGATATTTTAGGCGTAGTTTCTCTTGCTGAAAGTGGATTAGGGATATGTCAGAGTTATAGCTTTATTGTTAATGAAAAAATTCGACAAGGAAAATTGCAACCTTTGCTCGAGGCTTATGCAGGTCACACACGTCCCTTCTCTTTACTGTACGCACAACATAAACATATGTCTTCTGCTACAAGAGCTTTAATCAATTTTCTCTGTTCAGATGGCAAATAATGAACTCATTAAAACTAAATGAGACTCATATTTATCTATATGAGTATTAAACATTCTATTTTAATAGAAAACATACAAACCTGACACTAAACTACAATAATGAATTGATGGTTCTCCATATTTTAAGAAACGTGTTTTGTTACATTTGCCGTAACAAAAGATATAGGGTCCTGCTGCTAAGGACACGGAGTAAAAAATGAAATTAAATGCTTGGTTATGTAGCGCTGTTTTAGCAACTTCTATGGTTACTGTAGCTCATGCTGACAATACAACACATGTAGCAGCCGCTTCTGCTTTAGGTAGTGTCGCTGGTACTGCAATTGGTAAAAGCATGGGTGGTACATCTGGCGCAACAATTGGTGCGGCTTTAGGTGGTGCTGGTGGTGCAGCAGTTGCAAGTGACCGTCGTCACCGTACAGAATCTGCAATTGGCGGTGGTTTAGGTGGTGGTGCTGGTTATACCGTTGGTAAAAGTATGGGCGGTACAAATGGTGGTTACGTTGGCGCTGCTTTAGGTGCTGCGGGTGGTTCTGCTCTAGGTAATAAGATTTCTAAAGACCGCGATGCTGACAGATCTTCTAAGCACTGGAAGAAAAAACACCGTCGTCATCACTAATCAAATTTGATGAAACATCACTAAGCACCTTCGGGTGCTTTTTTATTAGGATCAAAAAATATTCACCACCTCTCTTTTGCTCAGGATTTATCCATAAATTAATAGAAACAATACAAACAGACACAAAACTAGCGTATCGCCTTTGGGGTTCTCCATAATTATCACGAAATTTTTGATTACATTTATCTCAAGATAAAAATACTGTCCTTTCAGTAAAAAGGACATGGAGCTGCAAGATGAAAATGAATATTTGGTTAGCTAGTGCATTAATTGCAACATCGTCTATGGTGACAGTTGCACATGCAGATAATGGTACCCGTGTTGCTGCAACCTCTGCGTTAGGTAGTGTTGTGGGTACTGCAATTGGTAAAAGCATGGGTGGCACAACAGGCGCTACAATTGGTGCGGCTTTAGGTGGTGCTGGTGGTGCAGCCGCAGCGAGTGACCGTCGCAATCGTACCGAAGCTGCGATTGGTGGTGCTTTAGGTGGTGGAGCTGGTTATACAGTCGGTAAAAATATGGGCGGTACCAACGGTGGTTACATTGGTGCAGCGGTAGGTGCTGCTGGTGGTTCAGCACTAGGTCGTAAAGTTTCTGAAGATCGTAACTACAATGATCGCTATGATCGTGGTAGTCGTTATGATCGAGATGATCGTAGATATGACGATGGTGACCGTCGTTACTATAGTAAAGGTGGTCATCGCCGTCATGACAATGGTTTACATCGCGGCTGGTACAAAAACCGCTAATTCATATATGAATCAAAAGAGCACCTTCGGGTGCTTTTTTATTGAGAGATAAAACCCAATATCGAAAAAAAACGATATACATTAATCCCTATATATCGTAGTATTTCGATATACCCTTATTCGAGAATATCGCATGCGATCAATTCAAGATACCAAGTTTTCAATTTTGGAACTTGCTCCTATTCGTAATGATAAAACCATCGAATTTTCGTTACGTCACGCATTAGAATTAGCACAACATGCAGAGAAACTAGGTTATGAACGTTTCTGGCTTGCAGAACATCACAACATGGATGGAATCGCGAGCTCTGCTACGGCTGTCTTACTCGGTTTTATCGCAGCACATACACAGCATATTCGCTTAGGTTCAGGCGGAATTATGCTTCCTAACCATGCTCCTTTAGTTGTCGCAGAACAATTTGGAACACTTACTACTTTATACCCAAATCGTATTGAACTGGGTTTAGGCCGTGCTCCTGGTACAGATCAACTCACCATGCGAGCTTTACGTCGTGGGCATCAAGAAACAGAAGATCAATTTCCAAAAGATGTTGTCGAAATCTTAAAATATTTTGATGTACCGCAAGCAGGACAAAAAATTATTGCAACGCCAGGGCAAAATACACATGTGCCTGTTTGGTTACTTGGATCTAGCCTTTTTAGTGCGCAATTGGCTGCAAAACTTGGTCTACCCTACTCATTTGCGTCGCATTTTGCACCACGTATGCTAGGCCAAGCCATCCAACTCTATCGTGAGAACTTTGAGCCTTCTGCTTATTTAGATAAACCTTACGTTTCTATGGGTGTGCCTGTTGTCGTAGCAGAGACTGATCAAGAAGCACAATTTTTAGCAACAAGTGCATATCAACGTGTATTAGGCTTAATTCGTGGTGAAAGCTTAAAGCTGAAACCACCAGTTGAATCAATGCAGGGACTCTGGAATACAGCAGAAGAGCTTTCCGTTGAAAACTTCTATGCAATGGCACAGATTGGCTCGGTTGAGACTGTTCGCACTGGTTTACAAAAACTTTTAGCGACATACGATGTTGATGAGTTTATTTTTACATGTGATATATACGACACAACGAAGCGTCTAGACAGTTTTACGCAACTCATGAATGTAAAAACAGAACATTAAAACTCGACTTGATTTTCCCATACTTGAATTGATTTCGAGTATGGGATGACCATCTATCTGAAAAGACTTTACCCCAACTTCCTGCTTGGTTATTTATATTAAAACGATAAGAACATCATGATTGAAAAACCAAAAGGACTTTTGGAAAATGAGTATTCATATTAAAAATAACGCTTCAAAATCAGTAATTTTTCAAAATACGGCTCAAGATTTTGAAGATTTTACTGGTCAAGTTATTTCATCAACCTCAATTAAAGAATTTGATTTTTCACATTTATGTGTCGCGATTATCGGTACAAATCAAGACACAGTGACTCATCTTGAAAAAATCTGCCAACAAGCAAAATTTGTCACCGTATTTCAAATTACGCCTCACTTTATTTTGCCTCATAGTCAAATGGGCACACACAAGTTAATTACCCATCCACTCATTATTAAAAACCGGAGATTATTTAACAATCGTGTAAAAAGTCTTCTGGCATTACGTTTTCTTGAAACTCAAGTAAATGAAACATGGCTTAAGCGCCTTTTAACACCCAATACTGCAACGACTAAAAAAGTATTTTTTAAATCTGATAGTTATTATGCTGCACTCCAAAAATCTAACTGTAAATTACAAACTTGGCCTATTGTTAAGGTAACCAATACATCAATTCAAAGCATGGATGGTCTAGAACAACCCGTCGACATCATTATCAGAATAACTACATAAAAATAAAAAGCATGGCTTTAGGCCATGCTTTTTCTCATTTACTCATATTTTTGCAAATTGCCATGATCATCGTAATGCAAAATGATGCGTTGTTTCTTTTGCAATTCACTCAAGATCTCGGGACTAACCGAAAATTGGGCTGCTAGCAGTTCAACTGAACTATTCGGCGCTTTTGCCCGTCGGTCTTCACCACTGAACCTAATCCAGTTATAACTCGCCCACAAAATTAAAATGAGCGCGCTAATTCCGATGAGTAATGCTAAATGAAGTAAGGTTTTAACTTCTGATATATGGTCAACCCAGACATAATCATAAATTAAGTGCCCTTCAAAAACCCATAAGAACAGTGAAACCAATGGAAATAGCAACCACATCAAACAAAACCAACCAATGGTTTGTAATGTATAGTTTGCCGTTTTATTTTTCACATATTCTGGCTGGTCAATATATTCGGGGATATCTAAAATCTCTATATCCTTGTTTTCCTCAGGTTTCATGGGTTATCTCCACGGAAGCCTCGGTCTGGGCTCACCCAGCGGGCACGCTTTTTAGTGTTAAATAAAGTTTTTGGTACCGCGACAACACTTGTAAATAAAGTAAGTAACCAGAAAAACAACGGATACCAAATAACCCAGAAATAGTTTCTAAAGAAGCGACCACGGTCATAACGCTGGTCAATCCACAAACTCACCAAAAACTGTATCAGACATGTTCCGCCTAATATTACACCGTACCACTGTGGCATAAGCGTTTTGATCTGCCATTGCAGAGGTAACTCAACAAACAGTCCAACAAAAAATAGAGTGAATATCATAATCATCACATAAGACCAGATAATACTAACTAGAGCTTCAAGCATTACTGGCCACATACGACGTACACGTAGCTTAAACATTTGTGGAATATATTCTAAAAGAACCTCTACCCCACCTTGTGCCCAGCGAAGGCGCTGTTTCCATAGACCTGTAAATGTCTCGGGCATATAGATATAACAAAGCGCTTGTGGAATATACTGAATATCCCAATGGTCCAACTGTAGCTTCCATGAAATATCAATATCTTCGGTAATTTTATCGTCTGACCAAAACCCGACTCGAACGAGCGCTGTTTTACGGAATGCTGCAATCACACCAGACACTGTAAAAATACGACCATATGTACGCTGTGCACGTTTAATTAAACCAATAATCGAAGAAAATTCGCCAACCTGTAATTTTCCTAAAATACTTGATCGGTTTAAAATTCGTGGATTACCCGTTACAGCACCAATTCGCGGGAAGTTAATAAATGGTTGCATTAACCAAAGTACAGCATGCGGATGTAACAGTGCATCGCCATCAATACAAACAAGATATTCGTATTTACTGACCAGTACTCCCGATCTTAAAGCTACAGCCTTACCCTGATTTTCTGCTAAGTGTACAACCCGAAGTCGCGAATCTTGTGCTGACAATTCATCAAGGATTTCAGCTGTTTTGTCACTACTTCCATCATTGACGGCAATCACTTCAAAATTAGGATATTTAGTTTGCAATGCATAACGAATGGTTTGTCGTACCTGAGCTTCTTCGTTAAAACACGGAATAATGATACTGCACCCTTCGCTGGTTGGTTCAGGAAGCGCTTGTTCGCGGTATTCTCTTTTAAAAAAGAACCAAAGTCCTCCTACCATCCACGTCCAAGCCATGAGTAAAGGATATAAAAAGGCAAAAGCAAATAGAATATCGAGTAATACTCTCATTACTTTTTCCCCTCTACTAATCCGGCAAAAGGCTGATACATAACAGGGCTATAATTCAAACTAAGTGGATTATATAAATACTGATGTACATCTTTTGATTTTTCGAAACTATAGCCATCAATCCCGAATTTCTGAATCCCTGTTCGCTGAATCGAAAAGAGCCCTTGCTGTACTTCTTCCCAACTCGTCTTTGAAGCGTTTTCTGGCAACACTAAAGTCATCATTATTCTTTGCTTATCTTTTTCATTAAGCGTATTTAATAGTGCTAACAACTGATTAAATTGCTTTTTCTTGCCAATCATGTCGAACTTTAAATTGATCAAATCATGTTGTAATAAAAGAGTTTTCAAAAGCTCTGGTAGATTTTCTACATGATCTAGATCAGGAGTAAGCAATAAAATAAACTGCCCTTGGTTACTCATATTTAAATAAGGCTTTACAGCTTTTTTGGTAAGCTGACTGAGTTGAGCGAGATATTTTGATTGTTCAATACAGCTATTCTCTTGCGCAGTTACTGTTTGCATTTCGCAATTTAAAGATGTGCCCGCATTAAGCTGAATACCACTTAAATTACTATTTAAGCGTGCAATATCTTTTGCCAAATCTACTGCTAAAAATGGCTTATCTTTCTGAGGGTAAGCAGGCAACTCTAATATTACAGCTTGACCCGCACGAGTTTGTGCCTGCCATAAACTCCGGTTTAAAATATCTTGTTGAACAGGCATTTTATCTGTAGGGAAATAAGCAACATCATATTGCCCATCGTCATCTTTATCTTCCAAAGGTTTTAAGATTAAAGCATTGTTTTTTAAGCTATACAGTTTTGATAATAGCTGTCCTAATTTTTCATCTGTTTGGGTATTTTGTGGAGCTGCTAACTGCTTTAAACCCATACTCACAAAGTGACGCGGTTGCTTAAATAAATCTGATTCTTCGAAGCTCAGAATACTTAACATGCCTTCAGTCAATTGTTCAGCTGTAGGGTTATTCACAACTAGGCTGCGTTTAAATGTTGAATCACTCACCCGATTCATCCCATCACGCCCCAAACTGAAAGAAAACTCAAAACCTGCCTGCTGCGCTAGTTTTTCCAGTTGCTCATTCACGGCGCCATAAGGCCAAATAATTGCTTTAGGATTAACACCGACTTCTTTTTTTAAAGCCGCATAAGATTTTTTCAAATCTTGCAAAATACGTTGTTGATATTCTGCATCTGTTTCATAACGTGATTGCGATTTTAAATATGCATACGAAGTCGCAGCGGGTTGCTCATTACCTTGAGGATTGGCCAATACGCCATGATGCAAATCATCACTATGGCTTGCAAACTCAGCTAAACCAGATGCTTGCATTTCACGAACTTGAGCCCAGTTCAGCAAGTTACCTTGACCATAGGCTTCATAACCGGCCTGTGTATTGCCATTCATCCAGCTGGTCGGAAGAGCAAAAACTGCCGGAATCTGATATTGCTTAAGTAATGGAAAAACTCGACTATAACTGCTTAAAGCACCATCATCGAAGGTCAATAAAATAGAGTTATGAGGCAATTCTTTACCCTGTTGACGGGCGTCCTCTATATCCTTTAAACGAATCGGCTTCCAGTTAGATTGGCTAAGCCAATCTAAAAACTGCGCTAGATTATTAGTCTGAATCGCATAGACATCCCGATCTCCTTCCTTTAGTACATCATCTCGTACGTCATGAAAAGTTAAAGAAACCGTGTGATTTTTTGGTAGTTCAGTTTCAATGCGGGCATGAGAAAATTGTACGGGTAATAATGTCGAGGCAAATACACAACTCAACATTTTTGACATCATATTGTTCATTAAAAACGCCCTTCAAATCCGAAAATACCGTAGGTATGCTGTTCATCATGACCATCGTATGGGTGATACTGCCAACCAATTCCATAATTAAGTTGCCAAGTCCGTGAGAGCTGCCATTGATGCTGATATTGCAGAGAGTATGTCGGTCTAGCTGAGTAATCTGCTTGTTTATAGAGGCCCACTCCAGCTTCAAAATGCTGCTTAAATGAGCGCTCATATTCTCGCCAAGTTACCCAGTCATGACTTAAATTTAACTCAGCACTGTAATGGTTGCTGGGACTAAAATAAGCAGTCTGATCTTGGCTGTTGCTGCCATAAAATCCACGAACGGTCCCATAGGTAATATGGTGCGGTGCATCAAATAATCGTTCGCGCCAAAAAGTCGAAAATTCTTGTTGTTTATTACCATCACTAATATCAGTTAGACCATAACTCGCCCCAATCTGACGTGACTCATCTTTTTGCCATGTCAAAGCAGCACGGTAAGCTTGTCCATCTTCACCAGCATCAATTGCTTGTAATGGAATATTAGCTTGGCTGTCATATTGCAATTGATACTGCCAATGGTCATTTAACCATTGCGACCAATCGAGACGAACACCTGCTTGCCCACCATCTGTACTTTGCGACAAAATCGCTGACAATGCCTTACGATTTGCTTGCCACTCAGCCCCGACACCATAGCGTTGGTCATGCACATCACCAAAACGGTATTCTCCGTAACGATCTTGATGCCAAGCGAATAAACGATAATTATCTTTGATCCATGGGCTATTAAGACGAGTTTCCATTTCACGATCTTTTAAACCATTCTGACCACTCACAGAATCGCTACTACTATCTGCCTTACTTTGTCCCCAAGTAGTTGAGTGAGAAATTGTCGGTCTATTGCGGTCATCTAATTCTTTTCGACTTTTAATTACTCCACCATCTTCAGGGTAATATTCCAAAAGACTTTCAGTATTTTTACGCCATTCCGGAATATCCCCTAAAGCCTGAGCATTTTGCATCTGGTTAATTCGAGTATCTTTGGCAACAGGTGTTAAACCATTTAAACGAGAAATAGTTTGCTTGGACTGTAGAGGTTTATCTCTCCAGCGCTCAACACGAGCCAGATTATTAATTAAACCTTCATTGGCAGGCGCAAGATCTACTTGTTTTTGAAAATGCTTTTCTGCTTGATCAAGATGATTCGCATAAGCTAAATGCATGCCCTGTAAAGTAATATAGTCATCACGATCAGGATGACTTGTTTTGTCTACCCCTTTTGCCTGACTATATTTATACATCGGAACAAGTCGATCAACCTCACTCAAAAATTGTTCAGCTTGTTTATATTTTTCTTGTTCAATATATGAATAGTACAGTCCAGTATATACCGTCATATCTGGATAGTTTTTTTCAGTAAGCAAGCTTTTAAAAGCAAGTTCAGCTTGTTGTGGCTGTCTTTCAGCTAAATAACTATCAGCTATTGCATGACGAATATAGGCAGGTAGTTTTTCTAAAGGTATATTTAATTTAGTAAATTGATCTAGGACTGTACGAGTACGCCCACGGAAATCTAACGCATATATATAGTCATAATGGAATCTTAAATAATTAGGGTCTGATGGTTGAATCAAAGGCTGCATTTGCTCGCCTTGCTTCAACACAGCATCAAGTTCGGCAAAGCCTTCACTATCTGACATGCCTTCCCGATTTAAATATTTATAGCGAGCAATTGCGTTATTTACACGTTGAGAAAACTCACTGACTTGTAGCCAGTGTTGTAAAGATTCTATTTCTGCATTTTTATCGCTGCCAAGCAATAACTGCTGAGCCTTGTTATAAGCCCCCACAGCCGCTAAGTCATAACTGTATTCTTGTAAAACTGCAAAAGACTTAGGTTGCTGCTTATATGCTTGTTCAATTGCAGATAAAGCATCTACAGGTAAATTGATAAGACGATAGGCATAAGCTATTTGCACAAGTTGATCAGTCTTCAAATTTTTACTATTAATTTTTGCTAACTGTGCTTTGGCTTTTACAACATCCTGAGCTTCAGCATATAAAACTGCTAACAAAATCTGCCCATCAAGTGTTTTTTGAATATTAAATTTATTCGACCAATCAATCGCATTTTTAAAGTGTTTAAAATCACGAAAATTACGTATTAAAGGTAACTGTCCATATTGTGGAAAAGTAACCGGATTAATATTTGCTAAATGCTGAGAAAAAGTTACTAGATCTTTTTTTTCATTTGACATTACAACTAAATAATCAGCTAGCAATTTTTGGTCATGCGGATAAGTTTTTAGCAATTGATCCAGTTGAAATATTGCTTGGTGAGTTTGTCCAGTTTTATAAGTGTGAATAGCCTGCTCTCTCAATTCATCCACTTGAGCAGCATATAAATTGAGAGGCAAGATGTATACCAATGAAAAAACACATTTTTTTAGCATTTTGATAATCGGATAGTCCCATATCGAGGTGGGAAAGTATAATTAAAAATAAATAAATAATCACACAACAGCAAAATAGTGTGATCTAGTTAACATTTTTGAATTATGGATTTTTTTTGATTGTTTTTTAAAAATATTTAGTAAAATTAAATAATTACTATTTTTCAGCACAATAAAGTACATACACTTCTTTTCAATAGTATTATTTAAACTTACAAATGAGTTGCAAAAGAAGTACAGGTTTGTAACCAATAAAAAACATTTAATAATGTTTGGTTTTATATTCAAAACTTTTATTTTTATTGTATTTATATTTAAAAACCACTCAATTTATTTATAAATTAATATACATAAATCGAATGGTTAAAATAAGCAATTGATTAAATTAACCAATACGACGTTTTAATCCTGTCATCTGCAAAACACGCGTTGAAATTTCTTCAATCGACATTTCAGTCACGTTTAAATATTTAATCCCTTCTGAAATATAGATTCCTTCAATTGCTCTAAGTTCCATTTGGCATTGACTAAAACTTGCATAACGACTATTAGCTTTACGCTCACTACGAATCGCAACTAATCGCTCAGCATCAATCATTAAACCAAACAATTTATTACGATGTGGTCTTAGTACTGCTGGTAAACGGTTATCATCCAAATCTTCTTCTGTTAATGGATAGTTTGCAACACGGATACCGAATTGAAGCGATAAGTAAATAGAGGTCGGTGTTTTCCCCGAACGAGAAACTCCAATTAAGATTAAATCGGCTTTATCATAATGGCGAGTACGCGCTCCATCATCATTATCAAGCGCAAAATGAACAGCATCAATACGGGCTTTATAAGACTCAGAATCAGTCACGGCATGTGTCTGTCCAACTAACGTGGTGGGCGGCGTACCTAGTTCTTGTTCTAATTTACTGATTAAACCTTCAAATACATCAAGATTAACTGCTTTAGCCGTATTAATGATTTCTCGCACGTGTGGATCAACTAAAGTATCAAATACTAAAGGCAGACAACCATCTTTGGTTTGACATCGATTAATCTCGACTACAATCTCCATTGCAGCCTCTTCGGTTGCAATATACGGCATGATATGAATATCAAAATCTACATTGGGAAATTGTGCTAATAACGAATGTCCAAGAGTCTCTGCAGTAATTGCAGTTCCATCAGAAATAAAAAAAACGCTTCGCTTAAATTGTTTACTTTCTGACATTAAAATTCTCCTTAAACATTTGTCTTAGTACTATATAATCTTTATAGTAAACTGATCTTACATGACTGTCGCTTAGTATAATTCTCAACTAAGCACTTTATTTTTATAATTTCATGCCAAGATAGACATTAATACTGCAAAAGTGGAGTGAAAACTTTGGAAGCGCGCGTAATCGGTCTAGAAAAATTAGGGAAACACGATGTCGAACTCGTAGGTGGGAAAAACTCATCTTTGGGTGAAATGATCAGTCATTTATCAAATGCTGGTGTATCGGTACCAGGCGGTTTTGCAACTACTGCTGATGCCTATCGTGAGTTCTTAGATCAAAGCGGTCTTAACGCTCGAATTCAAGCAGAACTTGCTCAACTCAATGTTGATGACGTAAATGCTCTTGCAGAAACAGGTGCTAAAATTCGTCAATGGATTGTAGAGACTCCACTCACTGCAAGCCTAGAACAAGAAATTCGCGCCGCTTTTACAACACTTTCTAACGGCAACCCAGAAATCGCGGTTGCCGTTCGTTCATCTGCAACTGCTGAAGATTTACCAGATGCTTCATTCGCAGGTCAGCAAGAAACTTTCTTGAATATTCGCGGTATTGATAACGTTCTTATTGCGATTAAAGAAGTATTTGCTTCTTTATATAATGACCGTGCAATTTCTTACCGTGTACATCAAGGTTTTGACCATGACGTCGTTGCACTTTCTGCAGGCATTCAGCGTATGGTTCGCTCTGAAACTGGCGCTGCGGGTGTAATGTTTACACTTGATACCGAGTCTGGTTTCCGCGAAGTTGTATTTATTACCGCATCTTATGGTTTAGGTGAAATGGTTGTACAGGGTGCAGTTAACCCAGATGAATTTTACTTATCTAAACCACTATTAAATGCTGGTAGACATTCAGTTTTACGCCGCAACCTTGGTTCAAAACACCAGAAAATGATTTATGGTGAAGAAGGTTCTGCTGGTAAATCTGTTGTCGTTGTTGATGTTGAGAAACAAGAGCGCCAACAATTTGCTTTAAATGATCATGAGTTACAAGAGCTAGCTAAACAAGCACTTATTATTGAGCAGCACTACGGTGCGCCAATGGATATCGAATGGGCAAAAGATGGCGATGATGGTCAAATTTATATTGTTCAAGCTCGTCCTGAAACTGTAAAAAGCCGTCAAAATGTAGGCACAATGGAGCGCTATCTTCTTAAACAAAGAGGCACTGTTCTTTGTGAAGGTCGTTCAATTGGTCAACGTATTGGTTCTGGTAAAGTCCGCATTATTAGCTCAATTAAAGAAATGGACAAAGTTCAAGAAGGCGACGTTCTTGTATCAGATATGACCGACCCTGATTGGGAACCGGTAATGAAACGTGCCGCGGCAATTATTACTAACCGTGGTGGTCGTACATGTCACGCGGCAATTATTGCACGTGAACTTGGTGTACCCGCTATTGTAGGCTGTGGTAACGCAACAGAAGTATTGACTGATGGTCAAGAAGTAACTGTTTCTTGTGCTGAAGGTGACACTGGCTTCATTTACGAAGGCGCTTTAGATTTCGAAGTTCAACGTAACTCGATTGAATCTATGCCTAAGCTTTCGTTCAAAATTATGATGAATGTAGGTAACCCAGACCGCGCGTTTGACTTTGCTCAAATTCCAAATGAAGGTATTGGTCTTGCTCGTCTTGAGTTCATTATTAACCGTATGATCGGCGTGCATCCTAAAGCGCTACTCAACATTGATAGCCTACCTCGTGAAACTCGTGCTGCAGTTCTGACTCGTACTGCTGGTTATGCTTCACCTGTAGATTTCTATGTTGAAAAATTGGTTGAAGGTATTGCGACTCTTGCTGCTGCATTCGGTGACAAGCCAGTTATTGTTCGTATGTCTGACTTCAAATCAAATGAATATGCAAACTTGATTGGCGGTAAGTTATATGAGCCTGAAGAAGAAAACCCAATGCTCGGTTTCCGTGGTGCAAGCCGTTATGTATCTGATAACTTCCGTGACTGTTTCGAATTAGAATGCCGTGCACTTAAGAAAGCTCGTGATGAAATGGGTCTAACCAATATTCAAATCATGATTCCTTTTGTACGTACTGTATCTGAAGCAAAACGCGTTATTGAGTTACTAGCACAAAATGGTTTGAGACGTGGTGAGAACGGCTTAAAAGTAATCATGATGTGTGAATTACCAACTAACGCCCTATTAGCTGAACAATTCCTAGAGCATTTCGATGGTTTCTCTATCGGTTCAAATGATTTAACTCAGTTAACACTAGGTCTTGACCGTGACTCAGGTATTGTTTCACACCTATTCGATGAGCGTGATGCAGCAGTTAAAGCACTTCTTTCAATGGCAATCCATGCCTGCCGTAAAGCGGGTAAATATGTAGGTATCTGTGGTCAAGGTCCTTCAGATCATCCCGATCTTGCAAAATGGTTAATGGAACAAGGTATTGAGTCTGTTTCTCTTAACCCAGACTCAGTTTTAGATACATGGTTCTTCCTTGCTGAAGAAAAAATCAAACAAATCTAATATGTTATAAAAAAAGGCCCATCCGTGGGTCTTTTTTCATCTTTAGAACAGAGAATTTTTATTTATGCAAATTTACTTGGCACGTAATAATCAACAAGCTGGGCCTTACACCTTAGAGCAAGTAAATCAAATGTTGGTTAGCCAACAAATTTTGTTAACTGATTTAGCTTGGCATGAAGGCATGACAGAATGGAAAGCTTTAGGAGAATTAACCCAAGGTAAACTTGTATATCAACCTATCGGTTATTCTGCACCTGTCACAAACACAAACAGCTCACCTAATGAAACGATTCGTCAAATTCGTGTAGAGCCTAAAATTCACGAACTTGCCTCTATTCCATCTCGAGCTTTGGCAAAAATTATTGATTTATTGCTTTGGTTACCAATAGCTGCAATTCCTTCTTTTTTCTTTAATGAGTCTCAGTATAAGCAATTATTTGAGTTGCAAAAACAAATGCAATCAACTGAAGTTGCTTCAACTAAAGCAGCAGAACTACAACACCAGCTTTTTACTTTAATCCCTATAGAAGCTTGGCATTCTATGCTTGTTTACGTCGTAATCATGCTTGCAATTCAAGCCTTTCTTTTAACAAAGTTTGGGCAAAGTATAGGTAAGAAAATTGTTGGAATTAAAATTGTAGATGCCGAGAACAATAGTAAAGTTAATTTAACTCGCATCTTCTTATTAAGAAGTATTGTTTTCATCATACTCAACTTGCTGTTTATGCCTATTAGTACAATTATTGACTATGCTTTTGCATTAGGGCAAAAGCGACAAGCACTACATGACAAAATTGCAAGAACAAAAGTGATCAAATGATAGCGAATGACTCATTCATTTAAGGTCTAAAAAAAAAGGAGGCACCCCGCCTCCTTTTTTCTATAGAGAGTTGATATTTAAATAAAAGCTCTATAGAGATTAGATACCCTACAAAAAAAATCGGGTTTTAAAACAATTATTTCAGGCTACTTTATGTATAGCTTAGTTTGTCGATATGAGGCATAATGCCCTACAACGTAGCGGTGTCATATAATTGAGAAGTCTAAATTTAAGGATTAGCGTTCTCAATCATGCGACACTTTAATCGCTATCCCATATTTAATTAGGGAATGGGACTCTTCACCGAGGTTGTAAAATGAGACAAACGATTTTAGCTGTATTGTCTTTATCAACGCTTGCCGCACTTTTGACTGGGTGTGGTGGTGATATGGTACTTCTAAACTCTAAAGGTCCAGTTGGTCAAGGTCAAAGTGACCTTATGATGACTGCGATCTATTTAATGTTACTTGTGGTGATTCCTTCAATCATCATGGCATTATGGTTTGGTTGGAAATATCGCGCGTCAAATAAAGATGCAGACTATAAACCTACATGGGCACACTCAACTACAATTGAAGTTGTAGTATGGGGTATCCCTGTCATTATTATTGGTATTTTAGCTTGGTTAACTTGGTGGGGTTCCCACAAGTATGACCCATACCGTCCTTTAGAATCAGATAAAGCACCTTTAACTATTCAAGTTGTTGCTGAGCAGTTTAAGTGGATCTTTATTTATCCTGAACAAAACATTGCAACAGTTAACGAAGTACGTTTCCCTGAAAAAACTCCGTTAAGCTTTAAAATCACTTCTAACTTTACAATGAACTCATTCTTCATTCCACAGTTAGGCGGCCAGATTTATGCAATGGCAGGTATGCAAACTCATCTTCATTTGTTAGCAAATGAACCTGGCGTATATCGTGGTTTCTCTTCTAACTACTCAGGTTACGGTTTCTCTCAAATGCGTTTCAAGGCGCATAGTGTTACAGAGCAACAGTTCAACGAATGGGTAGCAGCTGTAAAAGCAGGTAATGGTTCTACTATTAATCCAGAAGCAGTTCAAAAAACTACGCTTGACCAAGCTGAATTAGCAACCTTACGTGATGGCGATCGTTCTAAGCACCAAATCGAGCATTTAGTAAATCGTGCTAAAGCTGCTGGTGACGAAGAAGCGCTTGCTAAAGCTGAAGCTATGAAACCGTTCCCGACTAAGCCACACCCTGTGACTTATTACTCTTCAGTTGAACCAAAATTGTTTGAAACAATTATCAACCATTATATGAGTAACTATCATGGTGTTGACCACTCTGCTGCGCATGCAACAGCTGAACACGCTGCTCAAGGGGAATAAGACATGGATATGATTTTTGGTAAACTGGGTTGGGACTCTATCCCGACAGAGCCAATCGTGCTTGTCACCATGGTCCTTATGGCACTTGGTGCAATTGTTGTGCTTGGCGGTATCACCTATTTCAAAAAATGGGGATATTTGTGGAATGAGTGGTTTATTACTGTAGACCATAAAAAAATTGGTATCATGTACATTCTTGTATCTGTAGTCATGCTTTTGCGTGGTTTCGCCGATGCAATTATGATGCGTCTACAACTTTTCCTCGCTAAAGGCGGCGGCGAAGGTTATCTACATCCAGACCATTACGACCAGATCTTCACCGCACACGGTGTAATTATGATCTTCTTCGTAGCAATGGGTCTCGTTGTGGGTATGATGAACATCTCTGTACCTTTACAGATTGGTGCTCGTGACGTTGCTTTCCCATTATTGAACTCTTTAAGCTTCTGGTTATTCGCTGGTGCTGCTGGTTTAATGATGCTTTCACTTGTATTAGGCGAATTTGCTGCGACTGGCTGGATGGCTTACCCTCCTCTGTCTGGCATTCAATATTCTCCTGGTGTAGGTGTTGACTACTATATCTGGGCACTTCAGGTTTCTGGTCTAGGTACGCTTTTATCTGGTGTTAACTTCTTCGTTACCATCATCAAAATGCGTGCACCTGGCATGAAATTGATGGATATGCCTATTTTTACGTGGACTTCACTTTGTACGGCTGTATTAATCATTGCATCGTTCCCTGTATTAACAGGTACACTTGCAATGTTAACTCTAGACCGTTACTTCGGCTTCCATTTCTTCACAAATGAGCTTGGCGGTAGCCCAATGCTTTATGTGAACTTGATCTGGACATGGGGCCACCCTGAAGTATATATCTTAGTATTACCAGCATTTGGTCTATACTCAGAAATCGTTGCAACCTTCTCTCGTAAAGCGTTGTTCGGTTACAAGTCTATGGTGTATGCAACTATCGCGATTACTGTTCTTGCGTTCGTTGTATGGCTTCACCACTTCTTTACCATGGGTGCTGGTGCGAACGTTAACGCGTTCTTCGGTATCATGACCATGGTTATTGCGATTCCTACTGGTGTGAAAATCTTCTCTTGGTTATTCACCATGTATAAAGGTCGCATCACCTTTACTACTCCAATGTTGTGGACGCTTGGCTTCCTTATAACATTTGGTATCGGTGGTTTAACTGGTGTACTTATGGCTGTTCCACCTGCGGACTTCCTTGTACACAACTCATTATTCTTGATCGCTCACTTCCATAACGTAATTATCGGTGGTGTGGTGTTTGGTATGTTTGCCGGCATCATTTACTACTGGCCAAAAATGTTTGGTTGGAAGCTCAATGAAGCATGGGGTAAAGCTGCGTTTTGGTTCTGGTTCTTCGGTTTCTATTTTGCATTCATGCCACTTTATATCCTTGGTTTCATGGGTATGACTCGTCGTTTGAATACATATGACAACCCTGAATGGGATCCTTACCTTGCAATTGCATTATTTGGTGCTGTTCTTGTTGCGATTGGTATTGCATGTTTCTTAATGCAAATCATTGTTGGTTTCTTACAACGTAAGGACAACATGGACCTTACAGGCGATCCATGGGACGCTCGTACGCTTGAATGGGCAACTTCTTCCCCTGCTCCGTTCTATAACTTTGCGCATGAACCAGATGCAAGCGGTATTGACCGTTTCTGGACTGACAAAGAAAATGGTGTAGCATACGCACGCAACACTAAATATGAAGACATCCACATGCCGACCGATCGTGCTGCTGGTTTTGTCATTGCAATGTTCATTACGATCCTTGGCTTTGCACTCATCTGGCATATTTGGTGGCTTGTTGTTGTTTCATTCGTTTCAGCTGTTGTTAGCTTGATCGTAAGCTCATTCACTAAGAATGTTGATTACTACGTTCCGGCTGCTGAAGTTGAGCGTATTGAAAACGAACGCTATGCTTTACTTGAAAAACACTTGAAGAAGGACTAAGGAAATGGCTGAAGTACTTCATCACGACAACCACGGTCATGACGGTCATCACGAACATGATGATACAGACTTAACGGTCTTTGGTTTCTGGACTTATTTGATGAGTGACTTGATTCTTTTCGGATCACTCTTCATTGCGTTCGCCGTATTAAGCAGTCATATTCCACCTGGTACTCCAAGTGCGAAAGATCTTTTTGGTGATTCTTTAGGGTTTGTATTAACCGAAACTTTTGCCCTCTTGATCTCTTCAGTAACATTCGGATTTGCAGTTCTTGCATCTTATAAAAAGAATGTAAACCAAGTTATTACTTGGTTATTCATTACTTTCCTATTTGGTGCAACGTTCATCGGTATGGAAATCTATGAATTCCATCACCTTGTACATGCTGGTCACGGTCCGACTCATAGTGCATTCTTATCATCGTTCTTTACTTTGGTTGGTACACACGGTATTCACGTAACTTCTGGTTTAGTGTGGATGTTAGTGTTGATGTATCAAATTAAAAAGAATGGTTTGACTTTACCGAATACACGTCGCCTTGCTTGCTTAAGCTTGTTCTGGCACTTCCTTGACATCGTTTGGATCTGTGTATTCAGCGTAGTTTACTTAATGGGAGTTCTCTAATGAGTAGTCATGATCATAATGCTGCAGGCGCGTCACACGGTAACTTTAAGCAATACACTGTTGGGTTTATCCTTTCTGTTATCCTCACCATCATCCCGTTCGGGATGGTGATGGCGGGTGGTTTCAGTCGTGGCATCTTAGTTACAGTAATTGCAATCACTGCTGTTGCTCAGGTTCTTGTACAACTTGTGTACTTCCTACACATGAATACATCATCTGAACAACGTTGGAATATGATTGCATTTATCTACACAATCTTATGTATCGCGGTACTTTTAATCGGTTCTGTGTGGATTATGAATTACCTTCACTACAATATGATGATCTAAACTGATTGTCATGTTGAAAAAATATCTATTCCTGACTAAACCAGGAATTCTCTTCGGTAATTTCATTACCACCTTGGGCGGCTTTTTCTTAGCCGCCCAAGGCTCTATAGACATCTTATTATTACTACTCACCTTACTTGGAACAACTTTAGTTGTAGCTTCTGGTTGTGTTGTAAATAATGTTATAGACCAAGATATCGATATCAAAATGCAGCGCACGCAAAACCGTGCATTGGTCAAAAAAACCATCTCTCCTACTATTGCACTTATATATGCATTTGTTCTGGGATTTATCGGTTTTAGTATTTTGTGGTTCGGTGTAAATGCTTACGCTTTTTTGTTTGCAATAATTGGTTTTATTGTCTATGTCGGTTTTTATAGTTTGTGGACAAAACGTACCTCAATCCATCAAACCGTAATTGGTAGTATTTCCGGAGCGAGTCCTCCTGTTATTGGTTATACAGCAGTAACTCATCATTTTGATGTAGCCGCCTTACTTTTGTTTTTGGCTTATGCGCTATGGCAAATGCCACATTCATGGGCAATTGCTATTTATCGTTTTGACGATTACAAAAATGCGGGAATCCCCATTCTGCCAGTTGCACGTTCTATTTATCGCACGAAAGTAGAGTGTGTCATTTATATTCTGTTGTTTGCAGCCGTATTGAATGGTTTATATTGTTTTGGTTATACCAATATATTTTTTCTAATAACCTTTAATGCATTAACAGCATATTGGTTATATTTATCAATTATTGGATTTAAAGCTGAAAATGACCAACTTTGGGCTAAACGCTTTTTCCTTTACTCGGTCATATTAATTACCCTGTTAAGTTTGAGCTTTAGCTTTACCTATCAGTCCCCTGCTCCAAATCTTCCTCTCTTTTAAATAAGGGAGGATTTCCTCCTTATAGTAAAGAAGTTTTACTTTTCTCATCAAAAGATTTGTTTTTAGTCGAACTTTTACTTATAATTCAGCCTTCGCAAATTTTGCGACATAACTTATTAAGTTATGACTCCTTGCTTCTAATTTTTTATTTATTAGGGGCTGTTTAAACCGTAAGGAGCTGACAATGCGTCATTACGAAATCGTACTTTTAGTACACCCAGATCAAAGCGATCAAGTTGTAGGTATGGTTGAACGCTATATCTCTCAGATCAAAGAAGCTGAAGGTCAAATTCACCGTTTAGAAGATTGGGGCCGTCGTCAATTGGCTTACCCAATTAACAAAATTCACAAAGCACACTACATTCTTATGAATGTTGAATGTGGTCAAACTACGCTTGATGAGCTAGAAGAATTATTCCGTTATAACGACGCGATCATTCGTAACCTTATCATCCGTCGTGAACACGCAATCACTGAAGAGTCATTGCTTGCTAAAAGTGCTGAAGAAAAGCGTGCGCGTAAAGCTCAACGCGAAGAAGCACAGCAAGTTACTCACGAAGCTGAATAAGGAGAACATCAATGGCACGTTTTTACCGTCGTCGCAAGTTCTGCCGCTTTACAGCTGAGAATGTTGTGTACATCGACTACAAAGATATCGACACTTTAAAACAGTACATCACTGAAAACGGCAAGATTGTTCCTAGCCGTATCACTGGTACTAAAGCTCGTTATCAACGTCAATTAGCACTTGCTATCAAGCAAGCTCGCTACTTGTCTTTGATTGCGTACACTGACAACCATAAGTGAGGTGATCTGTGGACGTTATCTTATTACAACGCATTAAAAACCTTGGTAAATTAGGCGATAAAGTATCAGTTAAAGCTGGTTACGGCCGTAACTTCCTTATCCCTCAAGGTAAAGCAGTTGCAGCTACTGAAGCTAACACTGCTGCTTTCGAAGCTCGTCGCGCTGAACTTGAAAAGCAAGAAGCTGAAATTTTAGCTGCTGCTCAAGCACGTGCTGAACAATTGAATGAAGTTAACATCGTTATCACGGCTAAAGCTGGTGACGAAGGTAAACTCTTCGGTTCTATCGGTACTCGTGACATCGCTGACGCTTTAACGAATGCTGGTCTTACAGTTGACCGTGCAGAAGTTCGTTTACCGAATGGCGCGCTTCGTCACACTGGTGAATTCAACATCGCAATCCAATTGCATCATGATGTTGCTGCAGAAGTTCTCGTTACTATCGTATCTGAGTAATTTCTCATCAAAAAAAGAGCATGCTTTTGCATGCTCTTTTTTTATGTGCCCTATTTTTAAAATAAGATATATTAATTCCTGATCAGTTCTTTAGTTTAATTGGTTTTTTAATTAGGTAGTTTATTTAATTTTGTTTTAAGATAGTTCTCGGCCTCACAGGCTATTTGCGTAACCTTTCTTTATCATCAGGTCTAATTATGTCTCAGGCGAATGCCAGTTCTTTAACCCGTTCATCTCCAACAGAAAATAAGACGAGTGAATCAGGCCAACTTAAAGAGTTTCGCACTCCCCCACACAATTTAGCCATTGAGCAAGCTGTACTTGCTGCACTAATGACAGTTGCCGAATCTTTCGAGCAAGTTAGTGATATGTTAAAAGAAAATGATTTTTATGCGACTCGCCATAAATATATTTACCGTGCAATCGAAAAACTCGCACAAGAAAATTCACCTTATGATGCGGTCTTAGTTAACGATTGGCTTTTAAAACAAAATTTACTTGATGCTATTGGTGGCGAAGAATATTTAATGCAGCTTATGGCTGATTCACCATCAAGTTTCTACAACTTGGAAACTTATGCTACCAAAATTAAAGAATTCTCTACGCTTCGTAGTATGATCAAAGTCAGTACTGAAATTTTACAAAATGCTTATGACACAAAAGGTCGAGGTGTTAGTGAGATTCTAGATCTAGCAGAAACCAGTATTTTCTCTCTAGCAGAACAACACAATAACAATAAAAAAGATGCAGGCCCTAAATCTATTAGCTCTGTCACCGCCGATGTAATTAGTAAACTTGATGAACTCTCAAAACTAGATGGCAATATTACTGGTTTAACAACTGGCTTCTTAGAACTTGATAATAAAACATCTGGTATGCAAGCTGGTGACTTAATTATTGTTGCTGCGCGTCCATCTATGGGTAAAACCACTTTCGCCATGAATTTGGTTGAAAGCGTTCTACAATATAACAAGTTACCCGCTCTGGTATTCTCAATGGAGATGCCAGCAGACTCAATTGCAATGCGTCTTATTTCTGCAATGGGTAAAGTTCACCAAGGACATTTACGTTCGGGGAACTTAGATGCTGATGAATGGACCAAAGTTACTGGCACAATTTTGCAGCTTCAACAAATGCATTTGTATATTGATGACTCATCCGCCCTACCTCCAACGGAACTTCGTGCACGTGCTCGCCGCATTGCCAAAATGCATGATGGTAAAATCGGCTGTATCATGGTCGATTATTTACAGCTCATGAAAGTTCCTGGCATGGGTGATAACCGTGTGGGTGAGATTTCAGAAATTTCACGTAGCTTGAAAGCCTTAGCAAAAGAAATGCACTGCCCCGTTATCGCACTTTCCCAGCTCAACCGAAGTCTGGAAAACCGACCAAATAAACGCCCAGTAATGTCAGACTTACGTGAATCTGGTGCGATCGAGCAGGATGCCGACTTAATTATGTTTATTTACCGTGATGAGGTTTATAACAAAGAGTCGAAAGAAGCCGGTACCGCAGAGATTATTATTGGTAAACAGCGTAACGGTCCAATTGGTTCAGTTCGTCTTGCCTTTGAAGGTCAATATACTCGATTTAGTAATCTCTCTCCTGAGTATTACAGCCAATATGATGATGAAGAATAAACTCTATCTCTAGCCCAAAGGAGTAAATGAGGGTGCGCCAAGCAACAGTTTATATTGATCGCCATGCGCTTCAATATAATTTAAACCGTGTCAAACAACTCGCAGCAAATTCAAAAATTGTAAGTATGGTGAAAGCTAATGCTTACGGACATGGAATCAAAGACTGTTTAGCAGCCTTAAATGCCTCAGATGCCTTTGGTGTCGCCTGCCTACAAGAAGGTTTAGAAATTCGCGAACTTGGATTTCAACAACCTGTTACTTTAATTGAAGGGGCATTTTATGAAGATGAAATGCCTATTGCAATTGAGCAAAAATTTGAATGTGTGATTCACCATCAACAGCAGTTTGAATGGTTAATTAAACATAAGCAAGAATACATCGCTCAAGGCTTAAAAGTCTGGGTTAAGCTTAATAGCGGCATGAACCGTTTAGGATTTAAAGTTCCTGAAATTATTGAAGTCATTAAAACTTTAAAATCTGAAGGCTTTACCTGTGTACTAGCGATGCATTTCGCAAATGCAGATGTGGACCATCCACTCAATGAGCAACAAAAACAACAATTTTTACAGGTTAAGCAAGCTTGTGATCCAGTTTTAGCATCTTGCTGTAATTCTGCTGCTATTTATAAATGGCCAGAATTACATTTTGACTATGTTCGCCCGGGCATTATGCTTTACGGCGCTTCGCCTTTTGCAGATAAAACAGTACATGATCTTGACCTAAAACCAGTCATGTCCTTTACAGCAGAAGTGATTGCATTGAATCACATACAAGCTGGAGAACATGTAGGTTATGGTTCAACCTTCTGTGCGCAACAAAAAATGGATATTGCAATAGTTTCTATTGGCTATGGTGACGGATACCCGAGAGCTTATATTAAACAAAATTATGTAGCGATTGACGGGCAATTATGTCCTGTAGTCGGCAGAGTTAGCATGGATATGCTTGCAATTGACGTTACAGCTATTCAAGTTAAATTAGGTTCTCAAGTCGAACTTTGGGGAACACACCGCCTAGTTGATGATGTCGCCGATGCAAACGGAACAATAGGATATGAATTACTCTGCCGTTTAAGTAATCGCCCCGTGCGTAAAAACATCTAAAATAAAATATAAAAAAATCCAAGCATGCTTGGATTTTTTATCAGCTTTTAAAAATTTTATCGCCAGTAATCATCAGTCGGTTTTGGTAATTCTTGCAGACCACGGCGTAAAGTATCGGACCATTGTTTACTAATCTGTGAAAAATACGGATCATCTTCGGTAATTCGTTTCCCCATCGGAATAACAAAACTATCTTTGTTGTAAACCAATGCATCAAGCGGCAAGCCAACAGAAACATTTGAGCGCAAGGTTGAATCAAAAGAAATCAAACTACAACGTAATGCATCATCTAGAGGCATCGCATAATATAGAGCACGATCCAAAATAGGTTTTCCGTATTTGCTTTCTCCTATTTGAAAATAGGGTGTATCCGTAGTTGCACAAATAAAATTACCTTGCGGATAGATATTATAAAGCTGCATTTCACCGCCTTTAATTTGCCCACCTATTAAAATACTACACGCATAATTCATTTGTTCTTGAGTGTCTGAACTAATATCCTCTAAAACACTTTTTAAGGTTTTACCAATCAGTTCAGCCGCCTCAAACATCGTATTGACACTATATAAATTAGGTTCTTGCTGCAAAGTGAGAGCATTTTGCAAATGACCTATAACAGCTTGTGTCGTCGCCAAATTACCTGCTGTTTGTAAGGCCATGAAACGCTCTCCGGTAATGCCGAAAGTATGCAATTTTCGGAACACAGAAATATGATCAACTCCTGCATTAGTTCTCGTGTCACTAATAAACACCAAACCTTGTTCCAATCTAAGCGCACAACAATAGGTCATTTCATTCTCTTTACATTCAACATGCCAACACCTGAACCACAGACATCATGTTTTCCACCCCACCTTGCTCTCTTACACCACGAATTGGTGCCACATCAAGATAGTCACGGCCTACTGCAAGGTAGATATGATGTTTGGGTGTAAACAACTGATTGCTTACATCAAAACAATACCACTGATTTTCTAAAAATACTTCCGCCCAAGCGTGACTGGCAAGGTGCGGATAGTTTTGATCAAATAGATAACCAGAAACATAACGTGCCGGTAATTGTAGCGCACGACACATCGCAATTAAAACATGAGCATGATCTTGGCATACACCCTGTCCAGCGTGAAATGCTTCAGTTGCAGTTGTCTGAACCGAAGTACTTTCAGGCTGATAGAGTATTTTCTGCAGGATATATTCACTTAATAATGCAATATGCTGTCGATCTTTGACCATCACAATATTTTTAGCAAAGTCCAACATTGCCAAATCACATCGGGTTGAACTTGTCATCTGCAAAAACAAATTTGTCGGTGTAGATAGATTTACACAACCTAGCTCTAAATTTTGAAGTTCAATGATTCCTTGAGCCATAAATGTAAGATGTTGGTATTGATAACGCTGACTAGCAGTCATCCATACATTGTTAAATATGTCCCTTTTTATCGTTTTGTCACCCGGCACGCTAATTGCCCAATTCATAACATGTTGATGCGGTGATGTTTGAGGCATCATTTTAATATACTGAATACTATTTTGAGCAGTTTCAGTATAGCTATAATGCGTTTGATGATTAACCATCAATTTCATAATCAGACCTCAAACATATTTTCCAGCTGCTGTGTAAAAGTATAATAAGCGTCCCACGTTAGCTGATGCTTTAGTACTTGCCAATTTTGATCTATATTCTCCCAACCTAAGCTAACAAGCCGTTGCACCACAACATCTAGCTCTGATACGAGGGCTGATAAATCTTGTCCAAAACGTAGTTCTATATCAAATTGCTCTATTTTTTGCCCTAAATGCAGAAATAAACAAACATCTTCATTCTCCGCTTCTAGTATATGAGTACATTGTTCAACAGCTTTTCTCAGAGCCTCAGGTTGGGCTTGAAGCGTGTTAATAACATTATTTAATTCTGCATAAGCATTTGATGACAATATACCTCTTAGTTCCTGAATATTATCTTTAGCAATAACGAGCTGGTTCAGTAATGAAAATGTTTGCTTCTTGTCTAACATATAGTGATTTAGTAATTCAGCATTTTCTATTACCAAACCAAATGCTGCTGCAAATTTTGTTGCTTTCTCATCTTGTGTAAAGGGTAAATGAGAGGCAGCAAATTTAACTCGCATTAAATATCGACCCAACCAATATATTTGATGCGCACTCGAATTGAGTAAAACCATAAAGTTCCTCTTTAACCCACAATTAGGAATGTAATGTTTCGACAACCCATGTATCTTTTATGCCGCCACCTTGGGACGAATTTACGACTAAAGAGCCAGCCTGCATGGCCACTCGCGTCAAGCCACCCGGCACTATTTCTGTACGATAAGGTGAACTTAATACAAATGGACGTAAATCGATATGTCGTTCAGCCACTCCGCCAGTTGTTAGCGTAGGAGCAACGGATAAAGCCAATGTAGGCTGCGCAATATACATGTGGGGTGTAGCAATCAATTTTTTTCTAAAGTCATCCATCTCACAAGAGCTTGCCTTAGGGCCAATTAACATGCCATAGCCCCCAGAACCCTGTGCTTCTTTAACCACCAATTGCTCAAGATTAGAAAGAACATAATCTAAATGTTCTTCTTTACGGCACTGGTAAGTAGGTACATTTTTTAGAATTGGCGTTTCACCCAAATAATATTGGATCATTTGATCAACATAAGGATAAATAGATTTATCATCAGCCACGCCTGTCCCAGGTGCATTCGCAATTACAACATTTTTTTGCAAATAGGCAGACATCAGACCTGCTACTCCAAGAGCACTATCTGGTCGAAATGCCAAAGGATCTAGAAAATCATCATCTAGACGGCGATAAATTACATCTACTTTTTGACGTCCACGAATGGTTTTAACAAAAACTTGGTCACTTTCTACAAATAAATCCCGATTTGTAACCAATGGCACCTCCATTTCACGTGCTAAAAAAGCATGCTCATAGTAAGCACTATTAAAACGCCCTGGGGTTAGCACCACAATAAAAGGTCTGTCCGCAGGTGAATTTTCCTGCAATATTTCTTTTAAAAGTTTTGGATAATGTTCAATTCCCTGTAAATTATTGGTTGCACATAGCTCCGGCATCAATTCTTGGCTAATTTTTCGGCTTTCGATCATATAAGATACGCCAGAAGGTGTTCTTAAATTATCCTCCAATACAAAAAATTCTCCTTCACCATCACGGATAATATCAATCCCGCTAATTTGAGAATAAATTTTACCTTTCAGAGAATGTTTAAGCATATGTGGCTGAAAAGCATCATTCCCCATAATTTGTTCTTCGGGAATTAATTTTTCTTTTAAAATATGTTGTCCATGATAAATATCATCTAAAAAGTAATTTAAAGCTTTAACGCGCTGTGCACAGCCCGAAGCTATTTTCTCCCACTGTTTTTTTTCAATCACCCTTGGAATTAAATCAAAAGGAATTGTTCGCTCTGCACCTTCTTTATCACCATATACGTTAAAAGTAATCCCATGATAAAGAAAATGCTGCTTCGCTTGAGCATTCAATTCTTTTAATTCATCTAGAGTACGGATACTCAACCATTGCTCAATTTTTTTAGAAGCCGCACCATTGGATGTCACATCGTCAAGCATCTCATTAAAAAACTGTGATTTTAGCTGCTCAAATAGGTTGGTTTGTACGGAAATATGTTCTAAAAAAGAGGTTGGGTTAATGAGTGCCGTAGTCGTCTGCTCTTGTATAAAAAAATCATTATCTATATGTAATTCATGCTCTTGTTCTGACATAACCACCTCGTCTTATCATTTATCTATATTTCATTTTTAAATAAGCAATTTCAGTGCCATTTATATATCTTTAATATTTTTACGGTGCTTTGTTATAACTTTCTTCTTCTAAATCTTAACATTGATTGTAAAAGGACCTATAAACCGAATCTGACAAACTTGCTAAATGTGTAAAGATTTTTTATTGTGTTGACACCAAAGCAGTTGGATATAGATGTATTACGCTTATGTCTGTAATAGAAAAAGAAACTTCAAATAGTTTATATCGCCAATGGCAGATTTTATCTCGCCTCCCTACCGGTAAATGGATCGGGACTCGAGAATTACAAGAAATGCTTGAACGTGAAGGTATTGATATCAGTTTAAGGACAATTCAGCGTGATTTAAATCAAATTGCTCAGCGCTTTCCAATTGAAAGTAATAAGGCTGTACCTCAAGGCTGGCGGTGGCAATCCGATGCGCCTATTCAGAGTTTACCTCACATGACTAGCTCTCAGGCAGTAACATTTATGATGGTTGAGGAGCATCTTAAACACTTACTTCCACCAAGTCTGCTTGATGAGATGGGGCCTTGGTTTGATTTGGCTAAACGCAGTCTCTCTACACAAAATAATGTTAGACAATGGATTAACCGAGTACGCATCGTACCAGCAAGCCAACCTCTTATCCCGCCTGTAGTCGATCGAAATGCTCAACAAGCAATTTATGAAGGTCTACTCCAAGACAAACAAATAGAATGTATTTATCGGGCACGAGTAAATCAGGGCGAGGATAAAACTTATATTTTAAATCCTTTGGCTTTGGTACAAAAAGGTGCGGTAATTTATTTAATTTGCACACGACATGATAAAACTGAAGTTCAAACGTTTGCATTGCACCGTTTTAAATCAGCAAAAGTCTTAGATAGTCGAGCACTGCATCCTGTCAATTTTGATATTGATCATTATATCGATTCAGGCGCTTTAGGCTTTAGAGTGGACTACAAGCAACCAACTGAGTCAATTCAACTCACATTAACCATGACAGAGCAAACTGCTAGAACTTTCTATGAAAGTCAGTTAAGTAAAGACCAAACTATAATTCCACTTGAAGAAAATATCGTAGAAGTTACAGCGACCGTACCATTTACATCTCAACTGGTGTGGTGGTTGCGTAGTTTTGGCAAGAAATTACTGCATATCGAGCCTATTCAAGTACACAATGCTGTACGAGAAATTGAGTCTAAGAATAAATAGATATAAAAAAGAGAACCATAAGGTTCTCTTTAGATTTTGAATTATAATTTTCTTAATTTTATATTGGCTCTTATATTTATACTTGTTTTCAGATCAATGTGTTCTCCCCCTACAAAACTGATCTGGTCTTTCTTTTGCGCTATTTTGAACATAAGCATTGGCATGCCATTTCATCTCTATTGTAGCGAATTGATTTCATTGTCATGGTTAAAGCCCTCTTGTTTGAACGTGAATTTAATATAACTGGCTGCTTGAAATATGTGAAATAAGAAAAAAAGGAAGCGAAATCTATTTTCTTCCTTAGGAAGTTTTCATATATTTTTGAACAGAAAATAAAAAAGCCCAGTCTTAACTGGGCTTTTTTGCATTTAAAAGATTAAGCTGTTTTCTTAATCATATTATTTTTACGAATTGTGATCATTACAAGTTGAACAGCTGCTGGTGTAACACCAGGAATACGACTTGCTTGAGCTAATGTTTCCGGAAGAACCGTTTTTAATTTCTGGGTAATTTCACGAGATAAACCAGACACTACATCATAATTAAAATCGGTAGGAATTTTAGTTTCTTCAAGACGCTTTAACTGAGCCACATCTTCATGCTGACGGTTAATATAACCTTCATATTTCACAGCAATCTCGATTTGCTCACCCACGTGCTCTGAAACTTCAGAACCAGTAAGTTCGGCAATTTGACCAAAGTTAATATTAGGGCGTTTAAGCAAATCAATCGCACTACATTCTTTACTTAAGTCAGCACCCGTCATCTCAACGAATTTTTTGCCCATAGGGTTATTTGGTGCTGCCCACAAATGTTGTAAACGAGAAGTTTCACGCTCAACCGCTTCCATTTTTTCACAATAAGCAGCCCAACGCACATCATCAACCAAACCAAGTTCACGACCAACAGTCGTTAAACGTTGATCCGCATTGTCTTCACGCAACATCAAACGGTATTCAGCACGTGAGGTAAACATACGGTATGGTTCTTTAGTACCTAAAGTAATGAGGTCATCAACCAAGACACCCATGTAAGCTTGGTCACGCTTAGGTGTCCACTCTTCTTGCTCCCACGCACGGCGTGCAGCATTTAATCCAGCAAGTAAACCTTGAGCACCTGCTTCTTCGTAACCTGTTGTACCGTTAATTTGGCCAGCAAAATACAACCCGTTAATAGCTTTAGTTTCGAGAGTGAATTTCAAAGCTTGCGGATTGAAATAATCGTATTCAATCGCATAGCCTGGACGCAAAATATGGGCATTTTCCATACCACGAATAGAACGAACCAGCTCGAACTGAACATCAAATGGAAGCGAAGTCGAAATACCATTTGGATAAAGTTCGTGTGTATCTAAACCTTCTGGTTCCAAGAATACCTGATGAGAATCTTTATCTGCGAAACGGTGAATTTTATCTTCGATTGATGGGCAGTAACGTGGCCCTACACCTTCAATAACACCGGTATACATTGGTGAACGATCTAAACCACCACGAATAATGTCATGGGTTTTTTCATTGGTATGCGTGATATAACAATTTACTTGTTCAGGGTGCATAGAGGCATCACCCATGAATGACATAACCGGAGATGGGAAGTCACCCGGCTGCGGAATCATGACTGAAAAATCAACCGAACGTGCATCAATACGTGGTGGTGTACCCGTTTTTAAACGCCCCACAGGTAGTTTTAATTCACGTAAACGCTGAGCAAGTGCAATTGAAGGCGGATCACCGGCACGACCACCACTTGATTTTTGTAAACCAACGTGGATTACACCACCCAAAAATGTACCTGTAGTCAACACAACAGTTTTAGCGTCAAAGCGAATACCCATTTGGGTAACAACGCCTTTAACGGTATCGCCTTCAACAATCAGGTCATCAGCCGCTTGCTGGAAAATATCAAGATTTGCTTGATTTTCCAAAGTATCGCGGATGGCAGCTTTATAGCGAACGCGGTCAGCCTGAGCACGTGTTGCACGTACTGCCGCACCTTTACGTGAATTTAAAATACGGAACTGAATACCACCTTTATCGGCAGCTAAAGCCATTGCTCCGCCAAGTGCGTCAATTTCACGTACTAAATGTGACTTGCCAATACCACCGATTGCTGGGTTACAACTCATTTGACCCAAAGTCTCAATGTTATGGGTCAAAAGCAAAGTCTGTCGTCCCATACGCGCAGCAGCAAGGGCCGCTTCCGTACCTGCGTGACCGCCACCGATAACGATAACATCATAAACTTTAGGGTAGTGCATGAGTACAAAACACCAGAAAAAAAAAGACGGAACATTATATCAAAATTATCTGCTTATTGATGTACATAATTACAAAATCGTCTTCACATAATTTACGGTACGCCACATGATTTGACATTTTGTTTCATGAACTCAATACAAAGTGAATGTTATTAAAACAAATTCATCTTAGAATAAAAAATGTACAGCACTTCTATGACTTTAAAATTAACGCGACAAGAAGGAATACAAAATGAAAACGACTATGTTAAAAATCTTAACTGCATCTCTAATTTGTTTTTCAGGCGTAACTTTTACACATGCTGCTGATATGAGCAAAGCCGAAATGCAAAAACAAATTCGAGTCTGTGTAAAAAAACAGCAAGGTGAATGGGTAGCTTACAACCATAACGGCGTAATCTTTAATGGTACTTGCCAACCAAATGAAAATGGTAAGTTACAATTTAAAGCCCCTGCTCCTTAATCTATTTCGACATGAGGCATAGAAGAAGCAATTTATTTGCCGCTAGCCTCCTCAGTATTTTTAAAGTCGGTCCATTAAAGATGGGCCGCTTTCTTTTTTAAAACTGTCTAGTCAGCTACAATATGCCTTTAAATAAAATTTTTAGGTCCTTTTCGTGAAGTGGTTACAAATACACATTACCGTTGATCAAGCACAAGTTGAGTTCACAGAAACACTTTTAATGTCTCTAGGTGCGGTAAGCGTAACTCTGGATGATGCTGAAGATCAGGCTTTACTTGAACCATTACCAGGTGAAACACCTTTATGGAATAAAGTGATTGTGACAGGCATTTATCAACAAGACGAACAAGACCCTATTGATGTCGACACTTTAGAAGCTTTCTTAAAAGCTCAACTTCCAGACGCTCCTATCCGTCATGAAGAACTTGAAGATCAAGTGTGGGAACGCACTTGGATGGACTATTACGAGCCAATTCAAATTGGGGAAAAGTTCTGGATCGTACCTGAATGGCTAGAGCCACCAGAAGCTGATGCAACCAACATTAAATTAGACCCAGGTCTTGCGTTTGGTACAGGTAACCACGCAAGCACATTCTTATGCTTACAATGGCTAGGTAAAACTGACGTTAAAGATAAGATCGTCATTGATTATGGCTGCGGTTCAGGCATTTTAGGCGTAGCAGCTTTATTACTAGGCGCTAAAAAAGTATATGCCACTGATATTGACCCTCAGGCTGTTTTAGCAACAAAACAAAATGCTGAACTGAATGGCGTATTAGATCGACTATATGTAGGTCTTCCTGAAGAATTTGATCAAGAGTTTAAACCTCAACAGGCAGATGTTTTAGTTGCAAATATTTTAGCGGGTCCATTAATGGCACTTGCGCCGGAGTTTGCAAATTTACTTAAATCTGACGGTGAGTTCGCACTTGCAGGTGTAATTGAAGAGCAAGTTGCTGATGTTTCACGTGTTTATTCTGAATTTTTTGATATATTAGATGTCGAAAAACGCGAAGAAAATTGGTGTCGCATTTCAGGAAAACGTAAAACAATAAATTGAGATTTTTTAACTCATGAATGAAAAACAAACCCGCTGCCCTAAATGCTTAACAGTCTATAAAGTGTCTCTTACTCAATTGACTGTTGCTCAGGGTATGGTTTGTTGTCCTAAATGTGATTCGAGCTTTAATGCACTCACCCATCTGATTAATATTGAACAGCCTGTTATGGTTAACTCATCTACATTAGTCAACGGTTCAATGCAAAATAGATATATGACACATTCTCACGTGTTAGATATCTTTGATCAAAAAGTTGAGAATTCGAATATTGATCTTTTAACCTATCTCAACAACTTAAATTATTTTCACAACGAACCTATTAACGCTCTACCAAATCTTAATTTAGCTGAACAAGCATCTTCACAAGAACAAGACAATAATAAAAAGCATAGCTGGCTGTACTACACGCTCTGGAGCTCTGCCAACCTTATTTTAATTTTAGTCTTCACTTTTCAAATTCTCTGGTTTAACCCTAAGCTCATGCATGCAAGCCCAACCGTCAGCCATGCATTTAATTATGTATGTGAAATACTGCACTGCAATAAGTCAGCTGAACAATATCAACTTATTTATATAGAAAAGTTAAAACTCCGCAAAGTTGACACAAGTCATACGCAATTTTCAGGCATATTGCTTAATCAGAATGATAAAAGTATTGAACTTCCTAACTTAAAGTTGAGTTTCGCAACAGAGTCAAACAAAACAGAAGAAATTATATTGACTCCTCAACAGTATCTTGTTGAAAACTTACGAGGTATCCAGCGCATTCCCTCAAATACCCCTTTCCGATTCCAATTTGAGCTAAACAGAAGCAAAAAAAGCCTACTAAATTATCGATTAGAAATTGTCCACCCCTAAAATGTAAAAAAAGTGAAAAAAAAATAAAAAAAAATGCAGTTAATTTGCTCACTTTTTCCTAGACAATGGTATGATACGCGCCACGAAAGCTTTGACTCGTATACTCCTCGCTCTCAATCCAAAAAAAATACTGTTAAGCATGTGTGCTTTTCTACATTAAGCACATAGCCTAACTTTTTTTGTTTTTGAGGGAGCTGTAACAAATATTTAACTATTGTTACGCTTATTTTTTATTCAATACGAAGAAATATGGCAAGCTAATTGTTCTTATGTTTTAGAGTCACTGTTTTAGGATCTAAAACAGGACTCCGTATTTTTAGACCACATTTATATACTACTTTATCCAAGCTAGTATTTGATTTTCGGATTAACTCGCATGAATAGCAAATCTCCTATTTTTACTGCACAATCTGATGTTGCTCTTCGCATCCACGTGGATCGCGCAGTTCGTCATTATTTTGCACAATTGCAAGGTGAGCAGCCATCTCAGGTATATGACATGGTGCTAGCAGAAATGGAGAAACCTCTTTTATCTGTAGTTCTTGAATATACACGTGGTAATCAGACCCGTGCTGCAGAGATTCTTGGACTCAACCGTGGCACTTTACGCAAAAAGTTAAAAGCTCACGGTTTGATGAGTGAATAAATGATAAAATGCTCACGACGTCGTGGGCATTTTTTTATGCTTATTGGTTTTAATCCGTAGACTTGAAATTGTTGAATTAAACATCATGACTATTAAACGTGCTTTGATTTCTGTATCTGACAAGACAGGAATTGTCGAATTTGCTCAAAACCTTGCAGCTTTAGGGGTAGAACTATTATCTACAGGCGGCACATACAAGTTGCTTAAAGATAATAATATCGCTGTGGTTGAAGTATCTGAACATACTGGCTTCCCTGAAATGATGGATGGTCGTGTTAAGACATTACATCCAAAAATTCATGGCGGTATTCTCGCTCGTCGCGGTTTAGACGAAGCAGTAATGGAAGAACACAACATTGATCCGATTGATCTTGTTGTCGTGAACCTTTACCCATTCGCTGCAACAGTTGCAAAACCTAACTGTTCACTTGCTGATGCTATCGAAAATATCGACATCGGCGGTCCAACAATGGTTCGTGCTGCTGCTAAAAACCACGCTTCTGTCGGTATTGTTGTAAATGCTTCAGATTACGATACAGTTATTACTGAATTAAAAGCTGCTGGTTCACTTTCTTATGAAACACGCTTCGATTTAGCTGTTAAAGCATTTGAACATACAGCTCAATATGACGGCATGATCGCTTCTTACCTAGGCGCTCGCGTTGGTAAGACCGAAGGCGAAGCTGATTTATTCCCTCGTACGTTCAATACTCAATTGAACAAAGCACAAGATTTACGTTACGGTGAAAACCCACATCAATCTGCTGCATTTTACGTTGAAGAAAATGCAAAAGAAGCGTCAGTTTCTACGGCAAAACAGTTACAAGGCAAAGAATTGTCTTATAACAACATTGCTGATACAGATGCTGCACTTGAATGTGTGAAATCATTTGCAAAACCTGCTTGTGTGATTGTAAAACACGCCAATCCTTGTGGTGTTGCTGTTTCTTTAGACGGCATTAAAGCTGCTTATGATTTAGCTTATGCGACTGACCCAGAATCTGCTTTCGGCGGTATTATTGCATTTAACCGTGAGTTAGATGTTGCAACTGCTCAAGCAATTGTAGAACGTCAATTCGTTGAAGTAATTATTGCTCCAAGTATTGCTGATGGCGTGCTTGAAGTTACTGGCGCTAAGAAAAACGTACGTGTTTTAGTATGTGGCGAATTACCTGCGATTGACGCGCGTGCACCACAACTTGACTACAAACGTGTTAATGGCGGTTTATTAGTTCAAGATCAAGACTTAGGTATGATTACTAAAGATGATCTTAAAGTAGTAACAAAATGCGCACCAACTGAACAAGAAATTGATGACCTCATCTTTGCTTGGAAAGTTGCGAAATATGTAAAATCAAATGCAATTGTTTATGCGAAAAACCGCCAAACTATTGGTGTAGGTGCTGGTCAAATGAGCCGTGTTAACTCAGCTCGTATTGCTGCCATTAAAGCTGAACATGCTGGTTTGGTTGTTGAAGGCGCTGTAATGGCATCTGATGCATTCTTCCCGTTCCGTGACGGTATTGATAATGCGGCTAAAGCTGGCATTAAATGCATTATTCAACCAGGTGGCTCTATGCGTGATGAGGAAGTTATTGCGGCAGCTGATGAAGCTGGTATTGCAATGGTCTTCACTGGTATGCGCCACTTCCGCCACTAATTTAAATTTAGTCCTCCCTAACCCTCCTTTCATTCAGGAGGGTTTTCCACAATAATGGAGCTAACTCTCCACCTTGAGGGATAGAGGGGGATGAAAAAGGATTAAAGTTAAGGAACAAATTAAAAATGAATATTTTAGTTTTAGGTAGTGGTGGTCGTGAACATGCTTTAGCATGGAAAATTGCGCAAGATACCAATGTTACTCAAGTTTTTGTTGCACCAGGTAATGCTGGAACTGCAACAGAAGACAAATGTCTTAATGTTCAGCTTGATATTTTAGACAATCCAGCAATTATTGCTTTTGCTAAAGAAAATAATGTTGATCTTATTATTGTTGGTCCAGAAGCACCATTAGTTAATGGTGTGGTAGATTCTGCACGCGAAGCAGGTTTAAAAATTTGGGGACCTACTCAATATGCAGCGCAGCTTGAAGGCTCAAAAGCATTTGCCAAACACTTTTTAAAGCGTCACAACATTCCAACTGCTTTCTATGACGTTTTCACTGAAGTAGATGCAGCCAAAGCTTATGTTGAAAAAAATGGTGCGCCAATTGTAATTAAAGCTGACGGCCTTGCTGCCGGTAAAGGTGTAATCGTTGCAATGACCAACGAAGAAGCTTTTGCAGCAATTGATGACATGCTTGCAGGCAACAAATTTGGTGATGCTGGTTCACGCGTTGTGATTGAACAGTTCCTTGCAGGTGAAGAAGCTTCTTTCATTTGTATGATTGATGGTAAAAATATTTTACCAATGGCAACTTCACAAGATCACAAGCGTATTTTTGAAGGTGATCAAGGTCCTAACACTGGCGGTATGGGTGCATACTCTCCTGCTCCAGTTGTAACTTCTGACATTTTCGAACGTGTTATGTCTGAAATCATGCGCCCAACCGTAGAAGGTATGGCTGCTGACGGACATGTTTATACTGGTTTCTTATATGCTGGCCTAATGATTGATGAGCAAGGTCAACCACGTGTGATCGAGTTTAACTGTCGTTTTGGTGACCCTGAAACCCAACCGATCATGATGCGTTTAAAGTCATCTCTTGTTGAATTGGTAGAAGCTGGTATTGCTGGTAACTTACCAAAAGAAGCTGAATGGGATGAACGCAAGTCAATCGGTATTGTACTCGCAGCAGAAGGCTATCCTGATAGTGTACGCAAAGGCGATGTAATTTCAGGTATCGGACAATCACCTGAAGATACTAAAATTTTCCATGCAGGCACTGCAACTCGTGAAGATGGTCACATTGTGACTTCTGGTGGTCGAGTTCTTTGTGTAACAGCATTAGGCGACAGCGTTCTGGAAGCACAAATTAACGCGCTAGAAGTATGCGGACAAGTTAACTTTACGGGTATGCAATATCGTAGCGACATTGGCTACCGCGCAATCGCACGTGAAAAAGCTTAAAAACCTACAAGTTTAAAACGCTAATAAAAAAGTCTCTATATAGAGGCTTTTTTATTACGTATCATGATATAAGAAAATCGTATAAATCTTTAAAATTTTGCTAAAGATATCAACAAATAAAAAGAAGCCCCCTATATCAAGCATACTTTTATTGATATGATTAGCATAACGTTGGAACTGTCAATAAACACTGCTGTTTTAATAATTTTCATAAGACTTGCTCTACACATTATGACTGTAGAGAGTTTTTTAATGTTCTAAATTTATGAACACTCATTTGGCGACTGTTTGGGGATTAACTGTTTGGGGAAACAGTTTTTTGTTTATAAAACAATTACCCTCTCTTATCGCCAAAGTATGCAAGCAAATTATGAACCCCTGAAAAGATACCAGAGTTTAAATCTGTTGTAATTCCAACTCCTCCCTTTTCATATTGATGTAGATCAATAGTTATTTTTCTATATCTCCTCAATCAGGACTTTTTTAAATGAAAAAGCTGATCAGCCTTTTTTTAAGCATGTCAGTAGTACTATTGGCAGCATGTGGTAAACAAGAAGGTTCTCCACAAACAAATCAAAACAATGATAGCTCACAAGTACAAACTGTAGTGATTGCCTCTACAGGTTCAGATGCTGATATTTGGCGTTATATTGCAACTTTACCTGAAACCCAAGCTGCTGGCTTAAAGTTAGAAGTGAAAAACTTCACAGACTCCGTTTCAATGAATACAGCAATTGCAAATAAAGAAGTAGATTTGAACGCATTCCAAGCTTATTCTTATCTTACTGCATTTAATAATTCAAACCCGGATAAGATTGCAGCGGTTTCTACCACTTATATTGAGCCAATGGGGATTTATTCAAGTAAATACAAAAAAATTGAAGAGCTTCCTGAAGATGCAATTATTGCAATCCCAGATGATGCTGCCAGCGAATCTCGTGCGCTACTCTTGTTACAAACTGCTGGCTTAATCAAGCTTAAAGCTGACTTTAATCCTATTCATGGCAGTCCAATTGATGTTATCGAAAATCCTAAAAAGATCAACATCAAACCAATCAAAATGGAAACTGTATTACGTCTTAAAAATGAATTTGATGCAGTTGCATTAAATAATACCTTAGCACTCGAGGGAGGTTTAAACGTACTCAAAGATTCTATGTTCTTTGAACCTATTGATCAAATCACAAAACTTAGTGTCAACGTTCTAGCAACTACTGAATCACGTAAAAATGATCCTGTCTTGCAAAAAGTTGGTAAGCTTTACCACAATGCAGCTGTTAAAAAATACGTTGAAGAACACTTTGGTGGAACAAAAGTTGACGTAGACAAACCAATCAGCTATCTCTCAGAAGCTAAATAGTAATATAATAGCCCAAACGTGAAACAGGCAAATTCTCTTTGCCTGTTTTTTCTTTCAAGCATAGTTTCTGACGATATGATTCAATTTAAAAACATTTCAAAGCACTATCAGCTCAAAAGCCAAACCATACGCGCACTCGATCAAATCAATTTAGAGATTCCAGAAGGCAGTATTTTCGGCATTATTGGCTATAGTGGTGCAGGTAAAAGTACTTTAATTCGCCTGATTAATTTACTCGAACGACCAAATGAAGGTCAGATTATTATTAATCAAAAAGATTTCACCGCTTTGGATGCGCGCTCATTACGTCAGGAGCGTGCAAATATTGGTATGATTTTTCAGCACTTCAATTTGCTACAAACCAAGACGGTTGCTGAAAATATTGAAATGCCAATGCGTCTACTGAATTACAATAAGGTAGAACGTGAAAAGCGTTTAAATGAGTTATTAGAATTCATTGATCTTAAGCATAAAAAAGATGCTTACCCAGATGAGCTTTCTGGCGGTCAAAAGCAACGTGTTGGTATTGCCCGTGCTTTAGCAAATCATCCAAAAATTCTTTTATGTGATGAAGCAACCTCTGCCCTAGATCCGCAAACAACCAAGTCAGTTTTAGAACTACTAAAGAAAATTAATCAAGAGCAAAAAATCACGATTGTTATGGTGACTCATGAAATGGATGTCATTGAAACTATTTGTGATCATGTGGCTGTGATGGAAGCAGGTAAAGTCATTGAACAAGGTTCAACGATTGATATCTTTAGTAAACCTCAACATCCAACCACCAAAAACTTCATTCAAACTGTTTTACATCAACAGTTGCCTGTGAATATTTTAAATCAGCTCGAAAACCAGCATCATCATAGTATTTACTGTTTACAGTTTTTAGGGCGTTCTGCTCAAGAGCCTGTAATTCAGTCATTGATTAAAAAATTCGATATTAGCTTAAATATTTTATTTGCCAACATGACTGAAATTAATGGCACAGTCATTGGTCAAATGTTTGTGCAGCTTTTAGGTGATCCTCAGCTAATTAAACAAGCTATTGAGTTTTTGGAACAAAATGAAGTAGGTGTAGTTCAATCAGGAGATCAAGTATGAGAGATTTAATCGTACAGTGGTTAACTGAACTTACTCAACCTTTCTGGCACAGTTCCCTTTCTATTGATCAATTCGTTACAGCTTTGCAAGAAACCTTTCATATGGTTTTCTTCGCACTTTTGTTTGGCGGTATTTGGGGATTTATTCAGGGAATTATTTTATTAGTTACCCGTCCAGAAGGCATTTTACCTAATAAAGTGATTTATCATTTACTTAATCCAATTGTAAATGCTTTACGCTCCCTTCCTTTTATTATTTTACTTATTGCGGTGATTCCTCTTACTAAGCTATTAGTAGGTACTTCAATTGGTACATGGGCAGCTATTGTTCCATTGACTATTTATGTTGGCCCTTATATGGGACGTCTGATTGAAACTTCATTGCTTGAAGTAAATGAAGGAATTATTGAATCTGCTCAAGCGATGGGTGCTACACCTTGGCAAATTATCTATCGCTTTATTTTGCCGGAAGCACGCAGCTCACTCATTTTAAACCTTACCACAGCGACAATCAGTCTTATTGGTGCAACCGCCATGGCTGGCGCAGTTGGCGCAGGTGGTATTGGTGATTTAGCAATTTCGTATGGTTATCAACGTTTTGATACTAGCGTTGTGATTTTAACAGTTATTATCCTATTGCTATTAGTACAGATTGTACAAACTCTAGGGAACTGGCTCGCCAAACTCCGTTAAGTCATCCATACAAAAAAAGCTCTCTTCTAGGGGGCTTTTTTTGTTTTATATCACCCTGTTCTTAAAGACAGTTGAGTGCATGGCTCAATACCATTTTCTGGTATGATCAGGATTAGTCATTATTCATTTACTCTTTGGATTTAGTTTCAGGATAAAACAATGCGTTATAGAATTCATTTTATTGATGTGCAGAATGCCCTCCAAAACTATATCTGGATTTTAGAAGATACTGAAACCCAAGAAGCTGTTGCAGTCGACCCAACAGAAGCAGAACTGGTAACTCAATTTTGTCAGAGCCATCAGTTAAATTTGAAACAAATCTGGCTTACTCATTGGCATAAAGACCATATCGGTGGTGTTGCTGATTTAACTGCTGCCCAAAATATTACTGTGTATGGCCCACGCGATGAGCTCACAAAAATTCTGGGAATTACCCACCCCTTACAACATGACGATCATCTAAAATTTAATGATTTAAAAGTAGAGATTATTGCAACCCCAGGTCATACCTTAGGGCACATTGTATATTTTATTGAAGAATTAGAAGCTGTATTTTGCGGCGATACCTTATTTGCGATGGGATGTGGTCGATTATTTGAAGGTACAGCTGAACAAATGTATCACTCACTGAGCCGTTTAGCAGCACTACCCACACATACAAAAGTATATTGTACGCACGAATACACGCTTTCAAATGCCGAATTTGCCTTAACGGTAGAACCGCATAACCATGCCTTATCTGAACGAGCTGAAGAAGTCCGTGAGCTACGTAAACAAGGATTAATCACCCTACCAAGCACGATTGAACTTGAATTAGCAACCAACCCCTTTCTTCGCGCAGAAAGTGTTGAAGACTTCGCCCACCTGCGTGCTCTTAAAGACAATTTCTAAAACTAAGCTTTCAAAGAAGATACAGTTTCATTTTTAAGAACTGTATCTTCTTGCTTATTACCTGTTGCCTGTAATTATTTTTTACATTTACTCTGTTTTTTATTTGTTCATTATTTTAAAAATATCATTGAATTTATAATTTTTAAAAACAATCACACAAAAAGCTCTTTAAATAAAAAGTTATTATTTTTTAGTTATATAACAGACTCATAATTTCATAAGAATGAAATCTTTTATTTCTTTATCTTACTTTTTTTACAAGTTGCAAAATAAAAAAAAGTTTTTCCCCTTTAAAAAATCTAATTAAAACCCTATTAATAAATAAGATGTAATGCCACGGATAGAAGGAGTTCTCACGTGAAAAAGGTTGTTAAAGCTAAAAATTTGATTGCGTTTCGTATTTGGTTAGAAAAGTTAGGGTATTCAGTTAAAAATCTCGCTGACGGGAAAGGTTTTACTTTTAGTTTTAAAAAAGAATATGGTTTGGTGACCTGTGAGTTAGCCGGCAATTCATTAGCGATGCAATTAGGTGAAGAGTTTGAGGATCACTTAAAAGCATAATTTTTCACGACTTGATTTTAATTACAGTAATGTCTTTGTTGAAAGATAAGTAATGTTGCAGAACTTTAGAATGGCTTAATTAAAATATATTTTTAGTTATTAAAAAAATCTGTAGCAGGGCTACTCTCCCAAATTGCCCTTAGCTACAGATTTTTTTTGTAAGGTTAATCTGCTTTAGGGTTCTTTAATGCTTTATCAAGAAGATCTTTATCTAAAGCTTTATCCCAACGTGCCACAACAATTGTTGCACATGCATTACCCACTAGATTTGTTAAAGCACGGCACTCAGACATAAAGCGGTCAATACCAAGAATTAAAGCCATACCCGCGACAGGAACAGCTGGTACAACCGATAAAGTTGCAGCTAGAGTAATAAAGCCTGCACCAGTCACCCCTGCTGCCCCTTTAGAACTTACCATTGCGACTAAAAGCAATGCAATTTGCTCACTAATTGATAAATCTACATTACAAGCTTGCGCAATAAACAGAGCCGCCATAGTCATATAAATATTTGTACCATCAAGGTTAAATGAATAACCTGTTGGAATGACCAAACCTACAACTGATTTTTCACAGCCTGCTTTTTGCATTTTGTCCATTAAAGATGGCAAAGCTGCTTCAGAAGAACTTGTTCCTAAAACCAACCAAAGTTCATCTTTGATATAACGAATTAAATGAATAATTGAAAAACCGTTATAACGAGCTACTGCACCTAAAATTACTAGAATAAATAATACAGCAGTAATGTAGAACGTCATGATTAACAGTAATAAATTACCAATTGATTCGATTCCATACGCACCGATCGTAAAAGCCATTGCACCAAAAGCACCGATTGGGGCAAGCTTCATTAACATACCAACCAAGTAGAAAACTGGAGCTGTTAAGTTATTTAAAAAATCGGTAATTGGACGTGCTCGGTCACCCAAAGCAGCCAAAGAAATACCAAATAGCACCGCTACAAATAACACCTGTAAAATCTCGCCACCAGCCAGAGGACTGACCAATGTTTGCGGGATAATATTCATGAAGAAGTCGGTAATATTTGTTGCATGCGCCTTTTCAACATAAGTATTTACTTTGTCGTTGACTAAGGTAGCTGGATCAATGTTAAGGCCTTTACCCGGTTGGATAATATTTGCCACAATCATACCAACTACAAGAGCCAAGCTTGAAAAGGTTAAAAAGTAGAGCATAGCCTTACCAGTTACACGGCCAACACGGCTCATGTTTGTCATACTGGCAATGCCTGTAACAACAGTTAAAAAGATGACGGGAGCGATAATCATTTTAACGATCTTGATGAATGCATCACCAAGTGGTTTTAAGCTTTCGCCAAGTTCTGGGTAAAAATGACCAATTAAAATGCCCAAAATAATTGCAAAAATGACCTGTACATACAAAATTTGGTGAAATTTCTGTTTTTTCTGTACTGCTTCTTGGTCAAGGGTATTGAAATCCATTATCTAAATACCTTTTCGATGGGGATAAAAAAATAAAATATAAAGCAAGCACCACAAGCTGCTTTAACAAGGAAAAGCCATTGTAAAGAATAAAAAACACCCTGTGTCATAAATTTAAAAAATGTTAAATTCAAAAATCATGCATTAAATTGTATAGAATACTTTTTATTTTTAAGTTTTAAATATCAAAAAAATAGTTAATTTTTTAAATAAGCTATTATTTATATTAAAATTTTACACTTTAAATAGTGATAAAATCCGCCACACGCACTTCGTTATCCACCTCAAACCAACCATTTATTAAATAAATGATTTTATACAAAACATATTAATTATAAATTATGAAAATTTATTTTAAAAATAATAAGAAAAATTGATATATGATTTCTTAATAAGAAACCACGTCTATTTCTTGTTAAATATTTAGACTAAATAGGCCGCTATAAATTAATTAAAATTGGAATGAGTCTTAAATAACCGCTCTAATAAAATATGGACATAGTCTAAGCATAAGGTGCGGTCAGTGAATAAGATTCTAAACAGCATTGGAGCAATGACTGCTTCGATAATTTCTTGATTCGATATGGTTGGTTCATGACGTAGTCTTGCTCGAGCTTGAATAATATCGAGTTGCTGAATAATTAAGGTTTCGCATTGTCGTGCATTTGAAGATCCTGCTGCATATAACACATCACGTAGTAAGACCTGTCCAACTTCAGAAGAATACTCTTCAAAATACTGTTCGACCCATGCGGTAACATCAAGTTGAAATGAACCTAAATCTTTTGGCTCCATCTCGGGTTTGAGTTCATTTAGAGCAACGTCTGAAAATAACTGATTAATGTCTCCCCAACGGCGATAAATTGTTGAAGGTGTTACTCCTGCCTCATGAGCGATCATGGGTATGGTGATTTGGCTTTGCTCCAATGTTTTTTGCAGCTCTTTGACTGCTTGATGTACCGCAGTTTGGATTCTTTCACTACGGCCGCCCGGTCGTAACCCAGTAACAACTTTTGCCATTAATCAGCTCTACTTCAATAAAAAACAATTAAAATATTATTTGCATATACAAAATACACTAAAGCTAAGGATTTGCTTTAGTGTAAAAATAATGTATAAAAGCTAAATATTCGCTTTTATGTTATTCATCTTATATGAACAATTCAAGTTCGAAACGGCCTAGATCTGTTTTTCAGTTAGATTCAAGAGTTGCATTGACCTTAAACACGATCACGCTCATGACATTTATGGCCGCGTCCAGCTCACCGACTCCTCTATATCGCTTGTATCAGCAAGCATGGCAATTTTCGCCTGTTACATTAACCTTAATTTTTGCGACCTACGCGTTTACCTTACTTGCTTCTTTACTCATTATTGGCTCTTTATCTGATTATATTGGACGTCGACCTGTCATTCTTTCGGCAATTTTTCTGCAAATCGTTTCAATGAGCTTTTTCCTTTTTGCCTCAGATGTTTCTATGCTATTTATTGCTCGTGGGCTGCAAGGCATCGCGACCGGACTTGCTGTTTCTGCCATAGGAGCCGCAATTTTAGATTTCAGCAAGCATCAAGGCTCTCTAATTAATAGTATTGCTCCAATGGTTGGTATGGCAGCTGGTATTTTTATTACATGTACTATTTTGCAATTCTCAGCTCAACCTTTGCAGCTCGTTTTTGAGCTTTTATGTGTTCTCTTTGCATTTCAACTCATTTTAAGTTTTTTTAATCCTGAAACTGCACAAAAAAGATCGGGTGCACTTGCTTCTTTAAAACCCAACATGGCTATTCCTCCTCAAGCGAGAAGTGCTTTATTAAGCATTAGCCCTATTAACATTGCACTTTGGATGGTGAGTGGCTTTTTCTTATCACTTATGCCCTCTTTACTCGCAAAGATTTTTCAAACCTCTTCTGCATGGTTAAACGGGATTATGTTTATGGCGCTTGCACTTTCAGGTGCAGCCGGCATATTAACCCTAAGAAAATCTACAAATTTTCGTATTTTGCTCACGGGTACCTTATCCATCATTATTGGGGCAAGCGTTTTATTTTTGGCGATTAATTTTACAAGTGCAGTGATTTTATTTTTAGGCTCTATTATCACTGGAGTGGGTTTTGGTACCGCTTTTATGGGAGCAATTCGCACAGTCATGCCGCTTGCGTTACCAGAAGAACGTGCTGGTCTTATGGCCGCATTTTTTGTTGAAAGCTATTTGGCTTTTAGTATTCCGGCAATTCTTGCAGGTTATTTTGTGGGTAAAATTGGACTTATGAACAGTGCTAATATTTATATGAGTTTAATTATTGGCCTTGCTCTGATTGCCCTTGTAATGATTTTTAAAAATATTAAAAGCAAATAATGATTTAAAAAAAGCCTCTAATGAGGCTTTTTTTAACTTTACTGATCATGCCAAGGTTTTAAAAACCGTTTTACATACTTTTTAAAAGGCCAAGTAAACTGTTTTACAAAACTATTTGGGATTTTATAGCCAACCGTTCCATATACACTTGCCAAATGTTTAGGCATATAGACCGTTTTAAAAATAACATCATAGAATGGGATAAAAGCAGCATAATTTTTATCAATAGCTGGTTTTTCTGAAGAATGATGCCAATGGTGGAATTCTGGTGTTGCAATAATCCAGCGTAAATATGGAAAGCGAAAACGTACATTGGAATGAATAAAAATAGCGTGAAACGAAATAAAAACTAAATAAGCAAAAACAGCTGAAGTATGAAAACCTAATAGGAAAATTGGTAAAGTCGCAATAAAGCGAGTCATCAGCACTTCTATGACATGTAAACGAGAAGATGCTAACCAATCCATATATTCAGTCGAATGATGAATCGCATGAAAACGCCATAAGAAATTAACTTCATGCATGGCGCGATGCAACCAATACACCGTAAAATCCACCACAATCAGTAGCTCAATAAATTGCAGCCAAATTGGTTGAGCTTGTACATAAGGTACAATCGGGTTATCAGGCAGGTGCGTAATCCAATATTGAATTGGCATAACCGTTAAAAAGCTGAATAGTTGAATCCCAACATGGCTGACCATGAAATATTTCATATCGGTCACCCAACCGACTCTTAATATTTTTTGTTCAGGATTTTTAGCAAAAAAACCTTCAAGCGGAATAAAAACAAACGCTAAAATGAATAGGGTTAGTACAAAATAATCGATACCTGCATAAAACGGTACACTTGGTAAAACGGGTGCTTCAATTACGCCGCAACCCAAAACTGCTGCCACAAGTGAAAAACATAGCCCGTAGAACCCATATCGGTTTTGACGAACAATCGCGCTAAATGCACCAAAACCAGCACTAATCACAATGCCAGTGATCAAACCATAATAGAAAAGATTATAGTGTTTTGCGTAAAGAGGACGAAGTTCTGGTGTCGTTAATACACTGGGAAATAAAAAACATAAAGCACCAAATAAACAAAGCAAGCTGAGTGACATTGAAATAAACGCACTGATTTTCCCTAAACCCGCATTAAGTTCTAAATTTTCAAATTTTGCTCTTAATTGATCGGTCATAATTCGTATCAACAGTTCTTATTGTGTATACCGCGAATGCTATCAAAATTTAATAATAAATTGGAAAGAACTTTAACTTCTCAGATCAGATCCATTAACCTGAAAATTGAATTTTAAATATAATTTTCAACACAGATATTAATAGCTTTATAAAACTTCAAATATTTGACCGACAGATTGAATCAGCCATTTTCTGGCAATAATGTCATCACTACGATTAAACCAGTTCAAGCTCACTTTAAAAGAATCCATAGCGAAAGGTAATTCAAACATTTGAACATTCCCATGAGTTAAGTAATGTCGAGCTGCTCGTGACGGTAATGTCACCAACATATCTGAACTCTGTAAAACGCCTTGTAAAACACTAAAATGAGGAACTTCTAAACGAATACGTCGCTTCAAATCCATTGTTTTTAAATATTGCTCAACTTGGATATGCCCTGTCGATGATTTAATGGCAACATGATCTTCTTGCAAATACTGTTCTAAAGTCAGTTGCTGTTGTAGCCTTGGATGGTCTGCTCTAGCAATACATACATATCTTTCTTCAAATAGAGTACGGGTTTCTATTTTCGGCATTATTGTCTGCGTACTATTAAAGACAGCCAGATCTAAAAAACCATCAATGAGCCACTGCTCAACCTTATCTGATCGAATCTCTTCAATTTCAATTTGAATATGTGGGGCTGCTTTTTGTAAAAAAGCCATAAGGCTAGGCAAAAGACAAATTTCCCCTGCGTCAGACAGTCCAATTCTGAAAGTTTTATTTGAGTTTTCAGGATGAAATTCCTGTGCTTGAGCAATCGCCGATTCAATATTAAAAATCGCTTGATGGAAAATTGGATAGAGTTCATGAGCGACTTTTGTTGGCTCCACTCCTCCTCGACTTCGGGTAAATAACTCATCATTTAACTGACGGCGTAATCGGTTCAAATTATAAGTCACCGAAGGCTGGCTTAAATTTAATTTATCAGCAGCTTTACTAATATGACGAGACTCATAAATACAGACAAAAACTTTAATCAAACCTAAATCCATGGTTCTGATCCTTTAAATACTCTAAACAAAGGCTTTAACTTCTTTGTTTAGAGTTTAGTTTGTTTTATTGGGATAAAAAATACTTAATTCTTATGGAGATATGCTTGAATTCAGCATGACCCGTTTGGTTCGACTGCAAATACTTATGGCAATAACACTCAATGTGGCAAGTACACACGGAATGGCTAGAGCAATAAAATTATATTCAATTGGTAAATGCAGACTTAAAAGCCAACCGCATAAAATCGGTCCCAGAATAGCGCCAATACGCCCCACACCTAAAGCCATACCAATGCCGGTACTTCGAATTGGGGAAGGATAAAACTGAGCCATATAAGCCAGTAATAAAATTTGCCCTCCAATAGAAGCTGCACCTGCAACAGCAATGCAGAGATATAAAATCACCATAGGTAAAGCATAGCTTAATAAGTAAAGTGAAATTGCACCCGCTAAGAACAGTGAACAAATGACCTTGCCGAGATGAAAACGATCAGCAAAGAAACCACCTCCAATCGCACCAAGCATTCCACCTAAATTTAATGCCAGTAAAAAGACTAGACTGGTTGATAAATCATATCCCGCCTCGACCATGAGTTTTGGTATCCAGTTACCGAGCGCATACACCATCAGTAAAGCCATAAATACACTCAGCCAGAAAAACACAGTGACTAAAGCACGGTTCTCGGTAAATAGAGCAACCAACGGACGAGCAGCAACTTGTTGGTTTTCCTGATGTAAAACAATGTTAGTCTGGACACTTATATTTTGCTCTGGGGCCAATTGTTGAAGTAAATGTCTTACTTCATCCCACTTCTTCTGACGAATTAGATAATCAATCGATTCTGGTAAATATTTCCAAATAATCGGTAATAGAACCAACGGAATGCCTGCCAAAATAAACATGATTTGCCAACCAAAATTAGGCACCAACCACATGCCTAAAAGTGCCGAGCCCATACCACCAATGGCATAACCACTAAACATCAGTGAAACTAAGGTAGATCTTAACTTTTTTGGGGCATATTCTGTCATTAGGGCAATAACGTTGGGCATTACACCACCTAAACCTAGGCCCGCAATGAACCGGTATATTGCAAACGCTTTGGGACTATCGGCAAGACCGCATAACACAGTAAAACCACTGAAAATCATGATGCATAACATAATAAGGCGTTTACGACTAAAGCCATAAGACTCTAATTTGTCCGCTAAACTTCCAAACAGCATTGCACCAAACATCATGCCAAATAGTGCAACACTACCTAAAAGCCCTGCAGTCATACTATCTAACTGCCAGTGCTGCATGAGTTTAGGCAATGCAACACCGTAAATGACCAGATCATATCCATCAAAAATAATAATAAGTGCACTCAGCAAAATTACTCGCCAATGCAATGGCGTTAACTTTGCTTCATCAATGAGTTGATTTGCATTTAGTTTTTCCATAATTGCTTTCCTTAGCAAATTGTTTATAAAGCATCACATGATTTAAATAGTCGCCACTCCTAGCTGTTTTAATTGTTGCTGTGCATCGGCAACATCCTGCTCTAAATCGTGTTGCCACAACCAGTCAAAACGGTGTTCAAGGTGCTCGCCAATTTCTGCAAACGTTGAGTACTGAGTTGAATAGCACTCATAAATTTCGCCAGACTCACGAGAGGTTTGTTGAACACGGCAAGCTCGTTTTAAACGCAGCTTTTCATAAATTGAAGACACATCGGTGAGTTGATCCGAGTGTAAGTTTTTTGTCGCCAGTAAGGCTGCAAGGATCAAAGCATCTTCAAGACCTTGCCCTGCTCCAGCCCCTTGGTGAGGTAACATGGCATGTGCGGCATCACCCATAAGAATCACGTGACCCGAGGCACTTTGATAAGTCGATAGTTCTTCAATTTCATGTAAGGCCCAAATGGTAGGCTCTTCAATTAAACCGAGTAATGTTTGGCAGCTTTCGCTCCAATCTGAAAAATCGGAAAGCATTTGAGCTTTATCGACAGGTTTAGTCCACGGTGTATCGGCTGGTAGTACCGTATCTTCGCGGTTTGAGCAAAAGGCAACAATATTGATTTGCTCACCCTTACGAATTGGGAACGTCAAAATATGCTTATCTTTACCCAATAACATTTGTGGAATATCAGCTAAGTCTGTATCACCATCTATTTGCTGCAAAGCTGCTTTAAATGAAGCATGTGAAATGATGCCGCGATATGCCCAAGTTCCTGAAAAGCGTGGATGAATAGGCGGCAAAGCATGTGTAGCTAAAACATATTGGCGAGCAACAGAGCGAATACCATCAGCCCCAATCAAATAATCACATTCGTGCCGACTGCCATCATTGAAATGTAAAATGACTTGATCTTCTTGTTCTTCAATAGACTCAAGTCGTTTAGAAAAGTGGACATTTTGCGTAGGCATATGCGGAATAATGGCATCTAGAAAGTCTGCACGATGAACAGAAGACTGCCCTACACCTGCCGCTACCGATGCAGATAAATATTCATCGGTATAACCATTGCGCCATTGAAACCAAACATCTTGAAATGGTGCAGATACCTTATCTGCAATTGCGTGATATTCGTTGGCTAAACCTAGCAGTTCAATCGCTTTGACTGCATTAGCACCAAAAGAAATCCCTGCCCCAATTTCAGAAAACTGAGGTGCAGATTCAAACATTTGGACATCTAAATGAGCGTGTTTACTTAAATTACTTGCCAATGCCAGACCAGCAATACCGCCACCAACCACGGCAATTCGAATATGTGTATTCATGTGTTTTATCCTTAAACATCATTGTTGTTTTCACATATTAATTTTTGAGAAGTTGGCTTATAAAGTCCAATTAGTATTTTTTTTATTCAGTTATTTAAAAATTAAATAATAGGCACTTAGGCAAGCCCTCAATAAAGATTAAAGGCTGCCCATGCTTATAAGATATTTTCGGATACACTCTTATGGGGTTGTAGTGGATGGCGTTCCAATAGGACGTTTCATTGGAGCTTCATAAGTCGTCTCTGCAACTGGTGAAACACGCCAAATCGTATTGCCCACGTCATCTGCAACTAACACGGCACCTGAAAAATCAACTGCTACACCTACAGGGCGCCCATAAGCTTTGCCTTTATCACTGAGGAATCCTGTCAAGATATCTTGCGGTGGACCAGAGGGTTGACCACTTCTAAATGGTACATAAACTACTTTATAGCCACTATGTGGTTTACGGTTCCAAGAACCATGCTGACCGATCAATGCCCCTCCTCTAAATTGCGGCATGAGTTCAGCTGCATAGAATGCAAGACCTAAAGAGGCTGTGTGATTACCTAGTGCATAGTCAGGTTTAATTGCACGTGCGACCAGTTCAGGATTTTGTGGTTTTACTCGTACATCTACATGTTGACCATAGTAGCTATAAGGCCAGCCATAAAAAGCACCGTCTTGAACCGACGTCATATAGTCAGGTACTAAATCACTGCCAATTTCATCGCGCTCATTAACAACCGTCCAAAGTTTGCCGCTTTGAGGTTGCCAAGCCATACCATTCGGATTACGTAGTCCCGTTGCAAATGGACGTGACTGACCACTTGCAATATCAAACTCCATAATTTGTGCACGACCTTTTTCTTTTTCCATACCATTTTCAGCAACATTACTGTTAGAACCAACAGTAATGTACAGCTTACTATCTGCTGGGTTGGCGATCACATTTTTGGTCCAGTGGTGATTTAAAGGACCACCCGGTAAGTCCAATACTTTAGTTCCACTTGCTGTAATTTGAGTTTCGCCCTCTTGATAAGGAAAACGCACAAGTGCATCCGTATTGGCGATATATAAATTATTACCTACTAGTGCCATACCAAATGGGGAATTCAAGTTTTGAAGAAATACCGTTTTTTGGTCGGCAATTCCGTCTCCATTGGTGTCACGAAGCAAACTAATACGGTTGGCACTCGGATGAGATGATCCTGCACGTCTCATCACAAAAGTCATAATTTTACCCTTAATCCCTTTACCGTCTTCGGGTTTAGGCGGGGCATCTGTTTCAGCAACCAATACATCACCATTTGGTAACACATAAAGCCACCGCGGGTGTTCAAGCCCTTTTGCAAATGCTTTTACCTTCAGACCTTCTGCCGGTGTTGGCATAACACCACTCGGCCAGCCTTCTGCTGGTGCTATATTTACGGTTGGAAATAAACTTGATTTAGGCTCAGGCAATTTTGGTTCAGGCCCATAGCTCTCGGTAATAGGAGATTGAGAGGATGAAGCACATCCAGCTAATGTAATTAAAACCGTAGTGCCGAAAATTGGCAGTAAAAAACGTGTAAGCATGGTTTATCTCCATTTATTTTTTGTCGTCATGGAAATAGCGTAATTTATGTTTGCAATTAAACAAGCAACTTTAATGGAGTCTTTTGTTTATGGCTTGAAAAAAACGTTCTTTATCTTTTGGTGAAATCATCACTGAAGTAATTTCTCCATTTTTCATATAATAAATTTTGAGTCGATCTAATGAGAGCGCTGGAGATGAAAGTGGATTATGAGTAGGCTCTATTTGAGTAATATCATTAATATTAATTTTCCATCGGAATACCAAGCTCTTAATAATTAATGTGTTATTTTCTACTACGTAATAAGTGTTAAAAATTGGAAGCCAAATGACAAAAATAATTAAACTATAAATAATGAGATGCGGAAAATTTGAAGCTAAAGAATAATTATGATTTGCTTCATAAATTTTCATAATGATATTGGCCGTGATAACAATAAATATTAATAAAAGCCACCAATCAATTTTTGATCTAAATTTCAAAAGTTATCCTCCATTCTAAAATTTCATTTATAACGGGTCTTTCTATAATTTTTTTAAGAAAATAATTGAACTAAAAATTAGCTTTAAATGTTAAAGATATAAAATCTCGATCATCTATAGTACTAAACTCATTAGAACCAAAAAAGTTATTATAGGCAATCTCTGTTGTATATTTTTGCTGATAAGTCATAGATAACGCTGCACTTACACTCATTTGCCCTTCTTGAAAGTTTTGACTAAAACCATAAACATCATGTCTAAAACTAAGACTTGGAGTAATCACTGTTGAAGGTAAAATATCTTGATAGCTTAATGCGCCACGTAATCGGTAACCAAATGACCATTCATTAAAAAATCCCTTTTTATTACAAAAACGTTCATTTAAGTTGTCAATTTCTGTATTTGTAAGATGAGCTGTACCATACGGCGTACATTTAAATGCTCCTGTCTCTGGATTATAAGCACCTGTTGAAAGCTCACTACGACCAAATGCTCCTGTCCGGCCAATCCGATGATTACCAATATCTGCAATATGATTTAAGGCAAACTCTGTAGACCATGTCATCGAGTTTGCGCCCAAAATATTAAATATGCTGTCAGTTGCTCCGACCGAAAATTGTGTTACAGGTAAGCGTACATAACCTTGAATATATTGACCTAATTGAACAGTTTCCCCCGGCGGCGCAAATGGTGTGCCTTCCGATAGCACTTGAGCATAGACAATGTCTGTGCCATTTAATTGCAAAGGTTGATTAGGTTTGTGGGTTAATTCACTAAAAACGGTTGTTGCTCCAACTTTCCCAGTCAGGCTTAATCCAAACATTTTGATATTTTCAGGATAGATAGAAAAATAACTCGCGGTATTAAAGTACTCTGGCCCCCGTGCTGTTACAGCTGTACCATCAAAGTTTGCATTACGGCTATGGTAGTTCGCATAATAAATACCTAGCTCAGCATTATTTAAACTGGGTAATGTCTGTTTTAAAGCAATACCATATTGACCGTTGTCTTTTGCTTTTCTGCTTTCTGCACGTGGAATATAACTACCTAAACGCACTGCAGTATCAGATAACTTATCTCCACCTCCAGCAATCAGAACTGGTCCCGCGTTTTCTGGAACAAAGTCTGAAATCTCAAAGAAAGTCCCGCTGCCATCAACAACTGAAGGTCTAAATTTAAATTGATAGAAACCTTCTATTTTCAGATTTTTATTAATGCTTGTATCGAATGAAAACATTTCGGTTGGAATGATTCTTTCTTTTGCATCACCAGCCGGTCGGTTGATTGCAGCAAAATCAAATGCACTCACCGAGTTTAAACCGTTTTGGAAAAACTGAGATTTCCCCCAATTTAAAGTCTGTTTGCCTAATTTTAAATTTATGGTTCGTCCATCGTTAAGTTCAAAATCTTTCCATATATAGGCATTCCATAAATCGATGCCTTTGAACTTTGCGAGCCTTGGCCACGCTGAATCATTAAAGGGTTTAAAGTCTCCTTCCCCTGTCTCATAGGCATGGTCATACCAATATTTAGTACTGATGACCGCACCCTGCTGTTTTCCATTTAGCTTAACTTCTGTTATGCCTCTAATGATCTGTGAAATGGCATCATATTTACTAAAATTCATGCGCCCATCATCACCATTCACATCAATGCTTGAGCCTTGTTTACCTATTTTGTTTGCATCAGGCCGATAAAGTAATGAAACGGATGGATCTTGTGTACTCCAACTGGCGCCTAGGCTTAATGTCGTTTTTGTATCGAACTTCCAGTCTTTATCAACATCAAAACTAGCTGCATTCCCTTTAGACATGAATAAAATCAGACTTAATGAAACACCTATTTTTTGAATATATAAAATATGTTGGTTTGTTTGATTTAAATATACGTAATGCCTCATCATATTATCTCCCTATAAATATGATTTTTCTTATTTATTGCTTATTACTCAAAGCCATCCATTGGCTTTTAAATGGTTTATATAAGCAGATGTTTTTTCGTACTACGCAGGTTGTTCCACCTGATCTAACTGTTGAATAAATTGCTCAGCTAAAGGCCAATAACCAAAGCCTGATGCAGGGTTTAAATGCCCCACTTCACCTAAATTTACGAGTTGGCTACCCCATTTTTCTGCCATTTCACTTACAGCTTCATAGCGAGCTAAATGGTCATTGGTGCTTGCAACTAAAATGCTGGAAAAAGGTAACTTTTGATGAGGTAAAGGGCTCCACCCTTCTTGATGAAGTGTGGTTGAACTCGGATAATTTTCAGGCCAACTTTTGTTTAAATCAGGAGGAGCAACAAGTAGAGCACCTTGAATTGGTCTTTGATGTTTGGCAGCCCAGTGTATAGTCATCAGAACACCCGCACTGTGGGCAACTAAAATAACAGGACCTTGTATTTGTTCGAGTTGTTTTTGTATAGCAGCAACTCTATTTTCACAATTGAGTTTATTGGTTTGTACAGGTGGTACAGAGCGAACCTTCGCTAGTCTTGTCTCTAATATCGTTTGCCAATGCTCGGGAACATGGTCGCGTAACCCTGGAATAATTAAAATTGTTGCGTTGGTTTGTATTTTTTCCATTTTGACGCCTGTGAACTTTGCCATCTAGGATGCATAAGAATTTTTATAAAACTCCATTCACAATAAAGGCTCATTTCAGTTAATGGTGTACATAAGGCGTCACGGACTTTTCATTTGACGACACATCTTTTTAAAATTTAGTAAATTAATTAAAATATTTTTTGTAATTACAATTAAGTTAAAAGAAGAAGTTTCACATTAAGCGTACTTAACAATTAAGCTCTTAAATAAAAGCTTTTGTAATGTGTATATTTTGGTTATAAGTAAAGATGAGCCGTAAGGAATATGGCTGATTAAGAACAAGGAGATAATAAAATGGTACCTCTTGCGCATACGGCCTCTTTAAAAAATTATTTGGCAGTTGCTCAACAATTCGATATTAACCCCTACCATTTATTATCACGTGTTGGGCTTAGCCAAACTCAATTGAATGATCTTAAACAACGCATTCCTGTAGATAAAGCCATTACCTTGCTTGAAGACTCAGCCCAAATGAGTAGTTGCGATGTTTTCGGTTTACATATGGCAGAGCAACGCGAAATTGCAGATTTTGGTGAAATTAGCCTTTTGTTAAATTATCAGCACACTTTACGAGATGCCTTACAAACGATTGTTCGTTATAGAAACTTACTCAATAACTCACTTGAAATATATATTGAGGAAATTGATGATACGGTTGTTATTCGAGAAGAAGTTGTGACCACAACTTGCGGGTATAGTCGCCAAGCAACCGAACTTGCTTTAGGGATCACTCATCGTTTTTGTGCAGCACTCATGATGCAAAAATGGCGACCATTAAGTGTTCACTTTACGCATAATCCACCAAGCGATTTAACCCTGCATCGACGAATTTTTGGCTGTGCCTTAGAATTTGGCAGTGACTTTAATGGCATTGTTTGTACCGCAGCCGAACTTGATACAACTAATCCTCAAGCAAATCTGGCTATGGCCAACCATGCACAACGTTATTTAGATATTTTACAGAATAGTAATGAATCGACCATGATTTTTGATATTCGTAAAAGTATTTATCTTCTTTTACCAATGGGCCGCGCTACGATTGATCAAGTCGCTCAAACACATGGTATTCATGTCCGGACCTTACAGCGTCGATTAGAAGAAGCGCAGACGAGTTTTAGTGATTTAATCAATGAAGTACGTAAAGATCTAGTATTTCGCTATTTAAAAAATCTAAATTATTCACTCGCTCAAGTGTCTGATATTTTAGGTTATTCAATGCCGAGTTCTTTTACTCGTTGGTTCATTAGTCAATTTGGGATGTCACCAAATATGTGGCGTAGTCATAACAAATCGCTACTGAATTAAGCACGTGTGTATTTAGAGTAAAGAAGATGAATTGATTCAAACGCAGCTTTAAATAAAAGAAGAAGTTTTGTGAATAACCCAAAACCTCCTCAAAAGATTTAAAATTAAGTTAAAACCAAAAGTGCATTAATGCTAAGACCAATACCACTAAAAATATGCTTTCACCGACCATGAGAAGAATTGGTTTAATCCCAACAGAAGCTAATTCTTTTAATTGAGTTTTCATTCCTAAAGCACTAATTGCGATGACTAAAAACCAGCGTGATAAATCGTTTATGCCATTTTGAACCATCGCTGGCACCCATCCTGTACTGTTAATACAAGCGAGTATTAAAAAGCCAACTGCAAACCAAGGTAGTAATGGTGGACGCTCCCCCATTGTATCTGCACCTTGCATGCGGGTAATCATGGCTGCACAAACAATCACTGGAAGTAACATTGCTACACGCATGAGCTTAACCACAGTCGCAGTATCACCTGTTTCGGTAGACATGCTATAACCAGCTCCCACCACTTGTGCTACATCATGAATGGTAGCTCCGAGAAAGACACCAGCAGCTTGTGGCGATAGTTCTAACCACTTCGCAATCATTGGATAGACAATCATTGCTAATGTTGAAAGTGCAGAGACCCCAATGACTGTAAACAAGGTCGCTTTTTCTTTTTGGGGATGATTCGGAAAGGCAGCTGACAATGCTAGCGCAGCTGAAGCACCACAAATTGCGGTTGATCCACCGGTCAACATACCAAATAGTCTTTGGAAACCTAAAATTTTAGCTGCAATCACAGAGACGGCGATTGTTACAATAACTAGAGTTATGACTAAGGCTACAGGCTGCCACCCTAGTGCAGTGATTTGTCCTAAAGTTATACGCATGCCTAGTAAGGCAATACCCATTCGAAGCACAGTACGTGCGGTGAATTCAATACCTGCTTTACATTTACTTTCGGCTGCTAAAAAATTTAGACTCATACCTAGCAGTAAGGCAAATAACATGACTGGGGCACCATAGTGCTCTGATAAAAAACAGGCAGCCGCAGCAACGACCGAACTGACCACAAAGCCTGGTGCTAATTCTCTTGTACGCTGGGTAAAATTTTTCAAAACTAAACTAGCCATGATTTTCCCCAGAGCCCATCACAATAAATATCTTTTCCTTAACAATTTCTATGGGATAGGTTGCAACTTTGAGCTGAGAAGAATTAAGTAAACAGCCATTTGTTAAATCAAAGCGTAGACCATGGGCACAGCACTGAATTACTCGTCCTTCCAAACGTCCGCTAAATAGCGATGCCCCCTGATGAGGACAACTGTCATCAATTGCATAAAATTGAGTCGCAATATTAAATAGCGCAAGAGTTTTATCTCCGACTTTTAAAAAAGCCCGTTCACCTACATTCGGTATTTTTTCTAGGGGCACTTCAAATCGAGTAGTCACATTAATTCTCCCTGAACAACAAGTGCCTCATGCATCGCTTGATAAAGTGCATCTGCTGATTGCGCTCCAACTAATGCGGCAGCCCGATCAAAAATAAAGTAAGGCACACCATTACCCCCTGTACTTGCAGAGATAAACTCTTGATGATCTTGAATAAGTAAGTTTTTGATTAGCTCAGGTGGGAAGCCACAACGTTTTGCAATTTTGTATAAAGTGGTGGTATTTCCGATGTCTAATCCATCATAAAAATATGCGGCAAAGAGCTGTTCTAACAACATATTGCACTGTTCAGGAGTGCCTATCTTTAAAGCTTTATCAAATAAGCGATGAGCCTTAGCCGTGTTTGGCATGCGTTTAATTTGTTCAAAATCGATCTTGAGTCCAACTTTATTTGCGGCTTTATTGACTTGTTCCTGTCTCATACGAACTGCTGTCAAGCTACCTAATCTTTTCAAATAGAATGTTTGAAAAGGTACGCCTTCAGCTGCCAAGTCCGGTATGAGCTGAACACCTCGCCAATGCACGACAACTTTGACGCTAGGGTGAAGCTGATAAAATCTATTTATAGCGATCAGTAACTGACGTTTTCCGATCAAACACCAAGGACAAATAAAGTCAAAAAATACATCAACATGTAATTGCCGAATCATCATTTGTTATTCATCCTGCATTTTTGTATTTGGTTATCTGAGTGATTTTTAAGTTCAGTTATTCCTTGCTGCTCAAAGCGTGCAATATCTTTGTGATAATAACGTTTGGCATAAAAAAACACGGCAGCGGCTGCAATACTGACCAATGGCATCAGTTGAAATGCGCTGTGCAAACCGATCACATCAGATACTTTGCCGACCACCAAAGGACCCAGGGCTAAGCCAAGAAAATTATTAGCCAAGGTGAGCGTTGCAAAAGCGGAACCATGAACTGAGTTATGTGTAAGATTGGCCACCATGGCACTAGATGGACCATTGGTTCCTAAGGCAATAAACATTCCTAGGCAGATGAGAAGTAATTGACTACGCCCCGCAGGCACAGCAAAAGCAATTAATAAAAGCACACAACTAACCAAGCAGTATGTAATGGCTAAACTGACCTTACGATCAGGACAGTTACGGCCCAAATAATCACATAACATGCCGCATAGAATTGTGCCTACAGCGCTACACAGCACAATAACTGCTGCCATTACACCGGCCTTGTCGGTACTCATGCCGTAATAGCGATTGAGATAACTCGGCATCCAGACAATCACCGTGCCACCAACGAATAGTTGCAACCCACTACCAATGTAAGTGGCAATGACTGAACGACTTGAATATAAAGTTTTTAAAGGACTTTGAATGTGCGGGGTTTTGCTACGATTTTTATTTTGATGTGAAGAAGCTATTCTTTTTTCTTTGACTAGAACTGGATATAGAAAAGCTAAAATGAGGCCAAATAAAGCAATGGCACCAAAAGCCCAACGCCAGCCAAAGTGCTGTGCCAGAACACCACCTAGAGCCATACCCAAAAATGAACCGAATACACCGCCAGCCATAAAAGCACTTGCGAGTGTTGCACGCATTTCTCTTGGGAAAACAGCAACAACCACTGCGATACCAACACTGCCATAGGCCGCCTCACCCACACCAACCATAAAACGAGCAATAAACATTTGCTCATAATTTTCAGCCAGTGCACACCCTAAAGTCGCCAAACTCCATAATGCCGCCATAATGGCCAAGCTTTTAACTCGTCCAAAACGGTCTGCTAATAAAGATAACGGCAGAGTCAATAAACCTACCATTAAGGCGACAATGCCACTGAGCAAACCTAGCTGGCTGTCACTGAGTAACCATTCAGTTTTGAGCAATGGAAAGACAGCGTTTAATACTTGCCGTGACATGTAATCGGAAATGAGCAAGCCAAAAGTCAAAGCAAAAACAAGCCATGCATAACGACGAGGTATACTGATTGACGTATCAACATCGCTCATCTGATCTGAATACTGATGCGCATTCATAAGACCTCCTTGTATTTTTTATAATTTCTATTTAGCTAGTGCAGCATTGCGTCTTTAAAATCAAAGCAAATAAGCTGCACTACAATTGAGGTCCAAATTCCATTAGACCTTGTCACATTAGTTACGTTGAGGAACGCCTTTTTGCCCAGCTTGACGATTGGGTGCCATACCATTTGCGATTAGGGTTTCTTCAATACTGTTGTATTGCACCCCAATACGATAAATTTCACGGGCTTCTTTTCCTGAGGCAATTTCACGTCCTAGTTCATGGGCAATTCGAACAGTTTGCTTAATTTGCTCTACAGATGAAAAACGGCGTCCGTGATGATCAATGATCGTGTCTTCGTTACCCACACGGGCATGTAACCCCATTGCCATCGACATGGTGTTAAAGGGCAATACATTTTTGAGCAGAGATTCGGATGTCAAAGTACATCCATCAGGTACGCGATGAATAAAATTAAAGAAATTAAATGGGTTTGGACCATCAAAACCACCACCAATTCCAATCCAAGTTAAGTTTAACGGCCCCATATACAACCCTTTACGCACCATACGTTCTAGAGTTTCAAGTCCGTGCATTCCTGTTAATTGAAAGTGCGGTTGAATATTGTTTTTGCATAAGCGCTTAATGTGTTCGGCAACCCATGCCGGACCAGCTGGCACGGTCATCTCTGCATATGCTGCCTGAGTCGCTGGATGTGCCAATGAAGTCCCTTCTAAATATTCAGGATAGAGCAATTCCATAATATTCATTTGGGTGGTGTTAATTGCCACCGTAACCTGATCGGGTTTTGGTGTGAGTTCAGCCAACATATGTCGGGTGTCGTCACTTAACCATAGAGCTGCCTCACCATCACTCTCTGGTGCAAATGAAATCGAACCACCCACCTGAATAATCATGTCAGGTACAGCTTCACGAACACCTGCGATAAGCTCATTAAATTTTGACAAGCGTTTAGAGCCTTTACCATCAAGCTCACGGACATGTAAATGTAGCACCGTAGCACCCGCTTCATAGCACTCAACCGCTTTTTGTATTTGCTCATCCATGGTCACTGGAATATCTTCAGGAAAGTCTTCTGGCATCCATTCGGGTCCATACGGCGCAACGGTAATGACTACTTTTTCCATATTTTCTGGGTGCAAAGAATCGTCAAAGAATTGCATGTGCATCTCCTTATATATTTTATGAATTTTCAATCAGATAGAATTTTTTAACCTATAGACTTAATAGGTTGCGTCACCAATAATACCGGCTCTCTCCATTTTTCGATGACACGGCGGATAGTCCATCACGGCATAATGTTGTGTGCTGCGGTTATCCCAGATGGCAATGCTGTTAGGCTTCCAACGCCAGCGCACTTGAAACTCTGGAATATACGCTTGAGAAATTAAGTAACGCAGTAGTTCAGCTGCACCCGGATTGGCATCTTGTCCGAATCTGACCCGCTCTTTGGTGTGATAATTGCTGAAATGGGTGGTAAATGCGTTGACGTATAAAATTTTCTCGCCCGTTTCAGGATGAGTACGTACCACTGGGTGCTCGGCATCGGGAAACTTTGCTTTTAAGTCCAAACGTTTTTCAAGCGGCATCGCAGCGCCAAAACTCGCTTCTATACTGTGGTAAGCACGTAAGTCAGCAATCTTATTCTTAATATCTTCAGGTAAAGATTCATAGGCCATGACCATGTTGGTCCACATGGTGTCACCACCCACAGGTGGGCATTCAACACAATGTAGAACACATCCCATTGGTGGGACTTTGCGCCAACTTGCATCACTGTGCCAAGCATTTTCATAACGATCGATTGGACTTTCTGGGTGTTTATAAATCTGTACTAAACCCGGATGGTCAGGATGACTACCTACAGCGGGATGATCTTCGAGCTGTCCAAATTTTTCTGCAAATGCGACATGATCCTGACGGTTTAAATGCTGATCTCGCAAGAACAAAACACGATGTTTAAGTAGTTGGGTGCGAATTTCAGCGAATAATCCATCATCATAAATCGCATCAGCGAGCTTTACTCCACTGAGCTCTGCACCTATATTGCAAGTTAGCTGTTCAATTTGCATAAGAAATCCCTTCAAATTACAAAGATTGATGAACCTATTGTTTTGCGTGCTTCTAAATCACGATGAGCTTGCACGGCATCCTTTAGCTCATAGCGCTGATTAATTTCAATTTTGATTCGTCCGTGTCGAACATGATCAAATAATTCATTTGCCAATTCTTTCTTCTCGGCAGGATCTGCAATGTAATCTGCCAAAGCTGGACGTGTGACAAACAATGATCCTTTCACGGCGAGTAATACCGGATCAAAAGCAGGGATTGGACCCGATGCAGTTCCTACGCAGACCAACAAACCACGGCGTTTGAGCGAGTCTAATGAACTCATAAAAGTGGCTTGGCCAACACTATCGAAAACGACATTTACACCCACGCCGCCTGTTAACTCTCGTACACGTTCGGCAACATTTTCATGACTGTAGTTAATGACATGATCACAACCATGAGCTCTTGCTACGGCAGCTTTTTCTTCTGAAGACGTTGTACCGATAACGGTCAAGCCAAGTAATTTGGCCCACTGAGAAACAATTAGCCCAACACCACCTGCGGCTGCATGTAATAAAATTGAATCGCCCGCTTTAAAGTTATAAATGCGGCGCATCAGATAAGCAGCGGTCAACCCTCTCATGGTCATGGCTGCCGCTGTTTCACAAGAAATTTCTTCGGGTAATTTAATCAGCGCATCTGCTGAAATTAGACGGTTGGTACTATATGCACCTAAAGTATTTAAAAACCCCGTATAAGTGACGCGATCACCTACTTTGAGCTGAGTTACTCCTTCACCTAAAGCTTCGACAACACCTGAAGCCTCGACGCCCATGCCATTAGGCATTGGAATTTTATACGTTCCATTACGAAAATATGTATCGGCATAATTTAAACCGACTGCCACATGACGTAGGCGTACTTCTCCAACTTTTGGGTTTCCTACTTCTACATCTTCATAGCGCATTACTTCAGGCGTTCCTGTTCCATAGAAACGTATAGCTTTCGTCAACGTCATGTCCTATCCCATATTTTGGTTTTTTATTAAGTGCCTATAAAAGCAATAACTAAAACTACAATAAGTAGGATATGTGCCACTTTACATTTGACGACACAGGCTTAACGATTAATGACAAAGGATGTTTGAAATATTGCTAAAGAATACTCCCAGCAGTCATGCGTAGATTGGCGCTTTTAGACTTTTTATTTTCATTTAAGCTAAAACTCACTGCCTCTTTTGCATGAATGGCAGTCGTATCAAATAAAGGAACCGAGAATTTAAGCTCACCAATCAACATACAAATTTCGGTACAACCCAAGATAATTCCTTCTGCACCGTCAGCTATGAGCGTCTCTACAATAGTCTCGTATTTTTGCCTTGAATCTGGGTTAATCACACCTAAACAAAGTTCTTCATAAATAATACGATGTACTATCTTTCGGTCGGCTTCATTTGGAATAATCACGTCAATTCCATGATCCTGTAATCGAGCTTTATAAAAATCTTGCTCCATTGTAAAAGCTGTTCCCAACAGTGCGACTTTACCAATGTTTTGACTCACAATTTCTTTTGCTGTCGCATCGGCAATGTGTATAAAAGGAACCGTAATAGCATCTTCAATCTGCGGTGCAATTTTATGCATGGTGTTAGTACACACCAAAATACAATCTGCCCCTGCTTTTTCTAAATTTAGCGCTTGCTCAGCTAAATACGCGCCAGCTTCTTGCCATAAGCCTTTCGCTTGCAAGGCTGCGATTTCTTCAAAATCAACACTATTAATAATCACTTTGGCTGAATGCAGTTTTCCTAATTTACCGTGAACCATTTTGTTAATTTGTTGATAATAAAGCGCTGTGGATTCCCAACTCATGCCGCCTAATAAACCAATTGTTTTCATTATTTAAACTTCCTATTTATTCAAATGTAATCTATATCTCTTATGAGTAAAGCGCAGCTAGAATAAAATTGCTTTCTTTTAATTTCTATCTTATAAACCACATAAAATATGTTCTTAAACTTTATAGTCGATTAAAAAATAATATGGATATTGATATATTTAATGATAATTACGAATACATGGGTGTTGTTAATAAAAAATTAGCCCATCAATTGGGACTATGGCATAGGGTTTTTACTTGCCTTGTATACAACCCATCAACTCACTCTGTTTATTTTCAGCTAAAAAATTCTGATAACTATACTTTCGACAGAAAAAGTTTTCTTGATATCTCTGTTGGTGGGCATTACGAGGCAGGTGAAACCATTGAAGATGGCATAAGAGAATGCCAAGAAGAATTAGGAATTGATGTGAGATTTAATCAATTAATTTCTATTGGAATTCGGCAAACGGCTTGCCATATAGCAGAAAATTACATTGCAAATGAATTTCAACATATCTTTTTATTGCCTTTAAATATTGATTTATCCGAGCTCAAGCCGAAAGATAATGAGATCATAGGATTTGTAGAAGCTCCAATAAATGATTGTATTAATTTACTTCAACAAAAAATAAATTCTATTCAAATAAAAAAAAGTATGAGAGTTAAAGAAAACTTATGGGAAATAAGTACCGATGTTATTACGTTAGAGAGTTTTCCTCCAAATTATCTAGCTCTTGATAAGATAATTGAAAGATTGCTCATCGCAGCTATGAGACAGATTTCTGGTGAAAACATAAACTATATTTATTGGTGAAATAAGGCTGAATTAATAAAGGAAGTTGCCTCTTGCTTATACATTTCATAGGTCCGGGTGGAGCTGGAAAAACAAGTCTTGCTAAACAATTTGCTATAGATTTCGGTGCTATTTATTATGATTTAGATGAGCACTTTATGCTTAAAATAGGAGATATTTCTCAATTTATAGCCAAATATAGTTATAAAGAATATGCTATTAAAAACATTGAGTTATATAGAAATCTAATAACAACTATAAACCCTGATCTTATAAACATAATTGTATGTTCATCAGGATTTATGACTTACCCTAATGAACTTATGGATAATTATGAGGAGATAAAGACTCACATTGAAGAAAGTTCTTTGACCTTTTTACTTTTACCTTCTTTCGAGCTTGAAATTTGCGTGAAGGAAATTGTAAGAAGACAACTACAAAGAGAATATTTAAATTGCTCTTCAGGGAGTGAAGAAAAGAAAATTAGAAACAGATTTCCTTTATATATAAACTTAAAATGCCAAAGGATTTTAACAAATGAAGAACCTTCAAAGATAGCATTTGGGCTATACAAAAAAATCTTTATAGATAAAAATACTTTTCAAACCATTTAATAAGAACACTATGTTAGAGACAGATCGCTTAATTTTAAAACCATTCCTTGATAAAGACTTATCCATCATGATCGAGATGTTTCAAAACAAAGATTTTATGGCCTTTTCGCCTTACGGTGCTTTGTCTACTGAAGCTGCAACTCGTCGATTTTTAGAAATTTTAGAACATTATAAAAATTACAATTTTGGCAAAATGGCTATCATCTTAAAAGAAACACACAAAATCATTGGTTATTGTGGTTTTGAAACATGTGAAGTTAATGGACATACGGAAGCTGAACTAGGTTTTAGACTTATTAAAAGTGAACGAAATAAAGGCTATATTGTTGAAGCTTCTCTTAAGCTACTAGAAGACATGAAAAATCGAAACTTTAAGCACGTTATTGCTTTCTCAGAAGAAAACAATCTGCCTGCCCACAACCTATTAAATAAATTAGGTTTTATAAAAATGAATTCGTCTAACTACTTAAATATGGATGTTATCTTTTTTAAAAAAGAACTGTAAATTTTTAAAGCATTATTTCAAAGATATTTTGAGAGAGATGGTATCTAACCCTTTCTAAAAACCAGCCTCTAAACGTCAATCATAAAAAATAAGAATTCACGCAAACTTCACGACCAGCTCTTTAATTTAATCTTATAAAGTTGGCTCGGATATAGATATGAAAATTATAACCACAGCCCTAGGGCTGATTACCTTGGTAGGTTTAACAGCGTGTAAAAGTGTGCCTAGTTACTCAAGTGACTATGGCAAAGCTGAACAAAAAATTAATGGAATAACATTAAATGATGAACAGGCGTTAGATATCGGTAATCGCTTTGTTGCCGCATTTAATACACTTGGCACCCCTTCTTTTGTAAGCAATGCTGGCAATCTCTACGCTGATCAGCTTTATATTAACGATACACTCTCGCAGTTCTCTCAGAAAAAGGATCTGATCAAACATTTTGAAGGCATGAATGCCCGAGTAAGTAATGTCACTGTAAAACTCATTAGTGCAACTCACCATCAAGATACAGCCTACATCCATTGGTACATGACCTATGACTTTAAAATGCTAGGCCGCTCTAAAACCATGGCTTCTTATGGAATGAGTCAAATTAAAATTAATGAACAGCAAAAAATTATTTTCCAGCAAGATTATTGGGATCCGGCGAATGGCCTCTACCGTT